>ERZ869909.834-NODE-834-length-30077-cov-4.880400_pt1 | contig 30077 bp, 23 predicted proteins | sample MGYA00520892_ERZ869909 | MGnify/ENA primary metagenome ERZ869909 (study PRJEB32215, sample SAMEA104723947) | bioreactor metagenome | biome: bioreactor; feature: anaerobic bioreactor; material: water | place: China | collected 2015-03-12 ...
ACCCAACGCGGCGGCGGCGGCGCAGCTCGGGCGAGCCTCGGCGGCTGAGGGCATCGGGAGGTCGCAGAACGACACGCGTTCCGATGCCCGGCGCGTTCCGATGCCCCGTGCTTTCCGATGCCCCATGCTTTACAGCGGGGCCGGGTCCGGGCAAAGCTGCTGGCCACACTGGTTGGCCAGCAGCACCCGGACCGACGACCCATGAACCCGCAGCACTGGATCGCCACCGACGTCGGCGTCGTGCGCGAGCACAACGAAGACGCCTACCTGTGGCTGGGACCGGAGCAGACCGGGGGGTTCGGCTACCTGTGGCTCGTCTGCGACGGCATGGGCGGCGAGACCTCCGGAGAGCTCGCAGCAGCCACCGTCATCCACAGCGTCCGCGAGGTCTACCCGGTCGCGATGCAGCGCCTCCGGAACCCGCACCGCGCGATGACCGAGGCCCTGAACGCCGCGAACCGACGCCTGCTGCACATGCAGAAGCGCAACCCGGCGCTCCACAAGATGGGCACCACGGCGGTCGCGCTCGCCGCCTGGGAGGGCCGCGCCTGGATCGCCTACGTCGGCGACAGTCGCGCCTACGTGCTGCACCAGGGGCGGCTCCACCAGCTGACCCGAGACCACACCAAGCTCGAGAAGATGCTCGAGCTTGGCGTCCTCAAGCCAGAGGAAGCGCCCAACCACCCCTCGGGCAACGTGCTGCTCCGCGCCATGGGACGGGACGGCATGGAGGTGGACACCTGTGGTGACCGCACCCTGCCCCTCGACGACCGGGCGTTCATCCTGTGCAGCGACGGACTGAGCAGCTTCGTGTCGACCGACCACATGGAGCAGGCGCTGCTGCGGCTCTACGCCCGCGACGCCACGGAGTCGCTCATCGAGCTCGCCCGCCGCAACTGGAGCGACGACAACATCACCTGTGGGGTCGTTCGCTTCGTCGAGCCGGTCAAGGCGATGATCACCCGCAAGGAGAACTTCCTCAAGTGGGTCTCCGAGGGCATGCTCGACCGCTCGCGTGAGCCCGCGACCCTGCAGCTCGCCAGCACGGCGGTCATGCGCTCGCTCGTCGAGACGCCACCAGAGACCAGCGTCACGTTCGACCCGAACGCCCGCTGGGAATCCCACAAGTCCGGCGCACAACAGCTGCTGCCACCGCAGGTCGTCGAGTCGCTCTTCAACCCGCCCCCGGATCCCGCACCAACGGCCGGGCCCGTGACCGCGCCGCAACCGTCGCCGCGCGGACCGGCGACCACCCCGCAGCGCAGCAGTGACACCGCGTCGCCGTTCATGCCGATCACCGAGCGAGGGTTGCCGGCGACCAGTGTACCGCAGCAGACCAGCGGCGCGAGCACCCACAACCTGCCAGCCGGCGAGCGGGCTGCGCGCGTACGGGGCCACGACTGGAACGCCGCTGATCCCGATACCGACCCGGGCAGCCGGCACGGGCGCCATCTGGGCCACAACGCCGGCGCGCTCCAGGTCGACGGTGACCTCGACGACGCACCCCGGACCTCGTGGGGCATCATTGGCGGGGTCGCCGTCATCATCGTCGGAGCCGTCCTCGCCGCGTGGTTCATCAGCCGCATCCAGCACCCCGAGCCCACCGCGGAGCAGCTCGCGGCGACGAGCCGCGGCGCAGAGTACAGCGCAGATCAGGGCACAGACCCTGACACCGCACAGCGCGTCGATCCGGGCGCAGGCACAGGCATCAGCGCCGCGACAACCACCGTGGACGGTGACGACACGACCCCAGGCACCCCGAGCGACGACAGCGTCTATGTCTGGGCACCAGAACCCAGAGATCCGGACATCACCTGGACCCGCGACGACATGCCCGCGTTCGTGATCAGCCGAGAGCCCGGCGCACTGCTGATCGTCGATGCACACGAGGTCACCGTCAGCCAGATCCGCAGGGCCCTCGAGCACGATGCGGAGCTGCGCAGCCTGCACCGTGAGGTTGACGCCCCGCGTTACGCCGACCTCCCGTGCTCCAGCGGCGCGTCCACAGACCTCAACGACCCCCGCGAGCCAGCGTGCGTCTCCGCAGAGTCAGCGACGCGGTACTGCAGCCAGCAAGGCCGACGCCTCGCCACCCGTGACGACTGGCGGCGCATCCTTCCGGTCGCCACCGGCTTCACCCATCCCGGTCACCCGAGCATCAGGTACGTGAGCGCTGACGGACCACCCAGCCCGGTGCCTGCACCCGCGACTGGCCTGATGGGTGTCTACGACGGCCTCGCCGAGACCCTCGCCGCCAGCGAGCTCGACCTGGCGCGGGGCGACATCGCGCTGCTCCGACCCCGCGCGCGGACACCCGACAGCGATCCCACGACCACCCAGAGCGGGCTCCGCACGCAGCTCCTCGCGCGCAGCCTGCCCGCGAGCGCCGTCCCGATGCTCGGCTTCCGCTGCGTGTTCAGCGGCAACGAGCAGGACATGCCAGCTTACACCGGGACCATCGCCGACAGCGCCCAGGCGCAGCGTCGTGACCGAGCGCTGCCGCGCTCCGCCGATCCCGTGAGCTCCGGCAACGGTGGCAACCGCGTCGGGGTCATCGCGCCACGCGAGCTCACGGCAGCGAGCGAGCGCAGCGTCGCGCCAGACGTGGTCCGCGAACCATCACCGGCCGACGCCGGCGACAGCAACTCCTTCATCCTCGACCGACTCCACCGCGGCTCAGCACCGTGACATCCCCGCGTCCAGCGACGCCCACAGGTCGAGCCGAGAGCTCGCCAGACCACCTCCCGGAGACGCCCGTCCCATGCCCCGCCAGCCGCTCCTGATCAGCGCCAGCACGGCGCTGCTGTTCATCACCGCCTGCACGGCAACACCGGAACGCGTCTGCCGCCACGTCGCGGCGCTCGAAGACGTGAACGACGCGTCAGGAGAGCGAACCTCGAACACCGGGCCCGAACAGGCTGACGACACCAGCTCGAGCACGGGAGCGCGACGGCTCACGGCCGCCGCGCCCATCCGCGCTCCGGGCGACGCAGATGCCGACGCCTCAGGTGAGCAGGTGAACAGTGAGCAGATGAACAGTGGGCAGGTGAACGGAAGCGGCGGCGACCCAGCCAACGAAGCTGCCGCGGAGCGCGCAGACGCGTGTCTTGAGTCGATGCGCGCCAACGCGAGCCGCCTCGGAGAGCTCTGGCCCGACGTCGCCGCGTGCTTCCTGGCGAGCAGCTCTGCGAGTGACCTCGTGACCTGCAGGGACGTCGCGATCGCGGCGCGTGCCCACCTCGCTTGCCGCGGTCTCGAAGCCGCTCAGGCCGGCGCATGCGTTCGCGCGCTGCGCGTCCGGATGCGAACGGAGCCCGAAGCGGATGTTCTTGTGCACCAGTGCCTCGAATCCGCCGACACTCCCTCAGGGTGCTTCTGAAGGTGGCGGCACGAGGCGGCGGTCCAGGTCGCAGAGCGCACTTTCTGCACGCGTGAGACCCTGTTCGATCATCGGGGACAACCCCCTGGTTGGTCGCGGAGTCAGCCGGGACAAGCTGTGGACGGATTCAGGGACCCGGATCCGTACCCAGGCCATCCACTCGGCGCCCCGGTGGATGTCCCCAGCCGGCGCCAGTCGATGAGTCCCGTTGCGACCGCCATCTCCGCTCCCCATCCCCAGTTCCCACAGCCCTTGTTGCTACTGCCATGAGAGAGAGAGAGAAGACCTGTGATCCCGTCACCAGAGAGCAGCCCTGGGGAGAACTCCGGCTCACCCCGGGCCCGGACAGACGGAGAGGAACCCTTGGCTCTCGACGCTCAGGCGTGACCAGTGCTACGAACCCGGGACGCTGAGAGGGCGGACACGACGCCGCCCTCCGAACGCTCCCGCAAAGCCGATGGCGAGACCATGAAGATCACCGTATCCAAGGACGCTCTGAGTGCGGAACTGTCGAAGCTGCAGGGCATTGTCGGCTCCAAGAGCACGATGCCGATCCTGCAGAACGCGTTGATCGAGGCGGACCCGGAGCTGGGCCTGGTCCTCCAGGCGACGGACCTCGACGTGAGCCTGCGCTGCCGGGTGCTGCCGGAGGACGTGCGCGTGGACCAGCCTGGCCGCATCGCCGTTCGCGCGAAGGATCTGCACGACGCCGTGAAGAACCTGAAGAGCCTCGAGGTGACGCTGGAGCGTGAGGATCAGAACTGGATCCGGCTGACGGCGGGCAGCGTTCGTGCCCGGTTCGTGGGCATGAACCCGGACGAGTTCCCGCAGATCTCGTTGGGAGAGGACCCGGCGTTCACGCAGCTGCCGACCGATCGGTTCGTTCGCCTGATCGACCTGACGCAGTTCTCGATCTCGACCGACAGCGCGCGCCCGCACCTGGGCGGCGCGTTCCTGCACCGCACGGAGCAGGGCAACGTGGGCATGGTGTCGACGGACGGGCACCGGCTGAGCACCGCCTCGTTCGACGTCGCGCCCGGAACGGAGCTGCCGGATGCGCTCAAGGACGGCGTCATCGTCCCGCGCAAGGGCCTCAACGAGCTGCGCAAGGCGATGGATCTGACTCACCCGGAGCTCTCGGTCGCGATCCAGAACTCCACCATCATCTTCGAGCAGTCTGCCACGCGCCTGTCCGTTCGGCTGATCGAGGGCAACTACCCTTCGTGGCGCCAGGTCATCCCCGAGGAGCACGAGGATCGCAAGGCGGTCATCGCTCGGGACACGCTGGCGGACCGCGTGCGGTTCGTCTCGATGTTCTCCAGCAACCGGACCCGCAACATCCGCCTGAGCCTCGAGGACGGCACCTGCACCATCGCCGCGCAGGATCCCGACAAGGGCGAGTGCGAAGAGGCGCTGCCGGTGGCGTACAGCGGCCCGCCCGTCCGCGCCGGCTTCAACTACCAGTACATCCTTGACGTGCTGTCCGTGGTCCGCAGCAGCGAGGTGAGCATCGAGATCACCGACACGCTCCGCCCGGCGGTGATGCACGAGCTCGAGCCGCGGGAGGGTGAGTCCTCGCTGTTCATCGTCATGCCGATGCGCATCTGACCTGCGGCACCGTGCACGTCTCCCGCATCACGGCGTCCAGGTTCCGCAACCTCTCGCACGCGACGTTCCACCCGACCCCGGGCATCAACGTCCTCGAGGGGCAGAACGGGCAGGGCAAGACGAACGTCCTCGAGGCCATCCACGCCCTGGCGACCCTCAAGTCGTTCCGCGGCCAGCCCTCGCGGGAGCTGATCCAGCATGGCTTCGATCAGGCCTCGGTTGCGGGCACGGTGCACGATGGCGGCATGGTCCGGGACGTGGAGCTGTTGCTCAACGGCAGCACACGTCGCGTCAGCGTCAACGGGACGCCGGTGCGCCAGCTGGCGTCGTACTTCGGCACGATCAACGCGGTGACGTTCTGCCCGGAGGATGTGGGCGTGTTCCGTGGGTCGCCGGCGGACCGGCGCCTGCTTATCGATCGTGCCGTCTTCAACGCCTACCCGGCTTACGGGGCTGAGGTGCAGGACTACGAGCGCGCGCTCAAGAACCGCAACGCGTGTCTGCGCCAGGAACCGGTCGATCGCTCGCTGCTGGAGGTCTACGATCAACAGGTCTCCCGTCACGGTGCCATCGTCGTGCGCAGGCGACTCGCTTACCTGCAGCGCATCAACCCGATCCTCGCGACGGTGTTTCACGATATCTTCTCGGCGTCGATCACGCTGGAGCTGGGTTACGTCCAGCATGAGGTGGACGACCAGAACCGCAGCGCCGCGGTCACGGCCGCTCCGTCAGCGTCGCTGCCGGCGCAGGACGACATCGCCGAGCGGCTGCTGGTCGCGCTCCGGCGACGGCGCCAGGTCGACCTCGCGCGCGGCTTCACGACCATCGGGCCGCATCGCGACGACGCGCTCGCGACGATCGACACGACCCCGATGAGGGGCTACGCGTCGCAGGGACAGCACCGGGCCGCGATCCTTGCGTTCAAGATCAGCGAGATCCAGCTGCTCCACCGGATCCACGAGCACCACCCGATCCTGCTGATGGACGACGTCTCGAGCGAGCTGGACCCGGAACGCAACGCGCGGCTCTTCCAGTTCGTCGACACGCTCGACGCGCAGGTCTTCATCACCACGACCAACGCCGCCACCCTGCAGCTGACGCAACCCACGACGCGCTGGGCCGTTCATGCTGGCAGGATCGAGCCGCACGCCTGATGCTCTCTTCGGACCGGACGCGTCAGTTCGTTGGCACCCGGTCTACACGGCCCTCACGGAGTCGAGTGGTTGTCGCAGCCGGCGACCCCGGCTCATCCGAACCTCCGGGTCACCGCGATGGCGGATCCCCTGGTTCGCGCATTCGGCCCTGGTGTACTCGGCCTCCCCGACCATCCCGCTTCCCATCACCGTCGAGCACGGCACCATGACGCAGGCAGAGACGTTTCACGTGGAACCCGTCCGAACGCTTCACGGCGATGAGATCCTCGAGTGGCTGCGTCAGCCCGGGACGCGGCCCTTTCGCTACCGCTACAACCACAACGGGCTCGTCTTCCTCACCATCGTCGGTGGTGTTACCCTCGCGCTGGCCGGCCTGCTCGCCTGGTTCGCTTCGCTGACGGACCCCGCGAACGCGGTCAGCTTCCTGCTGCTGGTCGCGATCACCGGGTGGACCTGGGCCCGCGTCGCGAGGTGGGTGCTGCACGCCAAGCGCTCGTTCGTTGGGCTCTCCCCGACCGAGCTGCTGATCGCCCGCGACGCGCGGGCTACCGTTGTGCCGCTGTCGCGCATCAACAGCGCGACCGTCGACATGGCTCAGAGCAGACCGGCTTCCTACACCAACGTCCTGCCCATCCGGCTGCCGGAGCTCAACCAGGACGTCCTGCTCATCTGCCTCTACACTCGCCTCGAGCACTTCGAGTTCTTCCTCGGCGAGCTGCTGGAGCAGATGGACGACGACGCGCAGGAACCCCCGAACCCCGGCTGACCCTACCGGCACCGCTGATGCCCGGCACCGCTGATCCTGCCGGCACCGCTGATGCCCGGCACCGCTGATGCCCGGCACCGCTGATGCCCGGCACCGCTGATGCCCGGCACCGCTGATCCTGCCGGCACTGCTGATGTCCGGCACCGCCGTGTCTCCTCAGCGCCTGCCCGGCACCTCGCCCGCGTCGTTGAGCGACCAGTCCCACTCCCGGTACGTCAGCGGCACCGCTGGATCGAGTACCCGCGCCCGCAAGCCACCGTGCACGTACCGCGCGACGAACGCCCTCACCGCGGCGTCATCGCCAAAGTCCTCCGCGTACCACTCGAAGACACGGCTCAGCTCGATCGAGCGACCGTTGTCCCGTACCGTGCGCCCCAGGTACGTCGACGTCGCTCGCTCGAGCTGCCGCGACCACCACGCCGCCGGCGAAGCTCCACCGCCGCCGCATTGGCTGCACGAGGGCGCCGCGTACGACAGCCGCTGCAACGGCGGGCACCCCCGCGACGCGCAGTTCACGACGAAGTGCACCCGCGGATCCCCCGACCACGCCCTGATCCACCGCGCCTCCAGCTCGTTCAGCGTCACTCGCTCACCGAACACGACGTGCAGCTCCGTGTCGAAGAACCCCGGCACGTCCATGACGCTGTCCAGCGGCCATGAGCGAAGGACCCGAGCCACGACGAGCAGATTGTAGGCGTCCACCGCCACCGCCGGGACGAGCTCGGACGGCACCTCCGTGACCGGCAGCGCCGCTACCTCGCGCACGAGCGCCTCGAGCTCTGCGCGCCCCGCCGCGTCCCGGTGCCACGCCGCGTAGCGAACGCCATCCGCGGTGCCGTGGCGCTGCAGCAGCGCCGCCCAACGACGTCCCATATCGATGATCTGATCGGCGACCTGGCCGCCGGACGTGGCGTCCCGCCTGGCGCCGGCGTCCTCCGACGCCCTTGCTCTGGCTGGTGTCGCCCCGGTCCCCGGCTCTCGCGGCCCCGGCTCTCGCGTCCCCTGGGCCTGGACACCCCCGGTCTGGCTCCCCGCGGTCTGGCTCCCCGCGGTCTGGCTCCCCCCGGCTTGGCTCTCAGGCGTCCGTGTTGTCTCGGCACCAGCTCCGGGGGTTTGTGCGGCGAGGTTCTGCGTACGCAGCTCGCCCAGGGCGCCGATCGCCAGCAGCGCGGCGCCAACGAACGTGGTCACCCGCGCAGCGCGCCGACCCGTCCGGCCCGCATGCGCGGCTCCGGTGGCCGTGAACGTCCACCGCACCACCGCGCCCCAACGAACCCGATCCATGCGTGATCCCACACCGCGCTCCGCGACACAGCCGAAAATCGTACGACTTCGAGGTCGTAGTCATCGCCGCATCGACCACAAGCGGTCGACCGCGGCCCGGACCTCCAGGAGCTCATCATGCGTCAGACAAGCAGACATCTCCTCTGGCGGGCGTGGCGTCCTCGCCTCACCGTGCACCCCGTGACAACCATGACGCTCGCCCTCGCCGTGCTGACATCCGGCTGCCCTGCGTGGGAGCCCATCGTACTCGTCCCGGTCGATGAACCGGTCGTGTCGCGTGTGGGCATCTCACCGCAGGCTGACGCGGTCGCCGAGGCCAGCCGGTCCGTTCGCGACGCCCACGTGACCGCGATCCTGCACGCACGTCACGCGGAGCTGCGGGCGCTGAACAACGACTCGATGCGGGGCGCGGAGGATCGCACCGGCGCCGGCGGCGGCGCCGGTGCGATGTCCCCCGTGGTGTCCCGTCCCGCCACCAGGTCCCCGCCGCGTCTCGTCAACCTCAACACCGCATCGAGCGGGCAGCTGCAGCGCCTGCCACGCGTGGGCCCGGCCACCGCGAGGAACATCATCGCCCACCGCCCGTACGCGACCGTGGACGAGCTCAGGCGTGTTCCCGGGATTGGCGCGGCGACGCTCGAGCAGCTACGACCGCTCGTGGCCATCGAGTAGCCACCGTCTGCCAGCCGGCAGCCACACCCAGCGGCCACACCCACCTGGCGACAGTTCCGGAGCCCAGCACCATGGATGATCCCCACCACGACCCTCACACGCTTCAGGTTCACGCGTCGATCGCGGCCGTGCCTGCGGGACGCTGGCGAGAGATGCTTCAGACGAGCAACCCGTTCGTCGACCACGCGTTCCTCCGGATCCTCGAGGACGAGCGGTGTCTTGGCGCGGGTACCGGGTGGTCGCCGCGGGTCCTGGTCGCGTCGCGCGGTGATCGTGTCGACGGCGCGCTGGTCCTGTTCGTGAAGGGACACTCGATGGGCGAGTTCGTCTACGACTGGCAGTGGGCGGAGTTCTCCGAGCGCAACGGAGTGCCGTACTACCCGAAGCTCGTCAGCTGCTCGCCGTACAGTCCGGTCGGTGGGCCACGGCTGCTGGTTGGTCCTGAGCTCGAGGGGGCTGCAGCTGCGGGGGTTCGGTCGGCGCTGGTGCGGGAGGCTCGGCGGCTCTCCGAGCAGGCTTCCGGGCTGCACGTGCTCTTTCATCCTGAGGACGAGTCGGGGTTGTGGGCGGACGATGGCCTGTACCCTCGCCTTGGGTGGCAGTACCACTGGCACAACCGCGGCTACGTGACCTTCGAGGACTTCCTCGGAGACATGAAGGCCCGGCGACGCAAGGAGGTCAGGAGGGAGCGTCGGCTGCTTGCGGAGCAGGGCTATACGGTGCGCGCCGTTCGCGGCGCAGAGCTGACGCGGGAGGACGTGACGTGGCTCTACGGGTTCTACCGTTCCACGTGCGACCGGTACCCGTGGGGTCGAGCGTACCTGACGGAGCCTGTGTTCCACCGGCTGGTGGAGGAGCTGCCGGAGCGTGTCGTCGCGTTCCTGGCCTACGGGCCGGAGGGTGGCGCACCCGTCGCGGGGTCGTTCTGCCTGTTCGACGAGACCACGCTGTACGGCCGATACTGGGGCGCCCGCGAGGACGTGCCGTTCCTGCACTTCGAGGCGTGTCTCTACGCGCCCATCGCGTGGTGCATCGAGCGCGGGCTCTCGGTCTTCGAGCCGGGCGCGGGCGGTGAGCACAAGTACGCCCGGGGCTTCCAGCCGGTGTTCACGGTGAGCCACCACCGGCTGCGGCATCCAGGCGTTGACGCGGCGATCCGGGACTTCTGTGACCGCGAGGCGCAGCGTGTGCGCGAGCTCGTCGCCGAGTTGTCGGAGCGGTCGTGTCTGCACGAGGAGGCGCGCCGCGGGGCAGGCGGTGGTGTCGGGGTTGCGGCGGACCTCAGCCGACTCTGACGATCGGGTGGCTGCGGGTCGGGTTCCGGCACGTCCGGCGGAGAGCTCGCGATTCAGGGACGCAGGGTTTCGGCTGAGCCGTCCGCCGGTTCGGCCGCTGGTTCGGCCGCTGGTTCCGTCGGTCGGGATGGGGTATGGGCGGTTGCTGCGTCGCCATGCGGCGGGCGGGGTCCGGAGGGCTTCGGTCTGCGCGGTCGACGTGGTCTGGATTACTCGAGTCGTAGGAAGTGTGGCGTGATGACGGAACGGCGCCGGATACTGACGGGGGATCGCCCGACGGGGCGGTTGCACCTGGGGCACTACGTGGGGAGTCTGCAGAACCGTGTCAGGTTGCAGCACGAGTACGAGACGATCCTGATCGTCGCGGACCTGCACATGCTGACGACTCGTCCGACGCGGTCTGACGTGGAGGCGATCACGGAGAACGCGCGCGGGCTGGTGCTGGACTACCTCGCCTGCGGGATCGATCCGGAGCTGACGACGATCTACCTGCAGTCGGCGATCCCCGAGGTCTACGAGCTCAACACGATCTTCCAGAATCTGGTGAGCGTGAACCGGTTGAGCCGACTTCCGAGCCTCAAGGAGATGGCCCGCAACGCGAACATGGATGACGACTCGTTCCCGTACGGGTTGCTCGGCTATCCGGTGCTGCAGGCCGCCGACATCCTGTTGCCACGGGCGCACCTGGTGCCGGTAGGCAAGGACAACCTGGCGCATGTGGAGATCACGCGGGAGATCGCCCGTCGGTTCAACCACCTGTACGGTGAGGTGTTCCCGGAGCCGGAGGCGATGACCGGTGAGGTACCGACGCTGGTGGGCACGGACAACCGCGGCAAGATGTCGAAGTCTGCCGGCAACGCGATCATGCTCAGCGACTCGCCCGACGTCATTCGCAGGAAGGTACGTGGGATGTACACCGACCCGGCGCGCATCCGTGCGGATATCCCGGGGAATCCGGATGGGAACCCTGTCTTCGTGTACCACAACACGTTCAACCCGAACCGGGATGAGGTCACGGAGCTCGAGGACCGGTACCGCAAGGGTCAGGTGGGCGATGGTGAGGTGAAGGACCGGCTTACGGAGGTGCTGGTCGCGTTCATGGAGCCGATCCACCAGCGGATGCAGGAGGTGCAGGCGCAGCCGGGTCTGGTGGACGAGATCCTGTACAACGGGACGCTCCGTATGCGGGAGATCGCAGCAGAGACGATGCGTGAGGTTCGGTCGGCGATGGGCCTCGATCTGCCGATCAAGCGGATGCGCCGCGCGGTCGAGTCGCGGCAGAAGAAGCTGCGCAAGGCCGGCGAGTCTGCATGAGCGTTCGGGTTATCCGCGTGGTGGCAGCCGCGATCGTGCGTGGTGGTGAGGTGCTTGCGGCGCGCAGGTCGGACTCCGGGCTGTGGGAGTTCCCGGGCGGCAAGGTCGAGGCTGGGGAGACGGATCAGCAGGCGCTGGCGCGTGAGCTCGAGGAGGAGCTGGGCTGCGCTGTCATGATCGGCGCGTGTCTCGGTTCGACGCGCCACAAGACCTCGAGCCGGATCGTGAACCTGCACGTGTACCTGGGTGAGCGGCCTCAGCCGGAGCCCGTCAACCGGGAGCACCTCGCGCTGCGCTGGGTCGGTGCGGACGAGCTGGAGTCGCTTCAGTGGTCGAAGGCGGACATCCCGTTCCTGCCCGTGATCGCAGGGATCCTTCGTCAGCGCTCGGAGTCCGGGGCGCGCTGACGGTCCGCCTGGGGAGATCGCTCAGCGGCGGTCGAGTCGGGTTTCACGTGAAACCAGGAACCCGCGGATCGTCAGATCCGGCGGGCCTGGATCACGCGCTCGCGGAGCAGCTCGCGGAAGCCGTCGTAGACGGCGCGTTGCGGAAGCCCGACCAGCGCGACCAGCTCGCGGAAGCTCGACGCGCCGTCGATGTGCGTCAGCAGGTAGCTGGCCACAGGCGACACCGCGGCGTCGAGCCGTTCGGCGTTGCGGACGGGAACCATGTCCACGTTGTCCTCGAGCTTGTCCGCCGGCAGATCAACGACCACGTCGTCCAGAAGGTCGAGATCCGGCAGCGCCGGCATCATCCCGGTGATGAGCCGCGGTGGCTCCGGGGTGTCCTCGAGCAGTGACTCCAGCGCGGAGTCGGCAGCGCGCGCAGCACGCTGCTCTGCGTACCACTCCATGCCCTGGGACAGCTCGAAGCTCTCGTCCGGCACAGGCGGCTGTTCCCGGGTCGGCTCGCCGTTCGTGGCCGCGATCGCCGGGGTGCTGGTGCCCGTGTGCCCACGCTCACTGCTCCCACCCGTTGTCTCCGCCGGAGGCTCCGAAGTCAGCACAGGTTCGGAGAGCTCACCAAGGTCGACCGGCTCGCCGGCCTCCGGCTCGTCGGAGAAGTCCTCAGCGGAGAAGCTGAACGACACGGTCCGGGGCCCGCTGTCCTCACGCTTCTCGCTCTCGCCGTTGGCCGGAGCAGCAGCGGCGGCAGCTTCTGCCGCACGCTCTGCCTCAGCGCGTTCTGCCTCAGCACGTTCCGCCTCAGCACGTTCCGCCTCAGCACGTTCCGCCTCAGCGCGTTCGGCCTCAGCGCGTTCGGCCTCGGCGCGTTCGGCCTCGGCGCGTTCTGCCTCGGCGCGTTCCGCTTGCTGGGATGAACCTGCGAACACGTCCGCCAGCCCTGCGTCGACCTCGGCGAGGAACTCCGGATCGGACTCCAGGCTGGTCGATGGCAGACGGCTGGTGGACGGCGTCGTCTCGAAGCCCGGATCGAGCTCCACGGTGGCTGGCTCAGGCTGGTGGACGGCCGTGGACCCGGTCGTCGGCCGCGGCGCCGCGTCGAAGCCCGGGTCCAGCGCTCCTTGCGGGATGGACGCCGGCTCGCTCGGTTCGCCGGTTCGCGGCGTCGGGCTCGTGTCGAATCCGGGATCCAGCTCGACAGGAGCAACGGAATGGTCGTCGCCGCCGAGCGGATCACCGTGCGGTGTGGGCGACGTCACGGCGCTGAACGGATCGTCGGGCCGCACGTCGGGGCCGCGCGTCGGCGGCGAGACGAGGCCCTCCACGGCGGCTTCCTCGAGCAGGTCGCGCAGCTCGGCGAGCGCGACATCGCGCTCGCCGAGGACGAGCCGTTCGCCGATGCGGGCGCGGGCGAGATCGTCCTGGAGTCGTGCGATCGTCTCGCGTTGGGTCATGGCGAGGGAGGCCGCATCCGCGGTCCCGGTTGCGCTGACGCTTGCCGCCTGCCCAGCCATCGCCTGCCCAGCCATCGCCTGCCCGGTCGCCGCTGGTCCGGTCGCGGAGGATTCAGCGTCGAGTGGCGCTGTCGGTCGCATCAGCCGGGCGCGCACCAGCGCCGCGGCGAGCTCCTGGTTCTGCAGCCGTTCGTGCGCCAGCAGCTCCCGCAGCTCGGGTTCGTCGCTCGTGGTCGTCGCGGGTGTCTGGCGTGCCGCCTCAAGCGCTCCCTGCAGCTTCGCAGCCCGTTCCCGTTCGGAGGCGAGCAGCAGCTCGGCGCGCGCGGCGCGCTCCCGCTCGGTCGCCAGGGCCGCGACGGTGGCTGCGTCGCCGGCTGCTGTGGGCGCGGGGACGTCGGCCGCCGTGGCCGGTGATGGCGACGCCGGGAGTCGCTCGGCCCGGTCCCGTAGCGCCTGCTCGCGCGCGTCGCGCATCCGCAGCAGCTTCGCTTCGCGTTGCTGGTACCGACGGTGCAGGCGCGCGACCTCGACAAGCAGGTCGTTGCGGCTCTCCCGCGTCAGCTCCAGCTCCTCACGAAGGTCGTCGACTTCCGCCTGCAGTCGTGCCAGCTCACCCGGGTCTGCCTCGTCGTCCGGCAACGCGCCCAGCGACTCGAGCTCCGCGAGCAGCTGCCGCGCGCGCACGTGGTCCGGATCGATGGCAAGAACCGCGCGCCAGCACGACGCAGCGCGGCCGTAATCGCGCGCTTCGAGCGCCGCGAGGCCCTCCTCGAGACTCCGGTGAATGTCCGACATACCGACTGCACCAACGACAGGGTTCCCAGGGCGAGACGTCCGCTACCGTATGCGATAGGGCCGCACCTCGTCAAAGGAACCACCGTTCCCAACGGCCTGCATGAACCTCTTCCTCCTCAGCGATCTGCACCTCGCGCTCGCCAACCCGGTCCGACTTGCTGCGTTCGGGCACTGGTGGAACGATCACGAGCCGCGCATGGCCAAGGCCTGGGACAACGCCGTCGGCCTCGACGACCTGGTCCTCGTCCCTGGTGACATCTCGTGGGCCCAGACTGCCAACGCGGCCCGTCCGGACATGACGTGGCTCGGCGCGAGACCCGGGCGCATCTACCTCTCTCCGGGGAACCACGACCGCTGGTGGCGCTCCCAGGAACGGCTGGCCGGCGTGCTGCCCCGGAACGCCACGCCCGTCCCGGGGGACTGGCTGCCCTTCCATGGTGGCATGATCGCCTCCACGCTGGGCATGACCGCGCCTTCCGACCGCTTCTTCGGCCCACGGGAGCGCCAGCAGTGGCCGGGCGCGCTGCAGCAGCTGCGCCAGCTCCTCGACCGGCTCCCGGAGCGGCAGGACCAGCTCAACGCCGCGTTCTCCATCCTGATGATGCACTACCCGCCCTGCGACGGGCTCGGCGTCCTGTCCGAGATGGGCGCGCTCGTCGAGGCCGCAGGGGTCACCCTCTGCGTCTACGGGCACTTCCACCAACCGGCCGAATGGGCGAACGCGCGTCTGGGGTTGCACGGATCGACGACCTGGGCGATCGGTTCCGCCGACGCGCTGGGCTTCGCGCCCCTGCGGCTGGGCTCTATCCGCCGAGGCCGCCTCACCCTGCTCCCGATCACCCCTCCACCAGGACCGGAATCATGACTCGGACTCTCATCCGCAACGCGACCGTGGTGCTCCCCAACGAGGTCGTCACGACGTCGGTGCTGGTCGACGGCGGGACGATCGCGCACGTCGGCGTCCCCGCTGGAGCGGCGCACGACGAGCTCATCGATGCGTCCGGGCTGCACCTGTTCCCCGGCCTGATCGACGACCAGGTGCACTTCCGCGAGCCGGGCCTGACCCACAAGGAGGACCTCTACACCGCCTCCATGGCCTGCGCAGCCGGCGGCGTCACGACCTTCCTCGAGATGCCCAACACGAACCCGACGACGACCAGCCAGGCCGCGCTCGTCCAGAAGCTCGCGCTCGCTGAACGCAAGTCCATCGTCAACTACGGCTTCTACGTTGGCGCCACGCCCACCAATGTCGTGGAGCTGCGTCACGCCAGGAGAACTCCGGGTATCAAGATCTTCGTGGGATCCTCTACCGGTGATCTGCTCGTCGACGAGCAGGAAGCGCTCGAAACCATCTACGGCGGCAGCACCCTGCCCATCTGCGTGCACGCCGAGGATGAGACCACCATCCGTGAGAACCGTGAGCGCCTGGGCGAGCCCTCCTCGATCCACGACCACTCGCGCATCCGGGACCACCGCGCTGCCGCCATCGCCACGGAACGCATCTGCGACCTCGCAGTCCGGCACCGGCACCGGACCCATATCCTGCACGTCTCCTCCGCGACCGAGCTGCCGATCATCGCGCGCTACCTCCCCTCCGGCTACATCACCGCCGAGGCCTGCATCCACCACCTGCTCCTCAACACCGGCGACTACGACCGCCTGGGCACCCTCGCCCAGATGAACCCCTCGCTGAAGGGCCCGGAGGACAACGAGCAGATCTGGCAGGCGCTGCGTGACCTCACGCTCCAGGTCGTCGCGACTGACCACGCCCCGCACACCCTCGAGGAGAAGGCCGCGCCCTACCCGCGCTCACCCTCCGGCATGCCCAACGTCCAGACGCTGCTCACCCTGATGCTCCAGCAGCACCACCTGGGCCGCTGCACCCTGCCGGAGATCGCGCGCTGGACCGCTCTCCACCCGGCCCTTACCTGGGACATCTGCAACAAGGGCGCGATCATCGAGGGCTACGACGCTGACCTGACCCTCGTCGACCTCAACGCGACCCGGACCATCACCAACGATCAGCAGCTCAGCAAGTGTGGCTGGACGGCGTTCGACGGTGTCACGACCACCGGGTGGCCCACCCACACCATGGTCGGTGGGCGACTTGTCTTCGCCGACGAGCGCGTCGACACCAGCGTGCGCGGCGCGGAGGCCAGCTACGACCACGACCGCGGCGGATACTGGGCTCGGATCGGCGAGTTCGCGCCCTGAGGACACGGGCGGCCGGCGCTGCGCCAGCCGCCCGCGCCACCCGGGCGCTCGGCGTCACCGCGTCACCGTCATGCTCCGCGCTGCCGCTCTGTCTCACCTTGCCGTCGTGTCTCGCGTCACCGCTGGGCGTCGCGCCCGCCGGCGTAGCGACGAACCAGCGACGGCGGCAGCGCCTCCGGGCGCAAGTCGCCCGTGAGGCGCAGCAGCGTGCGGAACCAGGGCGTGGACGGATCCCCGTCCTCGTCGCGTTGCAGGCGCCCCAACGCCACCTCGAACCCGCACGGCAGCTGGTTCGCCTGCTGGTACAGATCCATCAGCTCCAGCAACCCGACCGGGGGAAGACCTCGCGCCGCCACCGGCGGCAGGTCGCCGACAGGTCCGTACCGGTGCGCCAGTACGAAGCGCTCGTGCAACGATCGCTTGCGGCTCAGGCCTTCGAGCAGGTGCAGCCGCTGCTCGATCTCGTCCGGTGGGACCAGCATGTGCACCGCCAGCGGGCTCGCGTTCCCGCCACGCTGCGCCCGGCCCTCGCGCTGACGAAGCCGAGCCGGGTTCCACGGCACGTCGAGGTGCACCACCGTCGCAGCCTCGTCAAAGCCCAGCCCCTGGCTCGCCACGTCCGATGCGATGATCACCGCCAGCTCGTCCTCCCGCCACGCCCGCAACGCGCGCTCCGCGCTGACAGGCCCCAGCGTGCGATGGCACAGCTCGGACGAGGTCCACAGCGTCGCGTTCGCAGGGGCGCGCGCGTACATCGCCCGCGCCGTGTGCACGTACTGGGTGAACACCAGCGCCCGAGCGCCGCGCGTCGCGAGCCGCAGCGCGACGTCGAGCTGGTCCGCGCTTCCCCCTTCGCTCACGTCTGCGAGGATCGCGCGCGCCCGCGCGATACGCTCCCGCAGCTGACCCGGCTCCGGCGCAGGCGCTGTCTCCGCGTCCTGCAGGTAGTACAGCGGCAGCACCGTCTGCGGGTGAGGCGAATCGAGCCAGCGCTCGAAGTCCCGGTGAAACGACTGTCGCCCGAGCCCGTGGCCGTGCTCCGCGGCGTCAGCCAGGGTCTCGAGGTAGCGCAGCAGACGCGCGGCGGACGTGCGAAAGGCAGCCACGCTCGACAGCAGCCGGCGCGTCAGCGTGAGCTCGATGAGCTCACCTGGCTCTCCAGGTAGCGTGAGCAGCGTGGTCATCTCCCGGATCGTCCGACCCCAGCGCGACCACGCCTCCGCGCTCGCGACGTGTCGCGTCCGGACGAGCGGCCGCTCCACAAGCGCGACGTCGTCGCGGCTCCGCGCCACCATCACATGCGGCGTCAGCCGGAGCAGCAAGGCCTGACGAGACGCCTCGTCCGCCGGTGCTCGCGCCTGAGGACAGAACAGGTGCAGCAGCGCCAGCAGCTCCGACGACCGGTTCCGGATCGGCGTCGCGGTCAGCAGCACTGTCTTGTGAGCCAGCGTCAGCAACGCGAGGTTCCGGTACCGCCGCGTCGACGGGTTCCCGAACGCGTGCGCCTCGTCGACGATCACCAGGTGCGGCTCATCCAGCAGCTGTGGTCGTCGGGACATCATCGCAAGGGAGACCACCCGCGCCGGCTGCTCGAGGTGCTCCGCGGTGCTCGCCCGCCACATCTCCGCGAGGCTGGCCGGGCACACCACCAGCACCGGGAGCGCAAGGCGCGCGGCGATCGCGATCGCCTCGACCGTCTTCCCCAACCCGACGTCGTCCGCGATGAGGATGCCGTGGTGGTCGCGCAGCGAGCGCTCGGCTTCGTGTACGGCCTGTTCCTGATAGCTACGGAGCTGGATCTGCATGTCGCCTCGTTCGAGCGGGTCCATCCAGGGAGGTCGTCCCCCTCGAGAGGTCGTCCGGTTGGCGGCGGTGTTGCGCAGCAGCTCGCTATGCTAGGCTCCGCCGCCGGAGCATCGATCCGCGATCCTGGGCGACGGGCTGGTTATGACGATGGAATGGCAACGGCAGCGGTTCGCCGCGTTCGACCTCGAGACCACGGGCACGAAGGCGGGTGAGGATCGGATCACCGAGCTCGGCGTCGCCATCTTCGAGGGGGGCGTCGTCGTCGACCGCTTCCAGCGTCTGGTGAACCCGGGAATCCCCATTCCTGAGGAAGTCCAGCGCGTTACAGGCATCTCCGATGCCGACGTCGCCGACGCTCCGCGCCTGGAGGACGTGCTCGACGAGTTCCTCGAGCTGCTCTGCGCGCAGCCGATCCTCGCCTACAACGCCCAGTTCGACCTCGCGATGCTCGGTGGCGAGCTGGAGCGCCTCGGGCGTGCCGACGCTGTCCTTCCCGACTGCTACGACCCCTTCCCGTTCTGCTGGGTGTACCTGCGCAGCGAGAAGAAGACCCGCAACGCGCAGCTCGGTACGATCTGCGCGTACATGGGCATCGAGCTCGAATCCGCCCACCGGGCAGACCACGACGCGGAGGCGGCAGGCCGCCTGTTCCTCGCGATGGCCGAGCACATGGTGATCCCGGACTCCGCGTCCGCGTTCCTCGATCAGCAGCGAGGGCTGAGCGCGCGGGTCGAGGAAGACTTCCGCCGCATGCGAGCCCGTCGTGGGGAGAACCGGGGATCCCTCGACGTGAGCACGTTGACGGTCGAGCTGGGGGCTGCGTACGTCTACGGTGAGGAGAGCGACGCGATCCGGTTCCTCTACAGCCGCTTGCCTGACGTCCGCGACGTCGCGCGCTCAAGCACCTGACCGAGCGCACCCGACAACCGGCGCCTCGCGATCGCAACGCCTGACAACCTCATCGACCCCTCACGGAGGACATGGTGACCGACCTCGCAGATATCGTCGCCGCGCGCCGCAGCGTGCGCGGCTTCTTTCGTGACCGCCCGGTCCCCCGCGAGGTGATCGAGCGTGCGCTGCGCGTGGCGCAGCTGGCCCCGTCGAACTGCAACGCCCAACCGTGGCGGGTCTGGATCCTCTCCGGTGAGGCGCGCGACAGCCTGAGCCAGGCGATGTGCGCGGCGATGGACTCCGGCGACCTGGGCAACCCGGAGGACCCGATCGACTCGTTCTTCGATGAGTACCGTCGCCTCCAGATCGCCTGCGGCGCAGCCATGTACGGCGCGATGGGGATCGAGCGGGGCGATGTCGCGGGGCGCATCATGGCCCACCGCCGCAACTACGAGCTCTTCGACGCCCCCCACGTGGCCATCGTCGCCATGGACCGGCGGTTCGGCATCGGTGTCGCCGTGGACATCGGAGCGTGGTTGCAGACCTTCATGCTCGCGCTCGCGGACGAGGGCGTCGGCTCCTGCGCTCAGGCAGCCCTGCGCCAGTACCCCACGATCGTGCGAGGGGCGATCGGCGCGGATGATGGCATGAGGCTGCTGTTCGGCGTCTCGTTCGGCTACGAGGACCCCTCCGTTCCGGCGAACGCCACCCGCCAGCTGCGCGAGCCCCTCGAAACCACGACCACCTGGCTCGGCTAGCCACCCAGGTGCCCCGCCCCGACGCAGAGCAGGCTGCCGGATGTGCTCCGGCAGCCTGCTCTGCGTCGGGTGCCTGACGGCGCCCCCGGTTCGTTGAACCCTCAGTTCGTCGGCTTCGGGCGGCCCAGGACCTCGTACGGATCCACAAGCTCCGGCGTACCCGTGCGCAGCGTCTCCAGGAAGTGCGTCCAGTACGCGATCCCCTCCTCGCTGTCCGGGCTCCGGTCGTGGTTCGACTCGCGGAAGCTCCCCTGGCTGGCGTTCCACAGGTAGTCGAGCTGAACGATGCCTGCCGTCACACCCGACGGGTGGTTCAGCGACACGGGCGCGTCTTCGACGGCGATCAGCTCGTCCGGCAGCGGCACGTCACCCAGCAGCGGGATGCCCAGCGCGCGCGCGAGGTAGATGTTCGTCTCGTTCGGGACGACAGAGTCCGGCACGGACATCTGCGCCGCGATGTGAGGGATCGCAGCGTCGTTGAGGCGGTTCTGCAGGACATACGGCGCCCAGTTCGCGCCGTCTCCACGCTCGATCAGCGTCTGCAGCAGGACGTACGCCCGCGGGATGTTCGCCGGACCTGCGCCCGTCAGCAGGATGCTGAGCAGCGGCCCGAAGTCCGGGCTGAACTGCACGATGTCCACGATGCGCGCGCCGCCCACCGCGTACATCACGGCCTCGAGATCCGTCGACAGAGCGGCGAACTCCGAGCCCTGGATCGCGCCCAGAGACGCCCCCATGTAGCTCAGCCGGTCGATGTCGAGATCCGGAGTCCCGTCGTCGTCGATATCGATCCCGTCCCGGATGACCTCCACGAGGGCCAGCTTGTCGTAGTTCGAGTGACGCCACCCGTCGCGCAGCACGAACGGGTTGATCAGCCCCGGAAGGTCGAGGTCGATGCCGAACAGCGCCAGCACGATGTCGATCTGCCCGTTGCCCGACGTGCGCAACGCGTGGTCTCCGTGCTGTGGGCTGTCGATCGCGATCGTCGCGTACCCCTGAGCCGCGGAGTGGCGTGCGATCAGGTTCGCCTGCGTCCCGTCCCCGGTCAGGCCGTGCCCGAAGATGCTCGTCGGGTACGGCTGCTCGAAGCCTGCATCCTCGAGCGGCAGGAAGACGTCCGCGTTGATCGTGTAGGTCCCACGGTCCGCCGAGATGTTCGCCTCGTCGGTCCGTGTGCCGCTCGCGTCCATGAAGTTCAGCGCCTCGAACGTCAGCGAGCACTGGCGGAAGAACTCACGCACCTCGCAGCCGTTGTACGAGAGCACCTCGTGTGGGCGCGCCGCGATCACGCGCGCGATCTCGAGGTCCGGCTCGACGATGGACTGCGTCGTGAACACCGACAGCGTCGCGAGGTTTCCGGAGAGGTAGCCCATCTCCGTCAGCTCTGCTTCCACCTGCTGCAGCCGCTCGGACACCCCGACGTACCGTTCGGAGGGCGTCCCGTACAGCGCGTCCCACAGCTCGCGCGACGGCGACATCGGGTTGCCGTCCACGTCCGTAACGTCGCTCGTCAGCGCGAAGAACGCGGGCGTCGACGGCGGCAGCGGACGCTGCGGGCGGATCACAAGCTGCGGGGGCGTCGCGGTCACGGACGCCTCGACCGGCACCAGCACCAGGCCGTCGGCCGACTCGTAGCCGATCATCGCGCTCGTGCCCGCCTCAAGGCTCGCAAGGCCCGTCGTCACCGTGTCGACGTCGACGACGGTCGTCGTGCGCACCCAGCCGCCCGCCGTCGTGCCCCAGCCGTCCAGCTCGTTCACCGCCTCCAGCGCGCCCTTGAGCAGCGCCGCGCGCGAACGCGTGATCTCCATGTCGTCGTCAGGCGTCACCACCACCCGGATCCCCGTCACCGTAGACGTGTCCGCCACCGTGTAGATATCGTTCGGGAACAGCGCCATCGCGCCGCTCTCCGACTCACCTGCGCGCGCCACCGGCGCGGTTCGGCAGTCTGCCTCGCACGAGTACCACGACTCGTTCTCGTCACAGATGTTGTCGCCGCAGGTCGCCCCCTCCTCGTCGGAACAGGCGGTTACGAAGGTGCTGCTGGCCAGCAGGGCCAGCGTCCAGTGAAGACGTCGCATGATCCCTCCCCCGGGGTGGTCGCGTCACGGTCATGTTCGAACTGTCGCGATGCTCTATAGCGGGTGCACGTGCTCGCGGGAAGGCCGCCGCACGGCAACGTGGCGCTCACGTTACGGAAGGGAACGGCACCAGCGGTTCACCCTGAACCGCGCCATCCCCGAGCCGAGCCCCGAGCCGTGTCCGTTGACGCTGGCGCCGCGCGCGGCTTTGGGGTTGGCGCCAGTCACGCGTTCGACTAGAACGTGTTTCAGTATTCGCCGAAACTGCTCGTTGGGGAGTGAGATGTCCGGAAACCCGCGCATGGAGTTCTACGACCTTGAGGTCGCGAAGGTGATCCGCGAGACGGCGGACACGTCGTCCTACGCGTTCCGCGTCCCGGCGGACCTCGAGGAGCTGTTCCGCTACCAGGCCGGCCAGTTCTTCACCTTCGAGGTGCCCTGGGGCGGCATGCGTCTCGTCCGGAGCTACTCCCTCGCCAGCTCGCCCGACGAGCGCGGCCTGCCTGTCGTCGCGGTCAAGCGCGTCGACGGCGGGCGAGTCTCCAACTGGTTCAACGACGAAGTCGGCGAGGGCATGGTCCTCCGCGTCCAGCCGCCTGCTGGCCGCTTTGTCCTGCGCCCCGGCTCCACCGCTCCGCTCCTCCTGCTCGCCGGCGGCAGCGGCATCACGCCCATGATGTCCCTGATGAAGACCGCGCTGCTCACCACCGCGCGCCCGGTCCGTCTCTTCTACGCGAACCGCGACGAGAACAGCGTCATCTTCCTCCGCGAGCTTGTCCGGCTCCAGGCGCGCTACGGGCCCCGCCTCGAGGTCATCCACCACCTCGACTGCGAATCCGGCTTCGTCACCGAACCCCTCCTCCGCGACCGCCTGCCCGTCGACGCACAGGCAGAGTGCTACATCTGCGGGCCCGGCCCCTTCATGGACGTCGTCGAGCAGGCCCTCGCGGACCGCGGCGTCCCCCGCGCGCAGATCCACGTCGAGCGGTTCATCTCGCCCGTCGATCCCGACCGCAAGGCGGACGCCCCGCCCGTCGACGTCCCCGAGACCGGCGCCGCGCAGGTCATCATGCGCATCGGCGGTGCCGAGCACCACTTCGCCGTCGAGCCCAACGAACCCATCCTCGCGGCGGCTCTCCGCCAGGGTGTCGAGGCGGAGTACCAGTGCGAGGAAGGCTACTGCGGCTGCTGCATGGCTCGCCTCAAGGCTGGACAGGTCGTGATGCCGTCACACGAAGCCCTCTCTGACGCAGAGGTCGACGAGGGCTGGATCCTGACCTGCCAGGCGCGCTGCAGCACCCCGAAGGTCGAGGTCGACTACGACGCTGGCTTCTGAGCCGCCGGTTTCTCGGACGACGGCGTCCGGGACGCCACGCACCGAGCGAGACCCGCTCCTGAGCGAGGCCCCATTCGCGGCCGGTTCCGGTCCTGCGTGGCGTCGGGCTTCATGCCCGGCGCCAGCTCAGAACCAGTAACGAGCGCCCGCGGCCGCGTCGATGCTGAACCCGACGTGCCGGAAGAAGTACAGACCCGGCGCCAGCTCGACGTACACGTCCAGCGGACGTTGCTTGAACACGAAGTCCAGGCCCACCGGTGCCCGCGCCGCGAACCACACCTGACCACGATCACCGCAGTCCCACCGGTCCCGTCGGGCGCCGCCACAGTACCCGCGCCAGCGGTCGAAGTACCCGATCTTCGGACCGATACCCACGTACAGGTCCATCCGCGCCCGGTCCATCTGGACCATCTCGAACTCCCACATGTACGCCGCGTGGATGTGCAGGTGGTTCCCGTAGAACCCCCCGAAGCCCGCCGCCAGCTCGATCCCGTTGCTCGAGCCGATGTTCCACTTCATCGTCACGCCCGTAGGCTGGCCGATCACACCACCCAGCCCGAACCGGCTCTCCTGGGCGTGGGCAGCGGTCGTGAGCAGCAGCGACGCAAGCAGCGTCAGAACGAGGATCTGAAGACGCATGGTGTCTCCTGTCGTGGTGGGTCGGCGCTGGGTTGCCGCTCGTCCGTCGGACCGGAGCGAGGGCATCGGCCGTGGCCCGCGTTGGTGATGGTCTCTCCCGTGACGTGACCATGCGACGAAATGAAGCAGGCTGGCAACTGGAAATCGGGCCGCCCACCCACGACGCGGTCCGGCAACCCGGCGTGATCCCACCACGAACGCCCCGCGCTCGCGCGGCCGCCGCGAGTCGCGTAGTGCTTCCGGGTATCCTGCGCTTCGCCCGTATGGCGAGGCCACCCCGGGAGGTCCCCGTGGCGTTTGCCCCACACCACTCCGCGTCACCCAAGGTCGGTCGAACAGGCGCTCGCCGAGCCCTCACGCCGGTCGCTGCGCTGTGTTGCCTTCTGCTTCTGCTCCCCGCGCAGCTCGTCATCGCCCAGCCCACCACAACCGACAGCGCCACAGCCGACAGCGTCACAGCCGGAAACGCCGCCCCGGCGCGCGCCTCGGCGCGCCCCGTGCCGATCCCCCAACCCGCGCCCTCCCTCACCACCGGCGCCGCGCGCTACACCGACCGCTTCACGACCTACGCCCTCCACGACATGGCGCTCGCCGCCGGCGCGCCCGCCGGTCACGGCGCCGTCCTCGTCCAGTGGACCCGCGACGGCTACGCTCACGGCGGCCGCCTGCGCCTGGGCGTCAACACGGACACCCTCTTCCTCTCCGGCGAGGAGTTCACCTTCGCCGACGGCCTCATCGTCTGGTCCGGTGGCCTCCGCCTCCAGGCGCTCTTCGCCGGCGTGCTCCCCATCTTCCATCAGGCCGGCATCCGTCGCCCCGAGTACGGCTTCTGGGCCAGCCAGGCAGAGCTCCACGCGCGCCTCGGTGTTCGCCCCGCGCCCGGTCACTTCATCGACCTGACCGTCTACGGCCGCCAGTACCTCTTCCAGCGACGAGCCGGGGTGACCGACCCGCTGCTCGTCCTGCCCCCGTCCACCCTCACCCTCGAGCCCCGCCTCGCCTGGACGTGGTGGCAGCCCGGGCTCGATCCATCGCTCTGGGAGGACCACCGCCTCTGGTGGCGCGTCGATGGCTACGCCCTCGGGGTCGCCCTGGGCGCGAACATCCGCAACCGAGCCCGCGAGTGGGGCTACCTCCGCGTCCCCCGCGACGAGCAGCCCCCCTGGCTGCAGCGCAACGACCCGGACACCGTCGCGTTGCTGCTCTCCGGCTGGGCGCGCGCCGGCCGCCAGGTCCACGAAGCTCTCCGCCTGCAGACCCGCCTCGAGTGGGGCTTCGCCCGCGGCGTCGACGACCTCGACCGCTGGCGCGTCGGTGGCCTCAACCCCTGGGTCGTCCCGCTGCCCGGCGCTGGCTGGCCGGCCTTCCTCGCCGACGCCTACGCCTACCTCGACGTCTCCGCCCACGTCCGCGTCGCGCGCGAGGTCGAGGCCGGGCTGGTCCTCGCGACCACCACGCTGCGCGACCCGGAGCGCGTCGGCGCCCGCGACTGGGGCGCCACGCCGTCCGTCACCGCCTTCCTCGACGCCCGCCTGGGCCCGTGGCAGCTGGACGCTCGCCTGGGCTACGCGCTCCCCAGCCCCTGGCAGGCAGAGCGCCCCCACGTCGGCCTGCTGCTGGGCGCCGGTCGGGCCTGGCAGCGCCGGGCCGCCTCTCCCGGCTGATCGGCCCTCCGCCCGAGCTCTGCAGGCTACGCCTGCTGTTGGCGGGCGTGGCGTGGCAACCTCCGCACCGCCGTCAGCTCGCGGTCGCCGCCCCGCCGTCATCTGCGAACGCCAGATGACGCACCTTGCGGTACTCGCGCGCCAGCGCCACGACGGTCACCAGCCACAGCACCACGAAGACGAGGTTCAGCACCGCGAAGCCGCGCGGCGCCAGCGCGACCACGCCCGTGCCCACGAGGATCACAACCGAGTGCAGCGCGTCACCCAGTCGCGTGAAGATCGTGTCCGCCGCCTGCTTCGCCTGGTACTTCTCTTCCCGGCTCGTCGGCAGCCACAGCAGCTGACGGACCGTGTTGTAGATCGAGTAGTCCGTCGCGTTCTCCGCCGCCTTCAGGCTCGCGAACGCGAGGAAGCCCACCCCGACCGCCGCGAGCCCATAGGTGCCAAAAGCCACCACCGGCAGCAGGAACAGCGTCGCCCGCAGCCCCGCGTACCGCACCACGCGCGACGCGATGAACGCCTGGAGCACCAGCGCGGTCACGTTCACCACCAGGTAGAACGTGTTCCACGAGTGGTTGATGCTCGCTCGATGGGCTGACTGCCACGCCGCCTGACCCGCCTCGCTGTCCGCCAGCACGCCCGCGGCGCTCACCGCCGCGGCCGCTACCTCCCCGGCGTTCTGCAGGATGTACGTGTCCAGCAGGTACTCGCCGGTGCTGTTCACAAGGTTCAGCAGCACCAGCATCAACGCGATCAACCGCAGGTAGGGGCTCTGCAGCAGCCGCACCAGCCCGTTGCCCAGCGCCAGCGGCTCGCCCGCGATCCGCGCACCTGCGCCGGTCGCCTCACGCCGCTCGACCAGGAGGAAGAACCCGAGGCTCAACAGCAGCAGCCCCGCCGCGATGTGCAGCGCCGCGAACGGGTTGCTGTCGAAGTAGCTGATGTTCTTGATGTAGCGGTCCGCGAGCACCCCCGCGACGCCGCCCAACGACGCGCCCACCATGATGAACGGGAACAGCCGACGGCCTGACTCGCCGTGGTAGATATCGTTCGCGTACGACCAGAACTGCGCGATCATCGACACGTTGAAGATGCCGACCCACACGTAGAAATAGAAGCCCACGTTCGCCACGCCGCGCGTGCTCAACAGCCAGAACAGCTCGATGTTCATCGCGAAGAACAGCGTCATCCCGACGATCAGCCACCGCCGCGGCACCGCCGCAGAGAAGCGGCTGTACAGCGGGATGAACACCGCCGCGAGGAACACCGCCTGCACTCCGCGAGCCAGCGCCTTGAGCTCTGCGCCGCGCAACGCGAACAGGCCGGCGTCCTTGAGCACCTCCGTCTCCCGCGCCACCTTGAGCATGTAGTAGCTCGCCAGCAGCAGGAAGATCGTCACCAGCATCGCTGCGGCGGTCTTCCCTTCGCCTTCGCGGAGTTCGGTCATGGCGTTCCGGGCGTACCAGCCGATGCTTCGGCGGGGTTGGGGCGCGCTGCTCATCGGGCTCGGCTTTCGTGGGTGGCGCGCGCACGCGGCAGAGCGGCGCGCGGGCGATGACGGTTCCGGCTGCGAACGGCTTGCCCGGACGCGGCTGTGGGCGCAGGGTTGTCGGTACGCCGGTCGCTGGCAAGTTCCTGATGCGACCCGGCGACCGTCCGCTCGCGCGTGAGGGAGAAGAAGCGATGCTCATGACCGATGTAATCCGCGCCAAGCGCGATGGACGAGCCCTGAGCCCGGAGCAGATCCGGTTCTTCCTGAGCGGCTACGTCGAGGGCGCCATCCCCGACTACCAGGCCGCCGCCCTGCTCATGGCCATCGTCTGGCGTGGTCTCGAGCCCGCGGAGCTCGACGTCTGGGTCGACCAGATGATCCACTCCGGCGACGTCATGGACCTCTCCGATGTCGCCGGCGAGCGCGTCGACAAGCACTCCACCGGCGGCGTCGGCGACAAGACCTCGTTGATCCTCGCCCCGCTCGTCGCCGAGTGCGGGCTCGTCGTCCCGATGATGGCCGGCCGCGGCCTGGGACACACCGGCGGCACCCTCGACAAGCTCGAGGCCATCCCCGGGTTTCACGTCGAGATCGGCACCCGCCGCTTCCGTGAGCTGCTCGACCGTCAGGGCTGCGCGATCATCGGCCAGAGCGAGCACATCGCCCCGGCTGATCGCAAGCTCTACGCGCTGCGCGACGTCACCGCGACCGTCGAGTCCCACCCGCTCATCGCCAGCTCGATCATGTCCAAGAAGATCGCCGCTGGCGTCGACGCGCTGGTCCTCGACGTGAAGACCGGCTCCGGCGCCTTCCTGCCCACGCCCGATGAGGCTCGCGTCGTCGCGCGCCTGATGATCGACATCGGCCAGCGCGCCGGAAAGCGCGTCCGTGCGCTCATCACGGACATGGGGCAGCCCCTGGGCAACGCCGTCGGCAACAGCAACGAGGTCCGCGAGTGCGTCGACGTCATGAAGGGCGGCGGTCCGGCAGACCTCGTCGACCTCACCCTCGAGCTCGCCATCGAGATGCTGCAGCTGGGAGGCGTCGCCGGCAGCCGCGACGAGCTGCGCGACACCCTGCGTGGCCACCTCACATCCGGCGCCGCGCTGCGCCGCTTCGCGACGATGGTCGAGGCGCAGGGTGGCGACACGACGTTCATCGATCGGCCGGAGGCGCTCCCCTGGTGTGACGAGCGTGTCCCGATCGTCGCGCCGGCTGACGCCTTCATCGCAGACTTCGACTGCCGCTCCGTAGGCCAGGCCTGCGTCGTCCTGGGCGGCGGCCGTGCGCGCAAGGAGGACACCGTCGACCCCTCTGTTGGCCTCGACGTCGTCGCCCGGCGGGGCGCGCGCGTCGCCGCTGGCGATCCCTGGTGCTGGGTGCACGCGCCGGCTGGCCCACGCCGTGACCAGGCGGTCGCCATGCTCGAGGCGTCCATCCGGTTCGACGAGCAGGCGCCGGCCCCGGTGCCGCTGGTCTTCGAGCGCGTCGAGGCGCCGTAGGGCCCGCGACCCGTCGCGAGCAGCCACGCGTCGTGCACCCGAGGCCGCTCACCACCGCGCCCTCCTCGAAGTTCCCGACCGGCGTCCGGCAGTCTGGCCGGGGCCGCGGTATCGGTCGGGTCAGCTCTCGATGTCGCAGATCCGGAACCAGTCGCGCACCCGCGGCACCCCGTCGTGCGCCCGCAGCAGCACCGGGCGCTGCATGCGGCCGGGACGACACACCCGGCGGAACCCCACCGCCGCCAGCCGCTGCGCCAGCCGCTCCTGGTCAGGGTCGTTGCAGTAGAGCCCGGCCGTCGACAGGTGATGGCGCTGCGTCTCCAGCGCCTCGAACAGCGCCGCCTCGCTCACGCACCGGCTCACGTGCAGCAGCCGCCAGCCCGGGCTCGGGTGAAACGCGCCGTCGTCGTGACGCAGCACCGTCCCCGCCGCCGTGCGCTCGGCGTGCCCCGTGAAGGCGGCGACCCCTGCGAGCTGCATCTGCTCCGCCGCCACCGCCGGCGGCATCACGCCGCGCGGCAGCTGCTCGGCGCAGCGCGGCAGCGCGCTGCGGATCAGCGCCTCGGCGAGCTGCTCAGCCAGCTCGGGCTGGTCCGCCGGTGGGACCACGAAGGCCGTCTGCGGGGACATGCAGCCCTGACCCTCGAACAGCGCGCAGTCCAGGGCGATCGCGTCCGCCAGCCGCGTGATCGCCGGCCCCGTCATCGCGGTCGACGGGGCGATCACCAGGCAGGACAACCGGTGCCCGTACCCCATCACCTCCGCCTGATCCTCGACCGCCGCCCGCACCGCGGCGATGCTGTGGTCGCTGCCGTGGCAGACGAAGAGCGGATGCGCCAGCGCAGCAGCGCGCACGTGCGCGTCCGACGCGGACGGCCAGCTCACCACGGCCGCGTGCCGCGCCAGCGTAGGCGCGCGCCGTCGCAGCGCCTTCAGCGCGAACCGAGCCGTAGCTCGCTCGTGATCGGACGTACGTATGATCGTTGGTACACCGGCGCACAGACTCAACAGCAGCCCCTCCATCGCCGCCGTGGGCACGGTCGCGGCGTGGATCTGCACGCAGCAGCGCGGGCTGCTCAGCACCCGCTCCGTCGCCCGCAGGCGGTGGCTCGTCACCGCGCCAGCTGGTACCTCCGGTCCCAGCTCGTCTTCCAGCAGGCTCAGCAGCGCCGCAGGCGTGAACAGCCCGAGCAGCTCCACGAGGCTCTGCCGCAGGGTCTCCGGGTGGTAACCGGTGTGCGCCGAGCCCTCGGTCACCATTCGCGCGAGCAGCTCACCGTCCTCGGCCAGCCAGGCGCATGTTCGCGCGATCATGCGAACACGCTCCTGTCGCCCCAGCTCCTCGAGGGCGCGGTGGTCAGCGCACAGCTGCGTGGTCAGCGCTTCGATCTGTGACGGGCTCAGCTCGCCGGTCACGTCGCCGCTGGGGAGCATCTGGGTGTAGCTCAGGTCCGGGCTCGCCATCTGGTCCACGGGTCAGGTTCAGGGAGTCGGGAGTCGGGAGTCGGGAGTCGGGAGTCGGGAGTCGGGAGTCGGGAGTCGGGAGTCGGGAGTCGGGAGTCGGGAGTC
>ERZ869909.835-NODE-835-length-30073-cov-7.838812_pt1 | contig 30073 bp, 30 predicted proteins | sample MGYA00520892_ERZ869909 | MGnify/ENA primary metagenome ERZ869909 (study PRJEB32215, sample SAMEA104723947) | bioreactor metagenome | biome: bioreactor; feature: anaerobic bioreactor; material: water | place: China | collected 2015-03-12 ...
TACGAAAAGCCGTCTGAAAAGCGCGCCCGTCAGAAGGCGGAGGCGATCCGCCGCGCCCGCAAGCTGGCCCGCAAGCGTGCCCAGCGCGAAGGCCTGCTGCCGCGCACGGCCCCTGTGGGTGGCCGCCGCTAGGCATCACGCGTGCCTTTACGGGACTGCAAGATATTGCGCCGCGCCGGAGATTCCGGCGCGGCGCTTTGCGTTAGCCGTCTTCAGAATGCAAACCCTGGCGGGGTGCGGTCACGCATGGACCGGCGGCGCGCCCTGTGATCGGGCATGATCTGGTCCAGCAGGGCGTAGAAGCGCTGCGAATGGTTCATCTCGATGAGATGGCACGCCTCGTGAGCGCACACATAGTCGATCTCGTCTTCCGGGAAGGCGATCAGGCGCACATTCATACGGATCACGCCGTCAGAGGAACAGCTGCCCCATCGTGATTCCTGTGCGCGTACCCTGACCTGTGGTGCAGGCAGGCCCAGCGCGCCGGCATAGCTGGCGATCCGCGGCGCAAAGTCGGCAAGTGCCGTATCAACACGCCACCGCCTTATCGCCCTGAGCACCATCGCGTCGCGCAAGGAAGGCTCCAGCCGTTCGTCCACGCGCACGAGCAGGCGGTCGTCCGCCGCGCTGACGAGCGTGCGTGCCCGGGCATGGGGTTCGATCACCACTTGCAGCTCACGGCCGAGATAGCCGACGCGCTCACCTGTCCTGCCGGTCAGTTCCGGCCGGGCGCGCGCGCTCCACTTTTCCAGCCTGGGCAGTATCCACCCCGCCCGGTCGCGTGCCACCCGGTCGGCTTCCGCTGCCGGTGTGCGCTGGGGCAGGGTAATCGTCAGCCCGTCCGCATCCACGCGCAGCCCGATCGTGCGCCGATGCGAATGCTTCAGGCGATAAGTGACATCCCTGCCAGCCAGATCGATCGTGCGGGTCTGCATCAGGCTCCTAGCGTGGCCTCAGCGTCAGGCGGCGTGCGCCGGCCGGGGCATCCTGCGGCGTCCAGTCATCGCGGATCTCGATATACTCGCCGCGTGACCAGAGTTCGGCAAGGTCGCGATAGTGCGGCGAGAGCGGATGGCCCGACTGGCCAGGACCGTGCATGTAGCGCGAGTTGTTGAGATCGGCGAGGTCGTAGACTGCGCGCAGCGAGGCGGCGTGCACAATGTCGAAGCCTTCACCGGCATAGCTGAAATTGGCCACGTTGACGGTGGTGCCGTCACCGCCCACTGGCACGCGGACGCCGAACATGTCACCCAGTACGGGCAGGCTGTCCATCGGGTGCGCAAAATAGCCCTGCGCGTGATCGCCCCAGCTCCAGCGTGAGATATCGCTGCCATTGGCGCGGGCGAGCTCGGCCACGGCAGTATCGAGAGCCAGGCCTGCGATGAGCGGGCAGGTTTCAACCGTCGTGGTCGTGACGTTGTCGCACCAGGACGAGGCGTCCCCGGTCAGGACTTCCTGGAGGAAGACCGGGCGCGGCCCGCGGAAATAGCGCGCCATGGCGCCCAGCTCGTCGGCCCAGATGGATTCTGTCAGAACCCGCATCCAGGCTGAAAAGATCAGGCCTTCCGGGCCATCAGCTTCGAGCGCGCCATTCCAGCCCTCAAGACGCGCCAGCGCCTCGAGGCCCAGCTCGCTTTCGGGCTGGGCCGCCAGCAATGCCGGCAGGATGGTCTGGGCGAGGGAAGATGTCACGTCCAGCTGCATGGTCATGAAGCCGGGCAGGGAGTGGCGCCGGCGCTGGCCGAGCATTTCCTCGATACGGACCGCCCGGTGAACCGCGTAGCGGCCCGGCAACGGGTAGGGGTAGGCGGCTCCTGCGGGCAGGTTATTGCCTGAAGCGATCGAGCCGCCGGCGGGGTTCACGATGCGGGGCAGTTCCTCGAACGGCACAAAACCGGTCCATTCGCCATTTTCATCGCGGATCGGCAACAGGCCTGCGGTGGTATAGCCGATGGTGCCGTCGACACCGGCATAGTGCATGTTCTGCATCGGAGCGGTCCAGCCGCGCCCTGCCTCGACAAAATCGCTCCAGCCGGTCGAGCGCATGATGGCCAGCGTTGCATCGGCGACCCGGTTGCGCGGATCGGAAACCGTCGAGCGGCGTACCACCAGAACATCGGAGTCAAATCCTGTCAGGTCAAACCATTGCGGGTCCAGCACCGGGCCTTCTTCGGTTTCGCGTATCGTCAGCTCGAATGGCTCGCGCTGGCCGCGCACCTGGATCGTTTCCAAGCGGGTATTGGTCTGGGTTGCTTGTGCGTCCCGTTCGACGAGATCGATGACCTTGAAGCCCGTATTGGTGAAACCCCAGGCGCCGTGCGCGTTGCGCCCCAGCGTGATGAAGGGCGTGCCCGGCAGCGACGAGCCGATGACCGGTCCGAAGGACAGGTTCAACCGGGTGAAGTACCAGATGGAAGGTGCTGAAAGCCCCAGATGCGGGTCATTGGCCAGCAGGGGCGCGCCGGTCTCGGTGCGGTCCCCGGAGACGACCCAGGCGTTCGAGCCGGGCTCGTTGTCAGGCTGGGTGCCGGCGGGCGGTGGCAGAGTCTGGCGGCGGATGGCGCCAAAGGCGGCGCTGACATCGTCATCCTTCAGCGTGGTCGGTGCCCAGTCGGGAAAGGCGGCCAGGAACTGCTCCAGCATGGAGCCGTCCAGAACCTGTGAAGCGCGCGCGAGTTCCCGGTCCTCGCCCTCGCCAGCGGCCAGGTCATCGGCCAGCACGATCACGACGGCAGCGGAATCTGCCAGCGTCCAGGGCTCGGGCCGCGTACGCAGGAGCAGGTATTCCGGAGCGTGATTGCCCTCTTCGAGGCGGGCATTCACCCCGCTCACATAGGCTTCGATGGCCAGGCGGGCTTCGTCAGACAGGTTGGCGAGGGCATGACGGGAGGCTTCGGGAAAGCCGAAGGTGCGCGCGCGAATGTCGGCGCGCAGGGCGCGTTCCCCGAACAGTTCCGACAGGCGGCCCTGCGCCGTGCGGCGGTAGAGGTCCATCTGGAAGAAGCGTTCCGCGGCATGTGTGTAGCCGAGGGCGAAATAGACGTCCGCATCCGTTTCGCCAAAGATATGGGCGACGCCGTAGCGGTCACGAACGATGGTGGCCGGTGCGGTCACGCCCTCGAGGCGCACTTCGCCTTCAGTGCGGGGCTGTGATCCTACAAACCGCCAGCCTGCCCAGCCGGTCACGGCCAGAACAAGCACCAGCACCAGCGCCACAACGCCGATCACGCTGCGGACAATCCATTTTACCATGATAGCCCCCTCGACTCAGACCCCGCCTCCCATAGCGGCGCGAGCTTATCAAGCTGAAGGCGGGTGGGAAGCGGTGAGCGCTTATCCGGCCTGCAGTTTCTTGAAAAATTCAAACAGCTTCCCGTAAGGCGGCGCCATCAGTCGGATCGGGTGCCAGACCGGTGCATGAAACACGCTGCGCTCGTGGCAGAAGGTGCGGAACCCCTCCTCACCGTGATAGGCGCCATAGCCCGATGCGCCCGTCCCGCCGAAGGGCAGGTCTTCGACCGACAGGTGCAGCATGGGCACGTTCACGCCCACCCCGCCCGACATGGTCTTGTCGAGGAAGCCCTGCGCAGTGGTCTTCGATCTTGTATAGACATAAAGCGCCAGCGGCCGGTCGCGCCCGTTGATGAAGCGTGCGGCATCATCAAGACCATCATGGCCGAGCACGGGCAGTACGGGGCCGAAAATCTCCTCGGTCATCAGCCTCGAGTCCGCGGGGGCATTCAGCACGACTGTCGGCGGGAAGGCGTGGTGATTGCCGCCCGTGCCGCTTTCGGTGGGAACCTGCAGCACGGTGGCGCCGCCCTTGCGGGCTTCCTCGACCATGTCGGTGATACGCTTGTAGTGCCGCTCGGAGACGATGCCGGTATAGTCATCATTGCTGTCGGGGCCGGGCCAGAACTTCGTCGCATTGGCGATGATCGCCTCGGCGAGGGATTGTTCAGAGCCTTTCGGAGTCAGCACGTAGTCCGGCGCCACGCAGGTCTGGCCGGCATTGAAATACTTGCCCCAGGCGATGGTCTTGGCTGCTTCCTCGATGTCGAAATCGGGCGCGATGACGGTGGGCGATTTGCCGCCGAGCTCCAGCGTGACCGGGGTGAGGTTCTTCGCGGCCGCTTGCGCCACCAGCCGCCCGACATGGGTGGAGCCGGTGTAGAAGAGATGGTCGAATGCCAGATCGCAGAAGGCCTGCCCCACCTCCGGCCCGCCGGTGATAACGGCGACATGGTCTTCGGAATAGAGGCTGCCGAGCGTTTCTTTCAGGAGGTCAGCCACACGCGGGGTATATTCGGACGGCTTGATCATCACCCGGCAGCCCGCAGCCAGCGCGGGCACCAGCGGGGCGAGGGCCAGCTGGATCGGGTAGTTCCACGGCGCGACAATGCCGACCACGCCCTTCGGCTCGCGCCGGATATAGGCCTTGCCGGGCGCCAGCGTCATCGGCACCGGCACATGGCGGTCGGCCATCCAGCTTTTCAGCTTCTTGCGGGTATGCTTGGCGGTCGCCAGCGTGAAGCCGATCTCGGCGATCTGGGTCTCGGCGGCGGAGCGGCGGCCATAGTCTGCCGACACGGCGGCGGCGAAGGCATCGGCCTTTTCCTTGACCATGGCTTCCAGCTTCTCAAGGTCTGCCTTGCGCTCTCCATAGGGGCGGGTCTTGCTGGCCCTGAACGCGGATTTTTGCGCCTCGAAGACGGATTTCATGCGCTCGATCTGGCGGGCTGCGGCATCACTCATCATGCGTCTCCTGCAGGCTTCAAGGGGGTCAGGCGCCGGCAATAATCATGTCGGCGGCGCGGGTGGCGATCATCATGGTCGGGGCATTGGTGTTGCCGCCAACGACACGCGGCATCACCGAGGCGTCGACGACGCGCAGTGATTTCACTCCGCGCACCCGGCATTCGGGATCGGTGACGGCGAGCTCGCCCGACCCCATCGCGCAGGTGGAGGTCGGGTGGTAGAGCGTCTCGGCGTTGGCGCGCACGTGGTCGAGAAGCTCGGCCCGGCTGCCATTGGTTTTTGCAGGCAGTTCCAGCTCCTTGAACTCGCCGTCGAAGGCATCGCTCAGGAGAATGTCGCGGGCGATCTCCAGGCAATCGGTCATCACTTCCGCGTCCTCCTCATGGTCCATGTAATTGGGATCAATGAGGATGGGATCGCGCGGGTCGGCGCTGGCCAGCCGCAGCGCGCCGCGGCTTTGCGGGTAGAGATGGCAGGCATGGATCATCATGCCGTGTCCGGTCATCGTCTCGCGCCCGTGGGGGCTGCCGCGCGCCGGAATGAAGACCAGCTGGATGTCCGGCAACTCCCTGGCGCGGCTGGATTTCACGAACCCGCAGCCCTGTACCGGATTGACGGTGAAATTGCCTGTGCCGGTGACCGCCCATTGCAGCACGTCGCGCGCGGTCGCCGGAAACTTCCGCAGCGAATAACCGATCGATTTCGCTGACCGGGTGGAGGCCCGCGCCATGATGTCGAGATGGTCCTGCATGTTCGCGCCGACGCCCGGCAAGTCGGCCTCGACCGATATGCCGTGTTCGCGCAAATGATCGGCAGGCCCGATGCCCGACAGCATGAGCAGGTGGGGCGAGTTGATAGCGCCGCCGGAGAGGATCACTTCCTTGCGTGCGGTGATGATGCAGGTCTCGCTTTCGGTCTCGACCTCAAGGCCGGTGGCCCGGCCCTCCTCGATGATCACCTTGCGGGCAAGCGCGCCGGTGATGACGCTCAGGTTGGGCCGCGTCATGGCGGGTTTGAGGAAGGCGTCGGCCGCCGAGCAGCGCTTGCCGTCTTTCTGGGTTACCTGATAGACGCCGAACCCTTCCTGGCCAGCCCCGTTGAAATCGTCATTCCACGGGATCTGCCGGCGGCGGCAGGCCTCGTAATAAAGCTCGGTCAAGGGGTTGAGCGGAGCGATGGACTTGACGTTCAGCGGCCCGCCCTTGCCGTGCCAAGGCTCGCCATGGTTCTCGTTGTTCTCGACGCGCTTGAAGGCTTCGAGCGCCGCGTCCCGGCCCCAGCCCTTGGCGCCGTAAGTCTTTTCCCACTCGTCGTAATTTTCCCACGCGCCACGCATGTAGTGCATGGCGTTGATCGACGACGAGCCCCCGAGCGTCTTGCCGCGCGGCCAGTAGAGCTTTCGGTCCAGGAGGTTTTTCTGCGGTTCGGTCCAGTAGTCCCAGTTGATGGACGGATCGGTGATGGCGAACTGCAGGAGCATGGGCGTCTGGATGTTCGCCTTCCTGTCCGAGCCGCCCGCCTCGATCACGCAGACGGTGACGGACGGGTCAGCCGACAGGCGGCTGGCCAGTACCGAGCCGGCGCTGCCTGCGCCCGCGATCACATAATCGAATACGGACGCAGCGGGCATTATTCGGCCTCCTCGCCGGAGGCCTCGTCCAGCGGCTCCTCCTCGACCCCCAGCGGGGCGTCCAGTACGGGTTCTTCTGGCATGTCGGCAACGGGCGCCGGCTCCTCGGCAAGCGGGGACACCGTCTCGGCGATGGCGCGCATCACCGAGAAGAATTCGGCGCCGAGCCGGTTCCAGGCGGGATCCCCTGCGTTCTGGGCGATCACCACGCCGCGCCGCTCATCGACCCAGATGTACTGTCCGTAGACACCGGCGAAGAAATATTCGCCGTCATGACCTTCGGGGATCCAGAAATGCAGACCGTAGCCGCGAGGGCCATAGGCGGGTGTTGCACCGGCCTCATGCGCCGGCGAGACGGGACGGGTGGCTTCACGCACCCAGCCCTCGGGCAGGAGGCGGTTGCCGTTCCAGACCCCGTCCTGCAGGTAGAACTGGCCCATCCGGGCATAGTCCTCGCTGGTCGCCTGCAGGCAGCAATAGCCGACCGCAACGCCGCGCCCGCCCGGCACCTGCTGCAGCCATGTGGCATCGGACGTCATGCCGAGCGGGGTCCAGATGCGCTCCTCGACAACCTGCGCCAGCGAGCCGCCGAACACATGCCGGGCAACGGCGGAAAGAACCTGCGAATTGGTGCTGGCATAGTGGAAGTGCTCGCCAGGCACCTCGCCGCTAGCCCCGAAAGCGCGCGCCAGCGTGTCCGGGCTCTGGCCCATGATGAAGGCGTTGAAGAAGAAGGGACGCACATCGGACGGGCGGTCGGGGGAGTATTCCTCGTTGAAATTGACCCCGGCTGACATCATGAGCAGGTGGCGCAAGCTGACCGTGCCGTAATATGTGCCTGCATATTCCGGGGCATAGCGCTCCGCCGGATCATCCAGGCTTTCGATGAGGCCCTCGTCGAGCGCCATGGCGATCAGGGTCGCGACAAAGCTCTTGCCGACCGACCAGGAGGTGAAGCGCGTGGTCTCGTCAGCGCCGTGGAAAAAGCGCTGGTGGATCACCTCGCCATTGCGCAGCACGGTGAGGCCAGTCGCACGGGCGGCTTCGAGGTAGTCATCAAGGGAGCGCGTCTCGCCCTGCCACTCATAGGTGACCTCGAGGGGCTGGAGATTGCGGGGCAGGGGCGCCGGGCTGGTCGCCGTGATCGTCGCGCTCGGCAGGATTTCATCCATGCGCTGGAAGGTCGTCACGTACTGCTCGGGATCATCGAGGGCGCGTACGCTGGCGGGCGAGTAGGGTGACCACGGACGGTAATACCAGCCCGCAACCGCCAATCCAGCCACGATGATTACGGCCACCAGGCCGATCAGAATACGCTTCATGCGCGCCTCCCCATATGTATCAGAACCGCTGCGAATCCGGTGCGCGGCTTCATGTTTGGGCAGAAGTGAACACCTTTCACGGCGTGAAGGCCAGCCCCTTCACTGAGCGATGTGTCAGTCCGCTGGCGAGAGGCGCAGGACAGCGCCATTGGCATGATCGCTGAGCACGTATACGAGCCCGTCCGGGCCGACCCGGACGTCGCGAATGCGCAAGCCCCGGTCAGACAGCAACACCTCCTCTGCCACGGCCGCGCCGTTCTCCACGCGGACCCGGTGCAGGGCCTGACCGGCCAGAGCGCCGACCAGCAGGTCGCCATCCCAGCCGGGGAAGGCTTCGCCGCGATAGACCGCCAGTCCGGACGGGGCGATGGAATCCGGCAGCCATTCGCGCACGGGCGCTGTGTAGGCATCGCCATGCGCGGTGAAGGGGGAGATGCGCGCACCGGAATAGTCGAGGCCCGCCGTCACGATCGGCCAGCCGTAATTGTTGCCCCCCTCGATGATGTTCAGCTCATCCCCGCCGCGCGGCCCGTGCTCGTGTGCCCACACAATGCCGGTTTGCGGATCGACGGCGATGCCCTGCACATTGCGGTGGCCATAGCTCCAGATGTCCGGCAGCGCCCCGGCTTCAGCAGCCAGCGGATTGCCGCTTGCCGGGGAGCCATCGGCGTTCAGCCGCACGATGGTGCCAAAATGGTTTTCGAGGTTCTGGGCTTCCTCGCGGAACTCAAACCCGTCACCCAGGGTGAGCAGCAGTGTTGCGTCATCGAGGAAGGCGATGCGTCCGCCGAAATGCGCGCCGCCGCGCTTGTCCATGTGCGATTGCCAGATCACCTCCCCGTCCAGCAGCGCGCCGTCTTCATACCGGGCGCGATAGAGCGCGGTGTTGTTACTGGCGGCCGTGCCCCTGGCAAACGAGAGATAGAGAATACCGGATGTTTCGAAGTCCGGCGCCGGGACCACGTCAAACAGACCGCCTTGTGACTGCGCAAACACGTCGGGCACGCCGCTGACGGGCGTGTCCACCAGCGCGCCGTCACGGACGAGGCGCAGCCGGCCCGGCCGCTCGGTAACCAGCATGGAGCCATCAGGCAGGAATGCCAGGCCCCACGGATGCTCAAGACCCTCCACCAGTATTTCGGCCCGGACGGCATGACCGGATTGCGGTTCTGGCAGTTCGACCGCCTCGCGATTGTCCACGCAGGCGGCGGCCAGAAGGCCGAGTGCACACGCTGCCAGTGCAGGCCGAATTGATCCCCCAGCCGTCATGATGTCGTCTCCCTGCCCGAAAAACCGTGCGCGCCTTGCAAACGGACGTTGGCCAAGCGGCGCTTTGCGGGGCATCATGGCCGCAAATCCTGCGTCTACCAAGACGCTTGCGGGGGCTTTTGCGCGCACGGCGCGCTGGAGGGAGGTACGCGATGGGGTGGTTCCGATATCCGCTGGGGCTGGTGCTGGCTGGCGTGTTCATGGCGCTGGCCGGCGTGATCGTGCAGACGCAGTTTGTCCTTGCGGCCCTGTCAGGGGCCGGCGCGACCATCTCGACGGGCGACCGCCTGTCGATGACGCTTGCCGACATGGCGGGGCTCGGCCCGCTCTATCTGGTTTTCATCCTTATCGGCTTTCTCATCGCCTTTTCGGCCGGCGCGCTGGTGTTACGGCTCACGCCGCTTCCCCGGACGCTGGTCTACGCGGTTGCCGGCGCGGTGTGCATGTTCGTGATGCTGACCCTGATGCGCGAGGTCTTCTTCGGGGTGCCGGTGATCGCCGGGACGCGCAGCCTGGCAGGCGAGATTTCCCAGGCGGTCTGCGGCGCGCTGGCAGGCGTGTTCTTCGCCTGGACGACGAATCGCCAGCGCTAGCGCGGCCGCCAGTGTGACGCGAATGACGCACTTGGCTGACAGACCACTAAAGACCCGATGACAAACCCGTGAAATCGGGCCTAGAGTGCATAGTGAAGCCATGCGGACGTTTGAATCTGCAGGCTTAAAACATCCAGAGGGGGAGGAACCCAATGAAGCGTTTTTCAAGAGCTGCCGTGCTCGGCGCGACCGCACTGGCTGCAGGGCTGGTCGGCGCTGCCGCTCAGGCACAAGTCGAAATCATCACCGTTACCGCCCAGAAGCGTGAGCAGACCCTGCTCGAAGCGCCGGTTGCCGTCACCGCTGTGTCGGGTGAAACCATCGCTGAAGCGCAGATCCGCGACGCGGCCGACCTGCAGACCCTCGTGCCGTCGCTGACGGTCGGCGAGTTTGCGGCATCGACCAACCAGACGTTCAACATCCGCTCGCTCGGTTCATCCTCGTTCAACCCCGGCGTCGAGCCGTCGGTCGGCGTGTTCATCGACGGCGTATACGTGCCGCGCCAGGGTGCCTCCATCAACGACTTCCTCTCGCTGGAGCGCGTCGAGGTCATTCGCGGCCCGCAGTCCACGCTGTTCGGCCGGAACACCCCCGCCGGTGTCGTCAGCTTCCATACCCGCCAGCCCGAGTTCGAGTTTGGCGCGCAAGGTGAAGTGACGGTCGGCAACTACAATGCGCGTGTCGTCGGCGCGACGGTCACCGGGCCGCTGGTCGAGGACGTGCTGGCTTTCCGCCTCGATGGTTCCATCAACCAGCGCGACGGTTTCATCACCAACCATGACGGGCGCGAGTTCAACAATCGCGACCGCTGGAGCGCACGCGGCCAGCTTCTGTGGGATAGCGGCGGTGCCACGACCGGCCGGTTCATCGCCAGCGTCAGCAATATCGACGAGAATTGCTGCGCAGCGCCGTTCTCCTTCGTCTCTCCGTCCGAAATGTTTGCCTTCCAGCAACTGGGCGTCGTGATGCCCACGCAGAATCCGTTTGACGGCACGACCGCCATCAACGGCCCGCTGCGTACCCAGGTCGACACCTGGGGGCTGTCTGCGGAGTTCAACCATGATTTCGAAGGCTTCACGCTGACCTCAATCACGGCTTACCAGAGCTATGAGGAAAATCAGGTCATCGATGCCGACTTCACCACGCTCGATGCTGCCGGTGCCCGTCAGCAGTTCCAGGACTACAACGCCTTCACCCAGGAATTCCGCATCGCCTCCAATGGCGGCGACCGGTTCGACTGGATGGCCGGCCTGTTCTACTACAACAACGAACTGACCTTCCAGAACGAGACCCCCTACGGCTCGCAACTGGCGACGTTTGCAAACTTCGCCTCGTCGCTTGACCCGTCGGTTGCGGCACTTGCGGCGGCTCTCGGCCTGCCTGCCGGGTCCGGCATCCCGGCCATCATGAACACGATTATCGGCGGCAACAATGCCACCGGTGTGGGCACGCTCTTCCCGCTGCCGTCCGGTGCCGGCGCGCTGCCGGTCGTGCCGGCCAATGGCTATCTGGGCGCCGGTCAGGGCCTCGTGAACGAGACCTATAACTACGATACCGAGGCTTGGTCTGCCTTCGGTCAGGTCGATTGGCGGGTCACTGACCGCTTCACCATCACGGCGGGTCTGCGCTACTCGCGCGAGACCAAGGACTATGTCCCGAACGTCACCATCAACGATCCGTTCTCGCAGCTCAACGCTGTGCAGCTTGGCCAAGACCTGCGCCTGCCGAGCCCGGGCACCTGTGCGGCCTTCCCGGTGGGTGACTCGTGCGCCTTCTTCGTGCCTGCCATCCTCGCGGCCGGCGGTGCGCCGTTCAACCCGGCCGTGCCCCTTACCCAGGCACAGGCGCAAAACCCGGCGATCAACTTCCTGCTGCCGCTGATCCAGGGTTCGGGTCTGCAGTTCAACGTCGTCAATGCGCCGTTCACGCCCGGTTCGCGTACCGACGAGAACATCTCCGGCTCGATCATCTTTGGATATGACTGGAGCCCGACGCTCAACACCTATCTGAGCATCGGCACCGGCTACAAGCCGGGCGGTTTCTCGCTCAACTCCAACTCGGCGGCGACCGGCCTCTTCCAGTTCGAGGAAGAGACCACGCTCAATATCGAGATCGGTGTGAAGGGTACGGCGTTCGACAACCGCATGGTCTATGCCATCGCGCTGTTTGACCAGACCAACAAGGACTTCCAGACCGAAACCTTCGTCGGCGGCGGCTTCTATCTCGACAATGCGGGCGAGATTTCGGTGCGCGGCCTCGAGGTTGAAGCCACCATCGCCCCGACCCAGAATCTGGTCATCGCCGGCGGCTTCACCTGGCTGTTCCAGAACCGCTATGAAAGCTACGAGTTCGGTCCCTGCCCGCGTAACTCGTCGCTGACCCTGCCTGGCATGTCGGGCAACCCGCTGTTTGCCGACTGCCTTGCCAACCGGATCAACCAGAACGGCTTTGCGGGCCGCTTCAACGATCTGTCCGGCGTGGATCGCGGCAGCCCGGAACTGACCGGCTTCCTGACCGCCATGTACACCCAGCCGCTGGGCAATGGTCTGGAAATGCGCGTGCGCGGCGAGACGTCCTATGTCTCCAGCCAGAACCTCAACGGGGCACTGGCCGCGATGCCGACCTTCGAGCAGGGCGCCATTACCCTGGTCAACGGCTCGGTGGGCATCGGGTCCGAGGACGGCCGCTGGTCCCTGCAGCTGTGGGGCCGCAACCTGACGGACGAGACCTACTATCGCGGGACGTTCTTCTCGGTCGGTACGGTCGGTCCGAGCACGAACTCGTATCCGAGCAATCCGCGCACCTACGGCCTGACGCTGCGGGCGAGCTTCTAGACTACGCCTACCCTTTGCGGGGACGGCAGGGGCCGGGAGGGAAAACCTCCCGGCCCTTTGTCTTTGTCCTCCCCCACATCCGTGAGGCCGGTCCTCGCCTGCCGCTCGCCAAATCTCGCTGTCGCTGCGGGCGCGCGGCCTGTCCTCGGCTTGATCGGGGATCGCGCTTGCGGGCCTTCGGCCCGTCTCCGCTACGTGTCGGGGGTTTCAGATGCCGGGAAGAAAACTCATTCCCCCTGCACGCGGGCCATCACATCCACGCGGTCGGTGATGATGCCGTCGACGCCCCGCGCGATCAGGGTGTCCATCTCGTCCGCTTCATTGATGGTCCAGACCTGCACCGCGATCCTGCGCGCATGCGCCGCTGCGATCAGGCGCGGGTGAACCACGTCGAGGCCGGAGGCGCGCGGCGGAAGCTGCATGGCGACGGCACCTGTGGGATGGAACTTCGCCAGCCCCAGCCGCGCCATCACGTAGAAGCTGAAGGCTTCATTGCTGGCCATGCCGGTCGCCACCTCAGGGCAGAAGGCGCGGAAATGGGCCATGGCATTGTCATGGAAGGAGCCCACCAGCACCCGGGTCTGCATGCCGGCCTCGCGGATCGTCTCGCACATCACGCGGGCGGCCAGCTCGCTGTCGGGCTTGATCTCGACGATCCAGCGCATGTCCGGGAAGGCAGCGAAGCTCTCGGTCAACGTCGGCACCGTGATGCCGTCCCCGGCAAAGCGGTCCGCCGGTTCGCCCTCATAGCCGAAGGCGGCATTCAGTACCTGCACTTCGGTGAGGGCCAGAGCGTCCACGCGACCCGTTCCGTCCGTGGTGCGGTCGACCGTATCGTCGTGCATCAGTACCAGCACGCCGTCGGCGGTGAGCTGGGTATCAACTTCGAGCACGTCGGCGCCGTCCGCCATGGCCTGTTCAAGCGCGGCAAGCGTGTTGGCGGGTGCCCGCCCGAGACCGCCGCCATGCGCGATACGCTCGGCGCGCTCGGCCATCCGGCCATCAAGCCAGGGGTGGGAGACGGGCTCAGCGCCTGGCCAGACCAGCGCTATCGCGTAAGCTGCGGCCAAAACCAGCACTGCAATCAGCGTACCGCGCATCATCTATCCTCCCCGTCAGATTCTGCGGTTAGGATATGGCATCGGGGCGTGTCAGTCAGGTGACAGGTCCGGCGGGTAATGGCGAGGGCAATATGGCGCGCAACATCTTTATCGGCGCGGGAATCCTGGGCGGGGTCTTGCTGATCGCCGTCATCATCGCGCTTTTCATCGCCCGCTCCCTGTTTGCCGAACCCGGTGTGGCGCGCCTTGCCGACCTGCGGGCCGAGCTGGGCGAGGCGGGGCTGCTCTTCGTGTTCGCCCATCCCGATGACGAGATCACGGCCAACGCCCTGATGGCGCGCGGCGTCGCTGAAGGGCTGCCGGTCCATCTGTTCACGGCGACGCGCGGCGAGGCCGGCACGCAATATCCGCCAGTGGTAGACCAGCCGCATCTGGGCATCGTGCGCGAGGCCGAAGCGCGAAAGCACGGCTTTGCGCTGGGCGTTGCCTCCCACACGGTCCTTGATCTGGGCGATGGCCAGCTGCGAGCACGTCCCTTCGATCTGCTGGTGGAGCGGGTGGCGGCAGAAATAGAGCGCACGCGGCCCTCTGCCGTCATCAGCTTCCATCCTGAAAGCGCGATCTCGCTGCACCCGGACCACATGGCGATCGGCGAGGCCGCCCGGCAGGCGGTTCTGGCCTTGGGCGAGGATGCGCCGCGCCTTGTCTACGTGCTCGCACCGCGCCCGGGTCTTCGCCGTTTTGGCGGCGAACGCGGCAGGCTGATTGCGGATATACAGCCTGATCCGGATTTTGCGGTTCCGTCGCCATCCGCTGACAAGCAGCGTGCCTGGCGGATTCATGAAAGCCAGTCGCGCTATCTGCAGGCGACCTACGGTATCGGCCCGCGCGTCATGTATGCGCTGTGGACGCGGGAATACTACGCCTTTGCGGATGCAGCTGACTGACTGAGCACTCAGTGGCTTGCGCTTTTCGGCCAAAGACAGCAAGTATTGCGATCATGGATGACAGTCCGCTCACCATTCTCATCGTTCTGGGCGTGTCCGCGCTCGCGGTCAGCGCCCTGATCGTGCTCAACCGCCTGATCGGCGGGTGGCAGGATGTGCGTTTTGAGGATCCGTCCCTGCCGTCACGCCGTCTGGAGGAGGATGTCGTGGGCTTTCACGCCGGTGAAGGCGTGGTGTCCGCCGACGGCCTTGCCGCGCTGGTCATGGAACGGGGCGAAGCCCGGCTGGGACTGGTGCTTGCGCGGGCCAACCGCTGCGTCACGCGCGTGGTGCGGCCCGGCGAGATAGCCCGTCTGGACGCAGACGGGGCACGCTTTCACATTCACTTCAACGATTTCACGCTGCCGCGCGTGACCATCGATCTCGATGACGATGCGGCGCAGGGCTGGGGCGACCGGATGCGCCGTTTCGTGCGGCAGCCCGGCCAGCAGACAAGCGGAGAGGGACATGCCCGAGCTTCCTGATCCTATCCTGATCGCGATCCCCTTCTTTGTCGCGCTGATCGTCGCGGAGATGATCTATGCGCGCATGACCGGCAAGGCCGAGTTCGAGCCGAAGGATACCGCCGCCAGCCTCGCGATGGGGCTGGGCAATACGGTCTCGGGCGTGCTGCTCGGTTTCATCGCGCTCACCTGGTTTGTGTATATCGAACGCTTCGCCATTTTCGATATCGGATGGGCGTGGTGGGCATTCGTCCTCTGCTTCGTTCTGGACGACTTCCTGTATTACTGGTCACACCGGTTTGCGCACACCGTGCGCTGGTGGTGGGCGGATCATGTGATCCACCACTCATCCCAGCACTACAATCTCTCCACGGCGCTGCGCCAGCCCTGGCTGAGCCCGCTGACCTTCAAGTTCATCTTCTTCGGTTCGTGGCTGGTTCTGCTCGGCTTTCCGATAGCGATGGTGGCTTTCTGCGGCGCGCTGAACCTTGTCTATCAGTTCTGGATTCATACCGAGACTGTCCGGCGCCTGCCCGCGCCGGTGGAATGGCTGTTCAACACGCCCTCCCATCACCGGGTGCACCACGCGACGAACCCGCTCTATCTGGACCGCAACTATGCCGGCGTGTTCATCATCTGGGACCGCATGTTCGGCACGTTCCAGTCAGAGCTGGACGAAGAGAAGTGCCGCTACGGCATCGTGAAGAATCTCGGCACCCACAACCCTGTGAAAATCTGCCTGCATGAATGGGTCGGTATCGTGAAGGATGTGGCTTCAGCGAGATCCTTGCGCGAAGTGATCGGCTACTGGCTGGGTCCGCCGGGCTGGTCGCCGGACGGCAGCCGCGAAACCTCTCACACCATCAAGCGGCGCTGGGCAGAGGAGCAGGCCGCGCGCCGCGGTGAGGCGGCGCAAGAGATCGCGCCGGGCACCGCATCCGGCCCGGCAACGGTCCAGCCTGCGGCAACGCCGGCTGAATAGACTCTCAAGGCCCTTCCACCACATAACCCGCGGCTGCAAGGCGCGCCTGAATGCCGTCCTCGGCAAGCCAGCCGGATGCCCCGACAATGGCGAGCGTGACGCCCCTCGCGGCGACTGCCTCGCCGATGGCGGCGCTCCAGATGCCAGGATAGTCGATGTCGGCGGTGGTGGCGCCGCCGAAGGTGCGCATGCCTCCCAGTTCGCGTTCCATGGCGCGCTGGCACTCCAGCCCGGCGCGCCGCTCTGAAAGCCCCCGCAGACCGTCCACATCACCCCGCGCCCAGGCCTGCGCCGCCATCCAGGCGGTGGGCAGGTCGGAGTTGGCGAAGGTCACGGCCTCGGAGATGCAGGTCTCGTTGGTCTCGCGCGAGAAGTCCTGCACCGAGCGCAGAAGTGTGGAAATGTCGGACACGGCAAGGTCATAACTCTGCACCGCGCGTACGGGCACGCGGTTGCGCCGGGCCAGCCGGGTAACCTGGCTTTCAATCGCCGAGGCGCCCTGCAGATCGACGCTGCTTGCGGCATTGCCGATCAGGTTCATGGCCTGAAAGAAGGGATGCATCCTTCCCGGTTCCAGCGCCGCCAGACGTTCGGCCAGCGCAGAATCGGAGGGTTCGTCCAGCAGGGCGTCTGCCGGTCCGGTCTCGCCGCCCCGCCGGGCCGCCCGGCGCATCGCGCGGCGGCGTTCGTTGCGTTCCTCCGCGATGGCGCTTGCGCGGTAAAATTCAGCCGCCAGCCCGGCATCCACCCTGTCGGCGAGCGTGGTGCCGCGCGGCATCATGATCCGGCTGCGGTTGAAGGTGATGGTGCGCAGCATCATGGCCGCCAGCCGCGTGGTGCTGACTGCGCCGGCATTCACCTCGAACTCGGTGAGGACGAGCCCCGCCTCCTCCAGCACGCTGGCGACCGGCCGCTCGTTCCACTCAAGGCTGGCGGGCAGCCAGGGCACCGTGATGAAGACATAGACTTCGCCTTCCCCCTCCGGATGGGTAACCCGCCAGAGCTGGGGGCCGGCGCGTTCGGCGCGCACCACGATCACTTCGGCATCCGGCGTGATGTCCTGCGACGGCTCCTGCGCAGTGGCAGCGGCGTGCATGGCGAGACAGGCAAGTACCGGCAGCAGGCAACGCAGCATCATGGCGACTCCCGATGGATGATGGCTGGCGCAGCCTTGCCCGTACCCAGGCGCGCCCGCCAGTGAAAACCTGTTCATGAATTTCACTGACTGATTAGTCAGGGGTGGACAAGTGGGCGGTGAAGGAGTCATGCTGCTTCCCAAGTGAACGCCGTTCACCAGCACAAGACGAGGACCGGGCAGCGCCCGGCAGAGGCCTGCACGCGCTGCACCGGCTCCCGCTACGGAGGAGACCCGACGCCATGACCGCCCTGCGTGACCTATATCCCATGCCCGGTATCGATGATCACTGGCATGTGCCCCAGCAGTTCGACGCGGTGTTTGACTGGCGCTTCGACGAAGGGCGCACCACGCTCATGCACCTCTACCAGAAGGGCAAGGACATGCAGTGGGATGCGCTTGCCCGCATCGACTGGACCCAGGAGCTTGATCCGGAAAACCCGATGCAGATGCCGGACGAAGCCGTTGCCATCTATGGCTCGGATGTCTGGAACAGGATGACCAAGCAGGAGCGCATCAATCTGCGCCGCCATACGCAGGCCTGGAATATCAGCCAGTTCCTGCAAGGCGAGCAGGCCGCGTTGCTGGCCGCCTCCAAGATCGTTTCCTCGGTGCCGGACCTCGACGCGAAATTCTATGCTGCCACGCAGGTGATGGACGAGGCCCGCCATGTGGAGGCCTACCGCCTGCTGCAGGGCAAGTTCGGCGTCGCCTATCCGATGACCGATCCCTTGCAGGAGCTGGTCAATGATGCTCTCAGGGATTCCCGCTGGGATGTGACTTATCTGGCCATGCAGGTGGTGATCGAGGGGCTGGCGCTCGCCGCGTTCGGCACGATCCGCGACCTGGCGCAGAACCCGCTCGCACGCATGGTCAACGCCTATGTGATGGAGGATGAAGCCCGCCACGTCGCCTTCGGCCGCCTCTCCTTGCGCGATTACTACCCGCAGCTGACCCAGAAGGAGCGCGACGAGCGCGAGGAATTCCTTGTCGAGGCCTGCTATCTCATGCGGGACCGCATGACCCAGAGCCACGAGCTCTACGATGTGCTCGGCCTGCCGGCCAAGGAGTGCAAGGAGTATGTCGAGAACTCCGAGATCGTGAAGCTCTACCGTACGCTGCTTTTCCAGCGCATCGTGCCGATCGTGAAGGATATCGGCCTGTGGGGCCCGCGTATCCGCAAGGCCTACGAGGATATGGGCGTGCTCCATTATGCAGAGCTCGATCCCCAGACCCTGCAGGATGACGATGAGCGCATCGCCGCCCAGATCGATGCCAACAAGGCGCGCAGTGACTATGTGCACGCCGTGGCCGGGCTGGCGGAGTAGGGGTTAGTCGTCCGGTTCGTCGCCCAACGCGTCCCGTAGACGGCCGATGCGGTGCATGCGTTCGTGCAGCACCGTGACGATGCCGATATCGCCGTTGGCAAGGTAACGCCAGTACACGTAATGGCGCTGATAGCGGAAAACGTATCCCTCCACGCCGAACTCGGCCGGGATGGGGCGTGACAATACGCCGTGGCTGGCGATTGTCCCGAACGCGTCAAACAGGCCGGTGATATAGCGTGTCGCCTGCTCCTCGCCCCATTGCTTGCGGGTGTAGAGATATATTTCGTCCAGCCGCCTTGAGGCCGCCTCCTGAATGCGCACGGGGGGCACGAGGTCAGCCCTGATTGCGCTGGATGATGTCGGCTGCCGTCAGAGGCTTATAACTGGACTCCGGTGCTGCGAAGGCTTGGGTCAGCTCGGCTTTCAGCCTGTCAAATGCCGCCTGCTCGGCGCGTTCCTTGTCGCGGCGGATGAGATCGCGGACGTACTCGCTGACATTCTCATAGGCACCGTCATCGCCGACATTGGCGGCGACGAATTCGCTCAATACTCCGCTCAGGCGCACCGTCATCGTTGTCGTACGGGACATGGAAAGCCTCCGGTCTGGCCGCCGTGCGTATTCAATATAATCAAAAATGAATACGATAGGCAATCAGTGCCGTTCGTAGCTACCCCTCGTACGCGGCTTTCAAGGCCGCGATGTCGAGCTTCTTCATGGCGAACATGGCCTGGCGCGCGCGGGCCTGCCCCGCCTTGTCGGGCCCGTTAATGTAGTCGGAGAAGCCTTGCGGGATGACCTGCCAGCTCAGGCCGTATGCGTCGCATAGCCAGCCGCACTGCTCGGCCTCCGGCACGTGGGTGAGCGCGCCCCAGATGCGGTCTGTCTCGGCCTGACCGGCGGGAAAGACCTGCAATGACTGGCCGGGCGTGAAGCCGAAGCCGTGGTCCATGGGGGAATCGAAGGCGATGAGGGGCTGTCCGGCAATCCGGTACTGGCCATGCATGACGAGGCCTTCATTCGCGCCGGTGCCGGGCGGGTAGTGGCTGACATCGATCTCTTCGTAGCCGCCGAGCACCTCGCCATAGCGTGCCATCGCTTCGGCGGCCTTGCGGGCCGCGCCTTGCGTGAACATCAGGGCCGGGACGATCACCTGTCCGAGTGCGCCGGGATCAGCCATCATGAGCTGCCAGCTGACGCCAAACCTGTCGACGACCCAGCCATAATGCTCGCACCAGGGGTAGGCGCCGAGCCCCATCATTGCCTTGCCGCCTTCGACAAGCGCGGCCCACAACCGGTCGATCTCCTCACGGTCATTGATGAACACAAAGAAGGACATGGCCGGGTTGGGCGAGAACATCCGCCCGCCATTGAGGAGGGTGAGGGCCTGTCCGCCAAGCGTGAGCTCGACCACCATCACGCTGCCTTCGCTCTGGCCGTGAAGTTCGGAGCCGTCCTTGGAGAAATACGCGGTTTCAGTGACTGAGGCGTCCGGGAACAGGCCTGTGTATAGCTTTGCGGCCTCCTCGGCCCATCCGTCGGCCCAGATGCAGGCGCTGATAGGTGTCATGGCTGCCTCCTGATCATAAATCGACAACCGGCATGAAGCCGCCATAGATCATGCGCTTGCCGTCAAACGGCATCGGGTTGTTGGCGGGGTCGAGACGCCCGTCCTCCATGATTTTCGGCATGGCCGTTTCCAGCGTCTCGCGGGACGGCCAGATATACCAGGAGAATACCACCGTCTCGTCGGCTTCGGCCTTCACCGCCATCGGGAAGGAGGTGTGGACGCCATCGGGCACGTGATCGCCCCAACATTCCACGCATTTGATAACGCCATACTCCTTGAAGATGTCGGCGGCCTCCCTGGCGTGCTTGATGAAGGCGTCCTTGTTGGCGGTAGGCACCGCCAGCACAAAGCCCTGTACGTAATAGCTCATCGGTCCTGTCCTTCCTTGATGCGCGCGCTCACTCCGACACGTCCGCAAAGCTGCCGGTTCGCGCAGGCCCGGCGGGTTTGTAGATGTTGATGATGACGCCTGAGGCGCCCGCCTTGCTGCTGATCAGCGACAGCTCGGTCGGTGCCGCCGTGTCAGAGAAAATCCGCTTGCCGCGCCCCAGCATGACCGGGAAGACCAGCAGCACGACCTCGTCAGCGAGCTGATGCTGGATCAGCGTTGGCGTGATGGTCGAACTGCCCCAGACGACCAGATCAGGGCCGTCCCCCGCCTTGAGGGCCCGCAGGCCAGCGACAATGTCCGAGCCCAGATCTTCGGCTGGTCCCCAGCCAAGGCTCTCCGGCCGGTGGGTGGCCACATATTTGTGTGCGGCATTGAGCTGATCGGCCATCGGGCCTGTCTGGTGAGGCCAGTGACCGGCGAAAATGTCATAGGTGCGCCGTCCCAGCAGCAGATCGAAGCCGTCGCCATGCACGGCGTCTATCGCCTCTCCAACCGCCTCATCGAAATGAGGGAAGGCCCAGCCGCCATGATCGAAGCCCCTGTCTGCATCCTCATCCGGGCCGCCCGGTGCCTGCACCACGCCGTCAATCGAGATGTGTTCGATGATCCTGATGGATCTCATGCTGCGCGTCCTTCTTCTTCGTGAGTGTCAGCGCCCTCGAAGATGAAGGCGAAATAGCGTTTCAGGTGGGCGATGGCGTCGAGCACCGGTTCCGGGCCGCCCTGCGCCTTGGAGATTATGAAGCCGCCCTGGATGACCGTCTGGGTCAGCAGCGCGAGGCTGGAGGCGGTGTAGGGCGCGCCGATGCCTCGCTCATCCATCGCGGCCTGGATGTCGGCCTCCAGCGTGGCAGCGTGGCCGGTGATCGAGCGGCTGCAGGCATCGCGAATGGCGTCGCTGGAGCCGTAGGTTTCCTGCACCATGGTGCCTGCGAGACAGGTGAACTCAGCGATCTCGCCACCGATCAGCCCCGCCCGGAAATCGAGATAGGCAAACACCCGGTCCAGCGGGTCAGCCGGCTGGTGATAAGGCGCGCTGGCAAACAGGGCCGACGTGGTCTCCGACCAGTAGTCGGCCGCCGCCTTGCCCAGCGCTTCCTTGCTGTCGAAATGGTGGAAGAAGGCACCCTTGGTGACGCCCGCTTCCCGGCAGAGCTCGTCAACGCTGGTAGCGGCGAAGCCTTGCTGGCGGATGACGCGCAATGCGGTGTCCAGCAGGCGCGTGCGCGCTTCGCCCCGGGGGATGCGGCTTGAAGGCGTGGCGGGAATGGTCGGTGAAGGGCTCATGCTCTAGACATACCAACTGGTTGGTATGTATGCAAGCCCGCGCGGAAGACTTTTGCGTGCACGTAAGGACGGCTGTCCTGCCGCGTGTGCAGGCAGGCCTTGCCGGTGAAATCTTCCAAATAAGATCACGCTGGCGTGAGGTCAGCCGGACGTATATGAGTTGCGCGGCCAGAGCGTGCGGGTGCCTCGGTGTATGACATAATCGAAGACGATCTGACGGGTCTTGATATCCGGGCGCTGCTGGCGCTCCATCTGGATGAGATGCACGCAGCGTCTCCGCCCGGTACCGCATTTGCGCTCGATATATCTGGTCTGAAGGCGCCGGGCGTGACCGTCTGGACGGCTTGGCGCGGCAGCCAGATCGCGAGTGTCGGCGCCCTTAAAATGCTCTCGCCGCATCATGGCGAGATAAAGTCCATGCGAACCCATCCCGACATGCTCGGCCAGGGCGCGGGCGCTGCCATTCTCGATCACATCATCGTCGAGGCGCGCGAACGCGGGCTGACGCAGCTCAGTCTTGAAACAGGTACCGGCCCCGCCTTCGACACCGCCATCGCGCTCTATATGCGCCGGGGCTTCAGACCGGGAGCCGCCTTCGGGGGATACTCCCCCAGTGCGTTCAACCAGTTCTTCCACCTGCAGCTGGCCGTCCCGGCCCGCTAAAGCCCGGCGATCACCTTGCGCACCACGCTGAAGACCGGCTCGCCCATGGCGTGTCCATGGGCCGGGACGATGGTCAGGGACGCATCCGGCGCAGCCTCTTTCAGGTCGAAGGCCGATTGCAGCGGGCACACCATGTCATAGCGGCTGTGTACGATGTGGACCGGCATGGTCAGCCGGCGGGCGTCTGCCAGTAACTGGCCTTCCCGAAGGAAGCAGCCATTCGAAAAATAATGGGCCTCGATAAGGGCTGTCGCAATGATCCGGTCGCGGCCCTTGGCGCGCAGGCTCGCCAGCGCGCTCTTTGGCGTCGCCTCCAGATGGGAGAGCAATTCCTCGTAGCCGATCCAGCGGAAGATCACACTGTCGCGCAGCGCTGCTTCCCCGTCAGGATCGTCAAGCCGGTCAAGGAGTGGGGCGCCGCTGGCAAGCTCGGTCTGAATGGCATCCAGCGCCCAGCTGGCAAAACCGGGCGGATCATCGTGCAGCGCTGCCGGCACGCCCTGCATCAGCCAGTCATGGGCATCAGGATAGATCGCTCCGGCGCCGCCCTTGCCATGCCACCAGTCCAGCTCGCGCCGCGTCGCCAGAAATACGCCCTCCACCAGAAGGCTGCCTGTCCTGGCGGGGTGCGCCTGCGCATAGGCAAGCGCGAGCGTCGAGCCCCAGCTGGCGCCCATCACGCAGTCGAAGCGGGTCAGCCCCAGATGCTCGCGCAGGGCCTCGATATCCTCGATCAGGCGCGCGGTAGTGTTGGCATGAAGCTCAAACAGGGGGGCCGAGCGTCCGCAGCCGCGCTGGTCGAACTGTATGGTCTCCCACGCCGCCGGGTCGGCGTAGCGCCGGTGGCGTGCATTGGCGCCCGAGCCCGGCCCGCCATGCAGGAAGAGCAGCGTACGCCCGCCCTCCAGCCCGGACCGCTCCCAATATAGCGAATGGCCACCCGATACAGGCAGCAGCCCTGCCTCGCGGGCAGCGATCTCGGGAAACAGGGCGCTCTTCGAACCGGCGGTTATGGGGGTCAGCTCTGGCCTCCGGAGCGTGATCCGGTGAGGTTGGCAATGAGATCGCCTGCCATCGGGAAGACGATGGTGTTGGTCCCCTTGTGGCCAATGTCGGAGAGCGTGCCGAGATAACGCAGCTGCATCGCCCCGTCCTGCGTAGCCAGGATATGGGCCGCCTCGGCGAGCTTGGTGGCTGCCTGCTGCTCGCCTTCTGCCGCGATGACCTTGGCGCGCCGTTCGCGTTCGGCCTCGGCCTGGCGGGCAATCGCGCGGATCATCGACTGGTCGAGGTCTACATGCTTGATCTCGACATTGGATACCTTGATGCCCCACGCCTCCGTCTGGGAATCCAGGATGGCCTGGATGTCCTCGTTGAGCTTGTCCCGCTGGGAGAGCATTTCGTCGAGATCATGCTTGCCCAGCACCGAGCGCAGGGTGGTCTGGGCCAGCTGGCTGGTCGCCTCGCGGTAATCGCTGACCTGATTGACGGCGCGCTGCGGATCCACAATGCGGAAGTACAATACGGCGTTCACCCGGACCGAGACATTGTCCTGGCTGATCACGTCCTGGCTGGGCACGTCTTCCGCAACGATGCGCAGATCCATCTTCACCATCTGCTGCACGATGGGGATGAGGAGGATGAGGCCGGGGCCGGACGTGCCGGAGTAACGCCCGAGCGTGAAGACCACCCCGCGTTCGTACTCGCGCAAGATCTTGATGGCGGAGGAGAGGAAGGCGAACACCACGGCCGCCAGACCCAATAGAAAACCGATATTCATGCCCAGTTCCGCCACGATGTTCTCCCTTGCTGGTTTTCCGGCGCCTCAGCCCCGTCCCGATGATTTCACGCGTACCGTCAGCCCGTCCACCGACACGACCCTGACACTGTCGCCCGGCTGCAGGTCGTCTGCGGACACCGCCTGCCAGCGTTCGCCCTCGACCTGAACATGGCCGGCGCCATTGAGCCAGCTTAACACCACCCCGCTGGCGCCCGTCAGGCCTTCCCGGCCCGTGACCACCTTGCGCGCCTGCGCTGCCAGACCATAACTGCCTGCCAGCAGGACCGATACGCCCATCATCGCGCTCATGGCCAGTACCAGCGGCCAGTCGATGCGCAAGCCCTCGATATCGGTGTCAACGAGCATCAGGGCGCCGATGGCAAAGGCGACCACGCCGCCCAGCGCCAGAAGGCCGAACGAGGCGATGAAGACTTCCGCTATCAGAAGACCCAGCCCCAGCACGATCAGCGCCGCGCCCGCGTAGTTCAGCGGCAGTGTATTGAGCGCATAAAGGCCGACAATGATGCAGATGAGCCCGGCCACGAAGGTGATAGGCTCCAGCCCGTTATAGAAGCTGACCAGCAGGCCGATGAAGCCGAGATTGAGGACAAGAAAGGCGATGTTGGGGTCAGTGATGACGGTGAGAATCTGCGTCGGCAGGCTCATCTCCGCCCGCTCCACCTGTGCCCCTTCCAGTGCCAGAGTGATCTCGCTGCCGTCGCCGAGGGTCACGGTGCGCCCGCTGGCCAGCGTCAGGACGTCCTGCGTCGAGCGCGCCACGAAGTCAGCGGCATTTTCTGCCACCGCCTCGCTATAGGTCAGGCTCACGCCTTCACGCACGGCGCGCTCGGCCCAGTCGCCATTGCGCCCGCGCAGCTCTGCCAGTGCCCGGATATAGGCCACCGAATCATTGACCATCTTGTTACGCATGGCCGCGTCATTGCCCGGTGCCTGACGGGTGGCCGGCTCGGAGCGCTGGCGCGCGGCCTCCTCCAGCACATTGCCGCCATCGCCCGCGTCGCTGTCCTCATCGGTGCCGGGTGTGTCCGGCGGACTGCCCGGTGCGCCGCCCATGGTGACGGGTGTCGCTGCACCCACTGTCGTGCCCGGCGCCATGGCCGCAACATGGCTGGCATAGAGGATATAGACCCCTGCGCTGGTGGCGCGTCCGCCGGTGGGCGCAACATGCACGATCACCGGCACGTTGGATGCCAGTATGGCGTTGTTGATGTCGCGCATGGCATCGACGAGTCCGCCGGGCGTATCCATCTCGATGACGACCGCGTCGGCCTGCCCCTGGGCGCGGGCTATCACGCGCACCACATGGTTTGCGCGCGCCGGACCGATCGCCCCCTGCAGGCTGACCAGATGTACCGTACCGGTAGCACTGTCCGCCTGCCGCGCCAGTGCTCCGGCGGCCAGCATGATCACGCCCGCTGCGACGAGAAACCCGCAGAAAAGCCGTATCGGTGTCAGCAGGGACGAGGGGGAGGAGGGGGTCGCGGACATGGAGGGGTTCCGTCAGCTAGGGCCTGACAGCAAACCTAACCCGGAAATGGCGAAAGCCCAATGCGGAAGGGGGCGCGCCTAATACCAACGCGAATTGACGTCCGTTAAACTGCTTAATGTGATCAGTCGCTGAAAATCTCAGAACGGTAGGCGCTTGTCTCGTTCTTCTTCAATGTGGTCAACGACGGCGGCTATCGCTGCAATAACTTGGTGGACGTAAACGTCGGTGAATTCCGTGATCTTGTTTCCGTCTCTGTCGCAACCATTTCGATGAACACAGTCATGCCGCTTGAGCATTGCTGGGAAGAGAATATCGCGCTCCGAGTTTGACGGAAATAGCCGTATCCCAAAAGCATCTCGATACAACACATTTACTACTTCGAGGTTGTGAAACAAAATGTTCCTGAGCTCACTCACCACGCGTTGGTTTAATGCGTTGGGAGTTGAGGCAAGCTCCGCCGCAGAAATGGACAACGAACCAAGCTTTGCATTGTTCTTTAAAAGTTCGTCGCGGACGTCGGCTTCGTTCCGGACCGCATTAATGAGAGTGTCGCCGAGATATGCTTCCAATGATGACACTGCGCCGGAAAAAACAAGCCTGTTTGTAAACTGGGGATCGGTTTCGGGGGCAGCGGTGCCGACCATTTTTGCGAGTTGGTGAAATGACTCTCGGGCGATGGAGTGCGGGTCGGTTGGAGGCTCATAGTCGTCGTCTGGGCCGTACATCGGCATGTCGCCCTGAACAGAGAATTCGTATGGCTCTTCAATCTCAAATTCAACTCCGGACGGATAGACCCAAACTTGGCCCCCATAAACAGTGTCACACCCTTCACATTCAAGTGCGGCTGCGTCATTGACCGTCATGTCGGATGACTTTTCCGCGGCAAAATTGAGTTCCGGAACACTTATTTCTTGATCATTCAAATGCGCACATGCAGGGCAATGCCACTGTATATGAGTAACAAAGTCTTGCATGGAAGACGCTCCGGCCAATCCAGCCCGATGTTAGCGCCAAACTTGCCATCAAACAGTAGAAAAATGGTGCCGCTAGAGTGAATTGAACACTCGACCTCTCCCTTACCAAGGGAACGCTCTACCCCTGAGCTATAGCGGCCTTCGGTGTGGGGCAGCGCGAGGGCTGCCTTACCGGAGCGGGGCGTATAGCCCATGTTTGCGGCCGCGCCAAGGGCGCGCTTGCGCTGTGATGCAGAGGGTGGGTTCTTTAGCGCCGCAACGGGCTCCCGGCCTCCGAGCCGGATCCAATTCTTGTTGATGCTCAGTCCATCCGGGCTTCGCGCCTCGCATGAGCTCGGGCGCGCGGTCGCGCTTGCGGGCCGCTATGCGGCCCGAGAGGCCAAAGGCCGCCCGCGACTTTTCGCGGAACATCGCAACGCGGATGCGTTGCGCAGATAAAAGCCGCCTGCTTGACCGCGCCCCCGCTTGGAGTCACACAAAAACCCATGAGCAAGAACGCCGACAAGGGCTCGCGCCCGCCGCAAGGTTCTGACAGCCGGGAGGCCCGCCTCGCCGAAGCGCTGCGCGCCAATCTGCGCCGGCGCAAGGCGGCGGCCAGACCGGCTCGGAGCGATACTGAAAAAACGTCTGGCACAAAGTCCTGAGGATAAGGCTAGGATAGGGGCAAACCCCATCCTACATGGCAGGCACCTTGCCGCTTTGCCTCATCAGACTTTCAGGACCGCTTCATGGATCGCATAGTCATTCGCGGAAAACAGCCGCTTTCCGGTATCATTCCGATCTCCGGTGCGAAAAATTCGGCCCTGAAGCTGATGGCGGCAAGCCTTCTGACGGAGGGTGAACTCCAGCTGGAGAATATGCCGCGCCTGGCTGATACGCGCTTCATGGCGCATCTGCTGGCCCATCTGGGCGTGGACGCGCAGGAGCAGCCAGGCAACCGGCTGAGCCTGAGGGCCGCCAATCTGACGGGCACCACGGCCCCCTATGATCTGGTGCGCAAGATGCGCGCGACCTTCAATGTGCTCGGGCCGCTGCTGGCGCGCGAGGGCAGGGCGAAGGTCTCCCTGCCTGGCGGCTGCGCCATCGGCGCGCGGCCTGTCGACCTGCATCTCAAAGCCATGGAGGCGCTGGGCGCGAAAATCACGCTGGAAGAGGGCTATGTGCTGGCCGATGCCCCCGCAGGCGGGCTCAAGGGCGGGCATATCGTCTTTCCGTTTGTTTCGGTGGGCGCCACCGAACATGCCATGCTGGCGGCCGTGCTGGCGCGCGGTACCTCGAAGCTGGAAAACTGCGCGCGCGAACCGGAGATAGAAGATCTCGCCCATTGCCTGAATGCCATGGGTGCGAAAGTCTCCGGTGCGGGCACCGGCACCATTGCGATTGAGGGCGTCTCTGGGCTTCATGGCGCGGTCTGGCCGGTGGTGGCTGACAGGATAGAGACCGGCACCTACGCGATGGCGGCCGCGGCAGCGGGCGGGGACGTCACGCTGACAGGCATGGTGCCGGGGCATAACCAGGCCCTGTGGGCGGATTTGCGCGAAGCAGGCGTGAGTGTGGAGGAGGGTGAAACCTCGGTGCGCATCATGCGCAATGGTCCAATCAGGGCCGTCGACATGCAGACCGCGCCCTATCCGGGTTTCCCGACCGACCTGCAGGCCCAGTTCATGGCATTGATGTGCCTGGCTGACGGGGCATCGGTGATCCGTGAGACGATCTTTGAAAACCGCTTCATGCATGCGCCAGAGTTGACCCGGCTGGGCGCACGCATCGATGTGCGCGGCAATGAGGCGGTGGTGCGCGGGCCGGCGCCGCTGAAAGGCGCGCCGGTGATGGCCACGGACCTGCGCGCTTCCGTTTCGCTGGTGATTGCCGGACTGGCGGCGGAAGGCGAAACCATTGTGTCGCGCGTCTATCACCTTGACCGCGGCTTTGAACGGCTGGAGGAGAAGCTGTCGGCCTGCGGGGCCGATATCCGCCGGGAGAAGGAAGAGGCATGAGCACGCAGCCCCTACGTCTTATCGGGCTGGACGCCGGTGACATCGCGCCGGTTTCGGCTGCGTTGCAGGATGCGATTGCGCGTATGGGCGATCTCTCGTTCGAAGCCCGCGCCCGGCGTTTCACGGCCGTTTTTACCCGCTATCGCTGGGAGAACGCGTCCGGCAGGGCTGAGCGTGTCCGGTCCGGCCTGCAGATCGGCTCGGTCACATCGGTAAAGGCACAGCGCCTGCGCAAGGGCGCGCCGGATGCCTTCGTCTCCCTGCTCTCGCTGACCTTCGAGCCATCGGGCATGGAGGAAGACCCGTCCGGCACGCTGGTCTTCACCTTTGCCGGTGGCGGTGCGCTGAAAGTCGGGGTCGAATGCGTGGATCTGGTGCTTGCGGATGTCTCCGCGCCCTGGAAGGCCTCGGCCCGCCCGGATCATGAAACCGGGGAGGCATCATGAGCGAACATGCGCCTGAAGACCGGCTGATCGCCATCGAACTGGATGCCGCCAGCATCGGCAAGGCCGAGGAAAATGTAGAGCATGAGCGCCGGGTCGCCATTGCAGACCTGCTGGAATCCAACCGCTTCCGGCCCGAGGACGGCCCCGGTGGCCCCTATCGTTTGCGCCTTGCCATCGAGGAACAGCGCCTCGTCTTCGATGTGGCTGCAGAGGACGGTACGCCTGTGCGCCTGTTCGTATTTTCGCTGGGGCCGCTGCGGCGGATCCTGAAAGACTACTTCCTGATCTGCGAGAGCTATTACGAGGCGGTGCGCGATGCGTCGCTCTCCCAGATCGAGGCGGTGGATATGGGGCGCCGCGGCGTCCACAACGAAGGCTCCTCGCTTCTGAAAGAGCGGCTGGAAGGCAAGATCGATGTCGATTTCGACACGGCCCGGCGCCTGTTCACCCTGATCTGTGCCCTGCACCGGAGAGCTGCGTGAGCGCGCCGGATGTTGTGTTCGTCTGCGGACGCAACTCAGTGCGCTCGCCCATGGCAGAAGCGCTCTGGCGTGCACGCTTCGGGGCGGATGCGCGCGTGCAGTCCTGCGGCATCGTGCCGGCCAGCTGCGCGGATGGCTTCATGATTGCTGTCATGGCGGAGCTCGGCAGCGATCTTTCCGACTTTGAACCGCAAGGGCTGGAGGATGTCAGCGCCGGCCCTGAAACGCTGGTGGTGTGCCTTGCGCCGGAAGCGGACGAGGCTGCAAGACAGCTGGCGCAGAGCGCGAAGGCCCGTGTCGAGCACTGGCATTTTGCCGACCCGGCAGAGATTGAAGGGGGGCGTGAGGCGCGCCTTGACGCCTACCGTGCCATCCGCGACTCGCTGCAAACCCGCATCAATGCCGTGGCCTTGTGAGCCGATACTGCCGCGAGGCTCGACGTCAGCCGGTTATAGGGACTATATAGCCCGCCACGCGCCGCGCCGCGCGGGGGACTTGGGCTGATTCCGTCATGACGAGGGACAGCCCGTCCGACAGCCAGACAAGAGGAGCTGCATGGCGAAGGAAGAATTGCTGGAGTTTCCCGGTGAGGTCACCGAACTCCTGCCGAATG
>ERZ869909.836-NODE-836-length-30060-cov-147.434413_pt1 | contig 30060 bp, 16 predicted proteins | sample MGYA00520892_ERZ869909 | MGnify/ENA primary metagenome ERZ869909 (study PRJEB32215, sample SAMEA104723947) | bioreactor metagenome | biome: bioreactor; feature: anaerobic bioreactor; material: water | place: China | collected 2015-03-12 ...
AACGCTTCTGGTCAACGGAAAGAAGGAGTCGGTAATGGACAAGAGAGACGAAAACGGGCAGCCGTCCCGGCGGCAGTTTCTGAAGTCGATGGCCTTGACCGGCGGCGGCGTCGCCGTCGCCGTGGCGACTGGTCAGGCGACAGCTGCGCCGGAGGTCGAGATGCAGCAGACAGCCGAGCAGCCTCACGGTTATCACGAAACTCAGCATATCCGCGACTACTACGCGCGGGCGCAGTTCTAGAGTGATCGCGATCGCTTGCGACAGCGGTCATCCAACAGGAGACGAACCATGAAACTGGTCAAGAAAAGCGGTAGCGCCCAGTCGCCCTCGGGTAGTGGCTTGCTGCGCAAGCCGGTCAGCCGTCGCGCCTTCCTTCGGGGCTCCGGCCTCGCGGTCGGTGGCGCTGCGGTTGCCGGGATGATTCCCGGCACGATGGTCAAGAAGGCCAAGGCGGCCAAGCGAGTGCCCGACCCCCGCGCCGAGGTCAAGCAGGTCAAGACGGTGTGCGGCCACTGCTCGGTGGGTTGCAGCACCATCGCCGAGGTGCAAAATGGCGTGTGGATTGGCCAGGAGCCGGCCTTCGACAGCCCGATCAACCTCGGCGCGCACTGTGCCAAGGGCGCGGCGTTGCGCAACCACGGCCACAGTCAGCGCCGGGTCAAGTACCCGATGAAGATGGTGGGTGGGCGCTGGCAGCGCATCAGCTGGGATCAGGCCATCGAGGAAATCGGCGACAAGCTGCTCGCAATCCGCGAGGAGTCCGGTCCGGACGCCTTCTGGTTTGCCGGCTCGTCCAAGGCCAACAACGAGGGTGCCTATCTGCAGCGCAAGTTCGCCGCATTCTGGGGCTCCAACAACTGCGACCACCAGGCCCGCATCTGCCACTCCACCACGGTGGCCGGCGTGGCGAATACCTGGGGTTACGGCGCGCAGACCAACTCGTACAACGATATCAACAAGGCCAAGGCCATCATCATGTGCGGCTCGAACGCCGCCGAGGCGCACCCGGTAGCGATGCAGATGATTCTGCGTGCCAAGGAAGGCGGCGCCAAGCTGATCGTCATGGATCCGCGTTTCACCCGCACTGCTGCACATTCGGATGTATATGTGCGCTTCCGCTCCGGTACCGATGTGGCGCTGATGTGGGGCCTGCTGTGGCATATCTTCGAGAATGAGTGGGAAGACAAGGAGTACATCCGTCAGCGCGTGTACGGCATGGAGCATGTGCGCGAGGAGGTGGCCAAGTGGAACCCGCAGGAAGTCGAACGGGTCACCGGCGTCGGCCGCGACGCGATGTACGAAGTCGCCAAGCTGATGGCGGACAATCGCCCCGGCACCTTCGTCTGGTGCATGGGCGGCACCCAGCACACCATCGGCAGCAACTATGTGCGCGCCTACAACTGTCTGCAGCTCGCACTGGGCAACATCGGGGTCGAGGGTGGCGGTGCCAACATTTTCCGCGGCCACGACAACGTGCAGGGGGCGACCGACATCGGTCCCAACCCGGACAACCTGCCTGGCTACTATCCACTCGCCGAAGGCGGCTGGCGGCACTGGAGCCGTGTCTGGGGCGTGGATTTCGACTGGCTCGCGGCGCGCTTCGAGCAAATGGAGTACAGCGACGGCCGTGGCGGCACCACCAAGCCGATGTTCACTCCGGGCATCACCGTGTCACGCTGGATCGACGGTGTGCTCGAGGACAAGGCCAACGTTGCCCAGCGCGACAACATTCGTGCGGTGATGTTCTGGGGCCATGGGCCGAACTCCCAGACCCGCGGCCCCGAGATGAAACGTGCCTTCGAGAAGCTCGACCTGCTGGTCGTCGCCGATCCTTACCCGACGGTGTCCGCGGTGCTGCACGACCGCAAGGAGAACACCTACCTGCTGCCGATCGCGACCCAGTTCGAGCAGGCTGGATCCTGCACTGCGTCGAACCGCTCGCTCCAGTGGCGGGAGAAGGTCATCGATCCGCTTTACGAGCACAAGCCGGACGCCGAGTTCGCGTATCTGCTGGCAAGAAAGCTGGGTTTCGCGGAAGAGATGTTCAAGAACTACGAGATCGTTAACAACATGCCGACTCCGGAAAGCGTGTTGCGCGAGGTCAACCGTGGTGCATGGTCGATCGGCTACACCGGGCAGAGTCCGGAGCGTCTCAAGGAGCACATGGCCAACCAGCGACACTTCGACGTCGTCAGCCTCAAGGCCGAGGGCGGTCCGCTCGACGGCGAGACCTACTGCCTGCCCTGGCCGTGCTACGGCACGCCGGAAATGAAGCACCCCGGCACCCACGTGCTCTACGACACCAGCAAGCATGTGATGGAAGGTGGCGGCAACTTCCGCGCCAACTTCGGTACCGAGCGTGATGGGGTGACGCTGCTCGCCGAGGATTCCTGGTCCAAGGGGGCCGAGATCCAGGGTGGCTATCCGCAGTTCGACCATGCGCTGCTCAAGCAGCTCGGCTGGTGGGATGAGCTGACGCCGGAAGAGAAGGCCGAGGCCGAAGGGAAGTCCTGGACCACCGACCTGTCGGGCGGCATCATCCGCGTCGCGATGAAGCACGGTTGCCATCCGTTCGGCAACGCCAAGGCCCGCGCCCTGGTGTGGAACTTCCCGGATCCGGTGCCGGTTCACCGCGAACCGCTCTACACCCCGCGGCACGACCTCACCGCCGACTACCCGACCTACGAGGACCGCGCGGTGTTCTATCGCCTGCCCACGCGCTGGAAGTCGGTGCAGGCCAAGGACTACTCGCGCGAGTTCCCGCTGATCCACACCTCCGGCCGTCTGGTCGAGTACGAGGGTGCCGGCGAGGAGACCCGTTCCAACCCCTATCTGGCCGAACTCAAGCAGGACATGTTCGTTGAGATCAATCCGGCCGATGCCAACAACGCCAACGTGCGCGACGGGCAGACCGTGTGGCTGGAGGGGCCGGAAGGCGGACGCCTCAAGATCAAGGCGCTGGTCACCAACCGGGTGGGGCGCGGGACGGTATTCACGCCCTTCCACTTCGGCGGACATTTCCAGGGCGAGGATCTGCTGGCGAAGTATCCCGAAGGTGCCGCGCCGTACGTCCGCGGCGAGTCGACCAATACTGCGACGACCTACGGTTACGACGCGGTCACGATGATGCAGGAAACCAAGACCACGCTTTGCCGTGTGGTGCCCGCATAAACCGGATGGAGGAGAGCCATAATGGCCAGAATGAAGTTTCTCTGTGACGCGGAGCGCTGCATCGAATGCCAGGCCTGTGTCACTGCTTGCAAGAGCGAGCACGAGGTGCCCTGGGGTGTGAACCGCCGCCGAGTCATCGTCATGGACGACGGGTTGCCCGGCGAGAAGTCGGTGTCGGTGGCCTGCATGCACTGTTCCGACGCGCCATGTGCCGCGGTTTGCCCGGTGGATTGCTTCTACACCACCGCCGACGGCATCGTGCTGCACGACAAGGACTTGTGCATCGGTTGCGGCTATTGCTTCTACGCCTGCCCCTTCGGCGCGCCGCAGTATCCGCAGCAGTCGGCCTTTGGGGTGCGCGGCAAGATGGACAAGTGCACTTTCTGCGCCGGCGGTCCCGAAACTGCGCATTCCGAAGCGGAGTACGTCAAGTACGGTGCCAACCGGATTGCCGAGGGCAAGCTGCCGCTGTGCGCCGAGATGTGCTCCACCAAGGCGCTGCTCGCCGGCGACGGCGATGTCGTTTCGGACATCTACCGCCAGCGCGTGATGCGTCGCGGGGGTCGTCCGCAGACCTGGGGCTGGCAGGCCGCCTACGGCAACGCCTGACTGGATGAGGGCGGCCCCCAAACGGGGGCTGCCCGATATCCGAGGGTAAGACCGGAATGACGAGAGGAGTGATCAAGATGCCGTACAAAGCGATGCTTGTAGCGCTGGCAGTCGCCAGCCTGTCCCTGTTGACCGCCTGTGAGCAGGAAGTCGTTTTCCACGAACCGGGCGTCTACAAGGGCAAGCACGATGAAACGGCGACGCAAGAGGCCGCAGAGCGCAGGCAGGAGCAGTTGCGTGAGCGCGCCATGACAGGCATGACAGACCGCTAGGAGTCCTTGCCATGAGTGATTCAAATGTAAGCAAAGCGCGCCAGCGCAGGCGCCGCTCCATGTTGTGGAGCCTTGCCCTGATTCTGGTGCTCTCCATCGCGCTGCCGCTAGGGTATGCCCTCGCGCAGTCGGGCGGTCAGGGTGTGCAGCAGCAACAGCAGCAGCGCTTCGGGCAGGATCGGGCAACCAATCCCAGATCCGACATGTGGCGCGAGGCCCGTGAAGGCCAGGGCGGTTTCACCACCCAGACCGGCCCGTATGTGACCAATACGATGATCTCGAATGTCGGCGAGACCTGGCGGCAGTTTCGCATGGGGCCGCTGATCACCTACGGTGGCTATCTGCTGATCGGCGCGCTCGCGCTCGTGGCGTTGGTGTTCACCTTCGTGGGGCGGATCAAGCTCGCGCACGGCCGAGCAGGGATGACGATCGAACGCTGGAAACCCTTCGAGCGCTATCTGCACTGGTTCACCGCCACAACCTTCATCGTGCTTGCGATCACCGGGCTGAGCCTGCTGTTCGGGCGTACGGTGCTGATCCCGGTGATGGGTCATCAGGCCTTCGCAGCCTGGGCCGACATCGGCAAGGTCGTGCACAACTATGTTGGACCGGCCTTCTCGGTCGCGGTGTTGCTGATGATTCTGATGTGGGTAAGGCACAACATGCCCAAGGCGGTGGACCTCAAGTGGTTTGCAGCCGGTGGCGGCATCTTTGGCAAGAGTCACCCGTCGGCTGGCAAGTTCAATGGCGGGGAGAAGGTGTGGTTCTGGGTTGGCATCGTGGTGTTCGGCATCATGGTGAGCGTGTCCGGGTTCCTCCTCAACTTCCCTCTGTTCGGGCAGACGCGGGCCGACATGGCGCTCTACCAGGCCATTCATGCCATCACCTCGCTGTTGTGGATCGCCTTCTTCTTCGGCCACGCCTACATCGGTACCTTGGGCACCGAAGGCGCGCTCGAGGGCATGACCACCGGCCGGGTCGATGTGAACTGGGCGAAGCAACACCATGACCTGTGGTACGAAGACGAGATTGCCAAGGGTGTGAAGCCGCAGCAGGCCGAGGCTCCCGCCACCGGATCGGTGGGCACCGTGGGGCAGCCGAGTCACTGAGCGCGGCGTCTCATGACCAGCTCCTCCCCCTCAAGGGGGAGGCTGGCAGCGGGTTGGGTTGGTAATCGGGCGAACCCTGGTGTCCCCAGGGTTCCTCAGTGCGCGCAGCGATCGAACACCAGTTCCCGCTTTCGTGACCGCGGCCCACTTCGAACAATGGCAAGACATTCGCGGAGAAGCGATGAAATTCCTGCGCACTGCGCGACTCGACGACAGCGACGACCATGTCTATTCGCCAGCCGCTGTGGCTGGTGAGCCCGCCGTGACCGGGACCTTCGTGTTCAGCTTTGCGGAGGAAGACCCGGAGACTCTCTCAGGCAAGGCACGACAGGCGTTCCGGTCCGGTTTCCTCGGCTTGAACAGCTTCGGCTGGAGTACGATTGCCCGGATCGAGGAAATCGACGAGGTGGAGTACGAGCGCATCGTGGCAACCCTCGCCCAGCATCTTGTCGACCAGCACGGCGCGCCGTCGGTGGACGAGGCGCTACCGTTTGCACGGCAGGAGATAGAATACGCGGCCAGCCTGTGCGAGGACGCACCCGGAACGATGCTGGTGATCGAGCGCCACGCCGACGAGGAAGGCATTCACGAGGCCTTTCGCAAGGTTCAGTCCCAGCCGGTCAATCAGGTCGCCGACTGGCGCGGTCAGGAAGGAGAGATCCGGATCTGGGACATGTTCCCGGATGACGGCGCCCGCTGAAGCCCGTCAGGCGAAAGCGTCAATACTTCCGCGACTGACTTCACCGGCGATCGACGAGATCGCGGCGTAGGCTTCACGCATGCGCTCGCCGGCGAACGGACTGGCTCCAGCATCGCTTTCCTTTTGCTGCTCCTGAGCAGCTTCCTCGCGTTGTTGGACCGCGAGTTCGATCTGCGCCTGCAGTGCCATCTGGATCGCCATCGAGGCAACCGCGAGGTCCTGCGGCGAGGGGTCGGCCGGGGCGAGTGCGGTCGCCCTTATCCGTTCCGCCTTTTCGATGGTTTCCTCGGGCGTGCGGCCCGGGGACGTGTCGATGAGGACATCACCGCCGACTGCGTAGCGAACGCCGTCCGGTCCGGTTTCGTGGTCGAACTGGGCGCCACGCAAGACGAGTTCACCGCCGACTGCGACATGCGCCATCTCATGGGCGCGCACTTCCCGGTCGCGCTGCTGAAGCGCGCGAACCTGTGCGAGTTCTTCATCACTGAGCTGTTCAGCTGGCCTGGCCTGCCCGACGCGATCACCCCTGACGCTCTCAGGTGCCGTCTCACCGTCGGCACGGCTGTCGTTCGCGATACGGCTGCCGAAAGTCGGTGTGATGAATCCCGCAGGAGGGAGACTACCGATCATCGTGTGCTTTCGCCACGTTCGAGGGAACTGTCGGACCTACAGCCCCTCAGACGACGACGCCACCCATTTGGGTGGCGTTATCATCCGTGTGTCAATCGCTCAGGCGATGTCGCGAAGCGGAGAGGGGTTGGCCTGCTCGACCCCGATGCCCGCAGTCTCCGCGAACATCTGCATCGCACGATTCTGTGCGTTGCCCGACTGTTCGGTAGACGCCTGCGTTCCGGCTTCCTGAGAAGCCGTCGGCTGCTCGGCGCCGCCGCCAGCCGGTGCCGCAGCACTGCGTGAAGGCTCGGTCGCGTTGGTCGCCGCCGGCAGCGGGTCGCGCGCTGCAGCTTCCCGCGCGGCCGAACTGATCTGCACCTCGACGCCCGCAGGTACTTCGGCTTGTCGTGGCGTTGCCGTTGCGGCGCTTTCCGCGGGCGAGCGCGCCGTCTCGACGGGTAGAACAGTCGCGCCGCTGTTGCGGTCAAGTGGCAAGGCAGTATTCATTTCGATCATCTTCGACTCCTTCCGGTCCGGTCTGGATGCTCAGGTCTGTGTGGCCCATTCCCGGTCGGGTGGCCATCACAGACTCATGTCAGACATTGAGCCCGGACTTGCAGTATAGAACTTCCGGCGACGCCTGCGGCAGTTTGGTCGGCTCTGACATGAAGCGTGTCACGGAGTGACTTCGACTGTTGCCGCCAATTCGCCTTGGGCCTGAACCCACTCGCGCGGTCCATGGGTGAGATCAGGCGAATCAGATCACGTCCTGTGAAGGACCCTGTTCGAAGCTGCCGAGTTCCTCGCGAGTGTTGATGTTGCTGAATGCGGCTTCCTGATCGTCGAACTGCACTGCCACTACCTTGAGCGTTTCGTACCAGCGGTCGATCTTGCGACCGCCACTGGACAAAAAGGCTTCCAGATGCGGCAGTACTTCTCGCCGGCACAGGCAGAAGACCGGATGCGACTGATCGAAGGTGCGGGCAACAGCGAGGTCCGCACCCGCGTCCTCGAGCGCGTCCGCGAGGCGCGCGACCAGGTCGGTCGGCAGAAACGGCGAGTCACAGGGTGCGGTCACCACGAGCGGATGGCTGGCCTCCCTGAGCCCGGCATGCAGGCCGGCGAGCGGTCCGGCGAAGCCGCCGATCGCATCGGAAAACACCGGCACGCCGAATTCGCCGTAACGTTCAATGTTCTGGTTGGCGTTGATCAGCACCTCGTCGACCTGGGGCCTTAACCGCTCGAGCACCCACTCGACCATTGGTTTTCCGCGCAACTCGACCAAGCCCTTGTCGACGCTTCCCATGCGCCGACCCTGTCCGCCGGCGAGAATTACCGCGCTGATGGGTGTTCTTTCACTCATCGCTTGAATCGCTCCTGTCCGGTGAACAGCAGATAATGCTTGCCCTGGGCGCGACCAATCATCGTCAGTCCGATACGGCGGGCGATCTCCCAGCCCATCTGTGTCAGGCCGGAGCGCGATACCAGCAGCGGGATGCCCATCTGGGCAGTCTTGATCACCATCTCGGATGTGAGCCGGCCGGTCGTGTAGAAGATCTTGTCGCCCCCCTGCAATCCGTCCAGCCACATCTGGCCAGCGATCGCGTCGACCGCGTTGTGGCGGCCGACGTCTTCGAAGAACATCAGGATTTCGCAGCTGTCCGGCCCGTCGGCGCGGGCCAGTGCGCAGCCATGCACCGCGCCGGCCTGCTTGTAGATCGATTCATGCTTGCGCACCGCTTCCATCAGCGCGTAGAGCTGCGATTGATGAAACTCAATGTCATCCGGTAAGCGGATGGAATCGACCTCCTCCATCAGGTCGCCGAATACCGTGCCCTGACCGCAACCGGTGGTCACCGTGCGACTTCCCAGCTTCTCGTCGGCGTTGTGCAGCCCGTTGCGGGTGGTGACCGATACCGCTTCGACGTCCCAGTCCACCTGCACCGATGCGATCTCGTCCAGGCTGGACACCAGGCGCTGGTTGCGCAGCCAGCCGATGGTCAACGCCTCGGGCGCGGCACCCAGCGTCATCAGGGTCACGATCTCGCGCTTGTCGACGTAGACCGTGAGCGGATACTCGCCGGCGATCGAGGTCGGGACCGACTCGCCTTGCTCGTTCTCCGCGGGAATCGTAATCGTCAGTGCCCGGCTGGCTCGGCTCAGCTGCGGCCGTCGTGGCAGGGTGTCGGGTGTAGTCATGTGGTTCCGTCGTCTCCTCTGGCGCGCGCGAGGCGAAAGCGCTCGCGCAACTGAGGAATTCTACATCCTGCCGTGGGCCGCGGTCCTTCAGCGCCCCACGCGCGAGAGCTTGAGCATCCGTGAACCACGGTCAATCAGCACCGTGAGCAGGATGATCATGATGAGATAGGTGCCGGCGCGTTCGAAGCGGAACCACTCGAAGTTGAAGCTGAAGTGAAACCCCAGGCCACCGACGCCGATCAGGCCCAACACCACCGCGGCGCGCACGTTGCTCTCGAACTGGAAAAAGGCGTAGGTCATCCAGTCGCGCCACACCAGCGGCACCGCGACCGCGCCGAAGGCGACCGGGCGCGAGGCGCCGCACACCGGTTCGAAGCGGCGCCATGGCTGGTTGTCGATCGCCTCGCCGAACACCCGGGTCAGCACCCCCAGGGTGTGCACCGCAATCGCCAGCGTACCCGCGACCAGACCGGGGCCGAAGAAGGCGATGAACAGAAACGCCCACATCACCTCCGGCACGCCACGCGCGGTGACCGCGGTGGCCCGCGCTCCTGCCAATTGCAGTGCGCGCAGCCCGCGCTGCCACCACCCGGGCGTCTCCCCGGTGAAGCGCGGCGCATGCCACTGGAACAGCACCGAGTGCGGGTAGGTGAGGAGGATCGCCCCGGCCACGCCCAGCACCGTGCCGACGATGGCGATCGCCAGCGGGATGGCGGCGGATTCGACCACCCGCCACACGAACCACTTGCGCAGTTCGGTCTGCCAGGCCTCCCAGGCCGCGGGTCGCCAGAGATCCGCCGGACCGTACTCGCCGAACAGATCCACCGCTGTGCCGGCAGCCACGCGTGCGGCGACCTTGTCCGCGTCACCCAGGCCGACGGCGGGCAGGTCGAACTCGGGGTTGAGCAAGCGCTCGAAAAAGCGCAGGTTGTGCCAGGCCTGGCCGGTGATGAGCTCCATGGCTGGCGCGAGATGGTTGCGCGGCGCGCCGTCCTGCCCGGCGCTGTTGCCCCAGCCCATGAACCACACCGACCAGCTCACCGCGAGCGCGACCACGCCCACCGCGACCCAGGCCTGAAGCGGGCGACCGGTGTGCGTGGATACGCGCGCTTCGTTGCCCCGTCTGGCAGGCGAGTCCGTCGATCGAGCTGCGTCATCGGCCGCCCCGGCGACCAGGCAAGTCGTCGGCGCCGGGGCATGGCCCGCCCGGTTGGGGTCACCGCGCAGCTGGCGCCGGATCAGGTTGCTGACGAGGTCGGCGGTGAGCGTCAGCAGCAGGGTGAACAGAATCAGCGTGCCGACCTTGTCCCAGGCGCCGAAGCGGATCTGGTACCAGATCTCCGAACCCAGCCCGCCGCCGCCGACCGCGCCGATCACCGCCGCGTTGCGGATCGCGCATTCGGCGCGCATCAGTGTGAAGGACAGCACGTTGCGCGAGGCGAGCGGGCGGATGCCGTACAGAAAGGTGGCGATGCGCCCGCCCCCGAGCGAGCGCACCTGCGCGTAGCGGGATTCATCCACGCTGTCCCACAGTTCGCTGTACACCTTGGCGAGAATGCCGGTGATGTTGAGCGCCAGCGCCAGCGCGCCGGTGAGCGGGCCGAGCCCGATCATCGCCACCAGGATGATCGCCCAAACGAAGTCCGGCACCGCGCGCAGAATGTCCTGGATCAGCCGGCAGACTGCGCACAGCAGTGCCGCCGGCGAACGCAGTGGAAAGTGTCGCCAGCCGCGCCAGCGGATGCGCGAGTGTTCCTCGCCCACGCATACCGCGCGGCTCGCCCCCATCGCGAGCGGCCAGGCCAGCATCACCGCCAGTGCGGTGCCGAGCACCGCCGCCGAGAGCGTCTGCAGGGTCAGATCCCAGGCGTGGGCGACAAAGGCCGCCGACAGGTCCGGGCTCGCGAAGGCGGTGAACCACGCCCCCATGCGCGACAGTGCCCGCGCGCGCTGTTCGGCATCGAACAGCACCGCCAGATCCCACTCTGCGGCGACGAAGGCGGCGGCGAGTGCGAGCAGCACTGCGAGCATCGCCACGAAGTGCCCCCATGGGCGCTTCTCGGGCAGGGCGGGCGACAAGGCGGTCGCGGTGTTCATGCCCTGGTGTCGTCGTCTGGTGTGTCGGCTGACTGCCCCGGCAATGCGACTTCATCCAGATGCAGTGCCCGATACTCGGCGCCGTAGAGGGCGCGCAACAGCGTCTGGTCGATGGCTTCCGGCGGGCCTTGCCAGAACAGCCGTCCGTCGCACAGCGCGATCACCCGCTCGAAATGGCCTTGCAGCAGATCGAGGGTGTGGAGATTCACCACCAGCGTCACCCGCTCGTGGATCGCCAGATCGCAGAGCAGCGTGATGATCTCGCGCCCGAGGCGCAGGTCGAGCGCGCTGACCGGTTCGTCGGCCAGCACCAGCCGTGGCTGCTGCACCACCAGTCGCGCGACCGCGACCCGTTGCTGCTGCCCGCCGGAGAGTTCGTCCGGCAGCGACCAAAGCTTGTCGCCCAGCTCCACGCGTTCAAGCGCGGCACGCGCACGGGCGATCTGCTGTGGCCACAGCAGCGACAACAGCGCCTGGGGTAGCCACCAGTGCCCGAGCCGACCCATCAATACGTTGTGCACCACCCGCAGCTGAGGCACGAGGTTGTCCTGCTGGTGCAGAAAGCCTACCTCGCGTCGCAGCCGCGCCAGGGCCCGGCCGCGCAGTTGCCGGGTGTCACGCCCCAGCGTCACCGCTTCGCCCTCGGCGGGCTTCACCAGGCCGGCGATCAGGCGGAACAGTGTGGTCTTGCCCGCGCCCGACGGTCCGATCACCGCCACCCGTTCGCCCGGCGTGATGTCCAGCGAGAAGTCGTCGAGCACCCGCCGGCCGGCGTAGGCGACTGCGGCGCGATTGAGGTGGATGGCGGGATGGGTGTGGGTCATTGGGTTCAGCGTCGTTCTTCCGTTTGGTTTTGTGTGCTTGTGTTTCCTCTGTGCCAGTGGTCCGCGGGTCGGTGACGGTGGCCACCGCGTCGGCTCCGATGCCGCTCGGGCTGCCGCTGTAAGGCTCGCTCCGCTGCGATTCCCGAACTCGCGCTGCGCGCTCAGACAGCGGGAATCGCGGCCGCTCCACTCGCCAACAGCGGCATGCCCTCGGGCAAAGTCGCCGCCGCAGTGACCACCGTCACCGACCCGCTACGCGTTGCCGGTGTGAGGTCGCGGAGCCCCTCCCCCTTGAAGGGGGAGGAACAACGTATCTGCACCAATGTCGCCAGCACCAACTCCACGCATTTGATTGCCTGGTTAACAACAGTGGGAAGGACCCCAACTCCCCGCAAAAACAAGCACCCAAGCAGTGCTCGGTGGGCGGGGTGGGGTCGCGGCGACTTTGCCCGAGCGCATGCCGCTGTTGGCGAGCGTAGCGGCCGCGATCCCTGCTGTTTGAGGCCGAAGGCCGAGTTCAGGGATCGCAGCGAAGCAAGCCTTACAGCGGCAGCGCGAGCGGCATCGGAGCCGAGGCCCCACCCCGCCCGCCGAGCACGGACCAGCCAGCACAGCAGCAAGCCTCAACCCTCACCCCCCGATATCAATCCCCGACTCCAGCAACTCCACATACCCCATCCACTCCGACATGTCGGCCTCGATGAAGCGACCGGCCTTCAGGTACTGCAGCACCTGTGCACCCGGTTCGCTGTCCGGCGAGATCGCCAGCAAGGCCTCGCGCAGCTTGCCGACCAGCTCCGGGCCGAGATCGCTGCGGGCGACCAGTGCGTAGTTGGTGAAGGGGGGCGAGGTATAGACGATGGGCGCGCGTGCCTTGAGCGCGTCGTCTGCCTTGTCCCAGGAGGCGTAGTTCAATGCGCCGACATCGTGCGTGCCATCGGCCACCATCTGCATCACCACGTCGTGGCTGCCCGAGTAGGCCACCGTGCGGAACACCCGCTCCGGCGCAACGCCAGCCTCGTCGAGGAAGAACTTGCGCGGCATCATGTGGCCCGAGGTGCTGCTCTTGCTGCCGAAGGTGAAGCTCCAGCCCTTGCCCTCGGCCGCGCTCGCGAGTTCGCCGAGACTCCCGACCGTGCTCAGTCCGGTCGCCGGGTTGGCGATGTAGTAGGTGACAAAGCCCTTGTCGATGTCGCGGCATCCGAGCACCGTCATCGCATCACCCATCTGCATGTAGGCCTGCGCGGTGGTCACCGCGCCCAGCCAGGCGACATGGGCACGACCGGTGGCCAGCGCGGTGACGCTGGCGGCGTAGTTCTCGACATGCATGTACTCGACCGGAATCCCGACTGCTTCACCCAGATGACGGGCCAGCGCGCCGAAGTTCTCGCGCATCCGGTCGGCGTCGCCGTCGTCGGGAATCGCGGTGATGATCAGCTTGGCGGGGGTTGCCTGCGCGACGGGCGTCGTGTCGGGATGGGGAGCGGCACCTGCGTCACCGGGTGTCGCCTCGTCGAGCGCACGCTGGAACTCGACGGCGATCTGGAACTCGTGCGCCATCGCCCGCACGGCGGCGTAGGGGTCGTTGTCCGGCGCCAGCCGGACGTGGTCGTCGAAGAGCCTGACGAGATCCTCGCCCAGCGACTGACGCTTCGTGCTGTCGATGACCCGCCGCTCGATGACGCGCTGGACGAGCGCGCGCACCATCGCCCGGGTCGCCTCCGGGTCCGGGCTGTGGGCGGCGTCGACCGCCAGGCGACCGCTGCCTGCGCGCGGCGCGAGGCTCTCCGCGACGTCCTCGAGGTGATGGGCGAAGCCGCGCGGCAGCGAGCCATCGTGCTGGATGCGCCCCCACTCGATGAGGCGCTCGTCAAGCGGCCTGATGGCGGCATCCGTGCCCTCCCGGCCGGCGACCGTGCCGTCCCAGCGGCCGTGGACCTCGCGCGGCGCGCCGCCGCGCTTGCTGACGACGACGGCCAGCGCGTTCCGGCCGGCGCGGTGTTTCGCGAGGTGCTCCGCCTGCTGCGCGAGGGCGCGCACGTTCGCGAACGGCTCGAGCATGTGGGCGACGGCCAGGCCCACGGACAGGGTGGGGCGCGGATGGCCGGCCGGCATGGCCTCCTTCATGGCGCTGTCGAACAGCTCCTTGAGCCCGCGGGCGCACGCCAGCGAGGTCGCGAGCGGCACGATGGCCAGCACGTCGTCACCGCCGGCGTAGAGCAGGGAGCCGCCGTGGCGCTCGACGACGTCGCCGGCCATCGCCGCGAAGGCCCGCTCGAGCGCCTCGCTGAAGGCGCGGTGCTCCGCTGGTGTGCGCATCCGGCCGAGCGCCTCGCCCATGCGGTCGCCGTCGGCGAGGATCATCGCGAAGTACGGGTTGGGTTCGGAGAGCCCCGCAGCGCTCAGCAGCTGGCGTTGGACGCGCTCTGCGTTCCGGCGCAGCTCTTCGCTGGCTGGGTCACGTTCTGCGTCTGCGTACTCATCCAGCAGCACACGCAGGCGCTCCGGGTAGAGCACGACGCCGTCGAGCCCCACGTCCCAGGCTGCGTTGAGGCTCATGCCGTCCTTGCGCGGCAGCGTGCGCGGCAGCTCCCCTTGAGCCGCGCCGTCAGCTGCACCGTCAGCCGCGCCGTCGAGGATCCAGGTCTTGCGCGATCCGGCCCGCACGGCGAGGTCACGCAGGGTCACGCCAGCCGCCTCGAGCGCCTTCACGAAGTCGTCCCAGCGCTGCTGCAGCAGGTCGGGCCTCGCGCCCGCCGCCTGCCAGAGGCGCGCTCGCGCGCTGGCTGACGCGATGTGCGCGGCCGAGTGGAACGGCGGCACGTCGTCGTTCCCGGCGGCGGCGTTGCCTGCCGGGTCGCGCCCCTTGCGCTTGAGCAGGCCCACGCCGCACAGTCGCTCTGCCGGGCCCACGCCCAGGTCGCGCCGCAAGCGCGCCGCCGCGCCCCTGGTCCGGCGTGCCTCATCGTACGCCGTTTCGTGAATCACGGACTCGCGCTGGCCGTCGAGCGACGACTTGGGCACGCGGAGGCTGGTCGCGGGCGCCTGGCCCCAGTCCCGCGTCGCCTTGCGCGCGGCGAGGTGCTGCTCTGCCAGCGCGCGGGCGCTGGCGTAGGTGTCCGGGGCGTCGCCGGTCAGGCGCACCGCGACCCACATGTACTCCATCAGGTCGGCGATCTGGCGGTCTGCCTCGTCGCGCTGCAGGTGCACGCGGCCGGTCGCGGTCTCCTGCAGCGCGTCGAGCAGCTCGCCGGCGAGCTCGCCGAGCTGCTGTTTCATGGCCGCCCGCCCGGCCTCTGCGACATCCGTGACGCGCTGCTGGGCGGCAGCGTCATCGAGCCCGTCGAGGGGGATGGTGAGCTGGATCTTGTTCGCGACGGAGCGCGGGCCGCTCTCGGCGCTCGCGTCGCTGTCCTTCGAGGTGCGCGGCAGCGCGCCGGGGAAGACGAGCACGGCCTCGTCGGACGCGTCGACGCCTTTGGCCTCGAGGTGATCCCGCATGCCGGTCGCTGCGGCTCGCGCCAGCTCGCTGAGCAGCCTCGAGCCGTACCAGAGGTCGCGGCAGCGCCGTGCTGAGGCAATGAAGTCCTGCACCGGTCCAAGGTGGACGAGTAGAATTGCGTTCATCGAATCCGCCGTCGGATTTGTCGTTGCTGTGGTTCGAAACCACGGATGACCCAGTTTCGGGAGGCTATCGGGTTGCATGGCTGTTGTCACGTGTCGTGCGCGAGCGCCGTGGTGGTGGGTGTTGTCACCTGTGCCACCCACGTGTCGTCCAGCACGTCCAGCGCGGCGTGTCGGTTCATGATCACGGCGTGTCGCCGCGTGTCGAACGTCAGGATACAGTTCGTGCAGCACGCATCGCACCCCTGCTCGCTTGAGGACGGGTCGTTGTCCGTACAGCAGAGGATCGCGCGGGTCTCGTCGAGCACCGCGCGCAGCATCGCCGGTCCCTGCACGGCGTAGCCGCCGCCGCCGCGCGCGACGTCGTGGATGATCAGGCTCATGTCGCCGGGGTTGCCGCGTGTCCCCTTGTTGATGTCCGTGGCCAGCTCGCGCTCACCGACGCCCAGGGTGCGGGCGAGCGCCATGCGCATCGCCTCGCCGATCGTGCGGAGCACCCCTTCGGCGAGCGGCATGCCGTTGACGCTGCGCAGCCGCAGCTCCCAGGCGTGGGTGCGGCTCTCGCCGCCCAGCGTGACGCCGCGGGCGGCGCCGTGCGCCGTCGCGGCGCCCTTGCAGAGCCCGTTCTCGAGCCCGCGCGCCCGCAGCGGCCGGTGCTTGCGCATCCCCTCCGGGAGCTCGGTCGGCGCGTCCGCGCTGTGTGCGGCGGCGCGTCCGCAGTGCAGGCAGACCGCGTACCCGCAGCCGCCCGGGCCGGCATTCATGAACCGCTGGATCGCGGACTCGGCGGTGCGCTGCTCGAGCAGCTGACCCGTGCCGGCCCATCGCCACTGGCTGGGCGGCGTCGGCACGCCGTCTTCGTCCAGCGGCGCCAGCGCGTTGTCGCGGTCCAGCCGCACGTGGCGCGAGATGTGCCCCCCGGTCCCCGCGTCATCCGTGTTGTTCGACGGCTCGTCGCGCAGGTCGACGGCGAAGCCTGCCGGCCGCAGCAGGCGCAGGAAGCGCGCCCGCTCGCCGCAGACGGCGCACACCTCGTCCCCCGTGCCGGGCGCTGCGTCCGCGGGGAGGGGCTCCCAGCTGTCGCAGGCCGGGCAGTAGCGGACCGGCCGAATCGACTGGATCTCGCGCACGGTCTCCTCGTGGGTCTCGCCGACGGGGATCTTCCAGTTCAGGGTGACCCCGGCTGACCGGTGGATCCGCTTGTTGAGCGTGATGGTCATGCCGGGTGCGTACTCCCGGATGGCCTGGTCAAGCGGGCGTGTCGGGAAGGTGGCCGGCTTCGTCGCGCGATCGCGGCGCTTGTCCTCGCCCCGCGCGCGCAGGTCTGCGGCGGTGGTCGTCACGAAGGGCACGATGCCCGTGGGGAAGCCGTGACCGGGAAGGAACTGGTGCTCCGCGAGGTACTCGAGCAGGTACATCTCGCGGTGGCGCTTGATCTGCAGGTGCAGCGAGAGCAGGGCGGCGCGCGTGTCGTTTTCGAGGCGCTGCGCGTCCGTGAGGATGCCGGGGTCGTCACCGTCGCCCCGGCGGCGCTTCCGGTGCTTGCCGATCAGGTCGTCGACCCGCCCTGCATCGTAGCGACCCTTGAGCTCGGGTACGCTGTTGCACAGCGGCAGGATCTGCTCGACGAGCAGGTCGAGCTCGTGCTGCCAGCCTTCGCGGATGCGCTGGAGGGCGTCCGCGGTCCTGCCCAGCAGGTGCTCGGTCGGCTCGTCGTGCAGCCCGGTGCCGTGGAGGATGGTCCTGAGCCGGGTGAGTTCTGCCTCGTGCGGCCAGGCGCCGCTCCCCAGCCGGGTGACGAGAAGGTGCGCCGGGCAGGGCGCCGCCGCGTCGACGTGCTGCTCGAGGAAGGCATGCGCCTTGAGCGCCAGTGAGTTGGCCTTGTGCTCCTTGAGGAAGCGGCCCAGCAGCCAGGCGTTGACGTGGCGCTGGAGCAGGGTGTGGGCGTGGAGCCGGACGTCCGGCACGTGCACGCGGGTGTCGAACGGCCAGCGCGGGTTGCGGAACACGGCGGCGCCCAGCGCGTCCGGGCCGCACAGCGTCAGCGCGACGGCCTCCGAGTCGTCGCGCCGGCCGGCTCGCCCGGCCCGCTGCAGGTAGTTCGCCGGGCTGGGGGGCGGGTTGTTCATCGCCACGACACCCAGCGAGCCGATGTCCACGCCCATCTCCATCGTCGTCGAGCAGCTGAGCACGTTGAGCTCGCCCTTCCGGAACGCGGCCTCGTGCTCTTCCAGCTCCTCGCGCTCCACCTGGGCGGAGTGCTCCGCGATGGTCGCCATCCCCAGGTGCTCGACGACGCGGTCGTTCGCGGCGTGCCACAGGCCACGCTCGCGCAGCTCGCGGACCTGCTCGTCCGTCTGCAGCCAGTCGACGACGTGCGCGCGCCACTCCTCGCGGTCCGCGGTGAGCGCCGGTGGCCACGGGATCGTGACCTCCTCCAGCTTCCAGCGCGCGGCGAGCGCCAGCGGATCGAGGCCGGTCTCGAGGTTGACGTCGTGGACCCACGGCGAGACGCCCAGGACCGCGTGGTGCGTGAGCCGCCGGGTGATCGGGCAGACCCACGCCCGCCGCGCCGGGCGCACGTGCAGGCCCTTCGCCGGGTCGAACCGGAACTGGCCCTCGGTTGCGCCGTCATCGAGCGCGCGGACCTTCGTCAGGGCGGCGAAGGCGCTGCGCAGCAGCCCGTCGATCACCGCCTGGTTCGCCTTGTCGGCGAGCGGGACGCGCAGGAAGGCCGCGAGGCTGGCTCCCGCGACGCGCCAGCTGCCACCAACGGCGTGCGCTGCGGTGGGCCACGACCGCGCGCCCTTGCGTTGCGCCAGCTTATCCGGCTGTGGGCCCTCCGGCTTGACGAACCAGATGTTCGGGATCGTCGTCCCCATGGCCTGCCGGAATTGCCGGTCGAGCGCGACGGCGGGCTCGCGGCGCACGATCCGCTGCATCGCCCAGACGAGGATCGAGCACCAGACCTCCGCCGGTGACGACGCGTGCAGGGTGGGGTCTGGCGATCGCCCGAGGAGGTCGATCAGATCCGGTGGCACGTGCAGCGCGTCGCTGTTGCCTTCGATCTCTGGCCACACGACCTCGATCAGGCCGGTCGTCTCGAGCGTGACGTGCCGCTCGTGCAGCCGGCCGAACTCCCGCAGCACGGCGAGCTGCGCCGCCTGCCGTTCGCGCAGCCCGTCACTCTCGCCGTCGAGCAGCCCGCCCAGGTCCCGCGCCATGACCTTGATGGGGGCCGTCTTCCTGAGCAGGTCCACGAGCCTCTCGAAGCCCAGCACCGGCGCAGGCGCGGGCCGGTCACGCAGCGCCGCCTCGAGCTCCGCGAGCTCGCGCCGGGCGTGGACGATCTGCTCGGCTATATCCTTCTGAACGCTCGCCGGGAGACCCTCGAGCGTGCTGAGGTGGTTCCGGAGGCGTTGCTGCTCCGGATCCGGTGCGCTGACCTCGGGTTGCTTGCGCAGCGCGTGCGCGAGCTCGCTCCACAGGATCCCCTGTGCGGCGCGCCGCTCGCTCGTGGTCCCGAATTCGAGGGCGAAGCGCGCCGTCTCGGCGCGCGAGTCGGTGAACGTGATCAGGTTGCGGCCCTGCATGGGCAGGGCGTCCGTTTCGCGCCGCGGCGGCGCGTGCTCGAGCAGCGTCTGCGACGTGACGGGCAGGAGCAGCCGAGAGCCGGCCGCGAAGCGGCGCAGGCGGTCCGCGCGCGTCGAGCGCTCGCAGCAGGGGCACGTCGTCGGGCCGGGTTTGCCCGTGGCATTCGTGACGCGCTCGACGTGCAGAGGCAGGCGCTGGTGCGCTGCGGGGCCACGGTCGTCGTAGAGGCGCCACGCGCCCCGCGCGTGCGCCGCCTGCCCCAGCCAGAGGGTGCTCCCGGCCTGAGCTGGCGCTCCGCCTCCGGCCGGCGGCGGCCGCAGCAGGGCGGTGGTCGTCGCGCTCGGGGTGGCGCTGCGCACCGCCCCGGGGAGCGTCGTGCCCGCGGTGGTGCCTGCGGGGGAAGGATCCACGCCGTGCGCCTCCGCGTCGCCGTCCGCGTCCGGGTCGGCGCCCTCGGCGCCCTCGGCGTCGTCGCCGTCCGCCGTGTCCGCGGTCTCGGAGAGCGCTCCCGCAGTCAGCGCCAGCTGCCACTCCGCCGCGAGGGCGTCCGGGTCGTCGCCCGGGATCGTGGCCAACGCGACGCGGAGCGACTCGTCGCCGCACGCGGGGCACAGCACGATCTCGCGCACCGGCCACGCGCAGTGCGGGCAGCTGTCGCGGAGGGTCAACGAGACGGCTCCCCAGGGCCAGCCTGGTGGCGTCGCGTCGCCGTCGCCGTCCGTGCCAGCATTGCCCGCGAGCGCACTCGATTCGAGCAGCTCCGGTTGTTGCTGCAACCCGCTGCAGCACGGGTTGACGCACGTCCAGAGGCCGGGCTGGGTACGGACGAAGACGTGGCCGCGCACCGGGAGCAGGTGCGTCGTCCTGTCGTCGTCGCTGTCGGGGTCGGGCAGCGGGATCGCGCGCACGACGTCCAGCGTCGTCAGGGCCTCGTCGTAGTCGTCGCGGCTCCAGTCGTTCACGTCGATCGCGTCGTGCGGGTGTCCGGCGAGCACGGCGCTCACCTGCCGCAGGCTCAGCGCCCGGTCGACGGTCGCCATCGTCTCGCGCAGTCTGCGCACGCCCGGGTGGCTCAGCGCCCACTGCAGCCGCTCCTCGTCCGTGGCCGTCACCAGCTCGTGAGCAGGGCGCGGTCGCTCGGCGAGCGGCGCGTCGGGCAGCGGCGGGACGTGGCGCTCGCCGTCGACCACCAGGATGTGCTCCTCCGGCGCGCCGGTCAGCTGGTGCAGGAAGTGCCGCAGCCGCGCGTACGCCTCGTCCCCGGACCCGCCAATCGTCGCGGACGTCGCGACGAAGCGCACGTCCTCGAGCCCCACGTCGAACGCCTCGAGCACGCGGCGGATGAGCATCGCCATCTCCGTCGCGGCTGATCCCTGGTACGTGTGCGCCTCGTCCAGCACGATCCAGCGCAGCTCGCCGCGGCTGGCCTCGAGGATCGGCTCGTCCTCCGCCCGCAGCAGCATGTACTCGAGCATCGACGGGTTCGTCACCAGCACCGGAGGCGGGTCGGCGCGCAACGAGACGCGGTCCGGGACCTCCTCCGCGCGCACGTCCTCGCGTGCGGCTTCAGGCGTCACGTTGGGCAGCTTGCTGTTGAAGAGCGCGTAGCGCAGGTCTCCGTTGAATCCCGCGGTCCACGCGCGCAGCCGGTCCCGCTGCGAGGCGATCAGCGCGTTGAGCGGGTACAGCAGCAGGGCGCGCACGCCGCGCAGCGGCCCGGCCCCCTGCTCCTCGTGCAGGCGGGCCAGGTCGTCGAGCATGGGCACCATGAAGCACTCCGTCTTGCCGGAGCCGGTGCCGGAGCACACGACGAGGGAGCGCGCGTGCCCGTCTTGTCCGAGGTGCTCCCAGCTGGTCAGCTGGTGCATGCGCGGGCGCCAGGTCTTCGCGAACCGGCTCTGCTCGAGGGACTCCTCCGGCGCCGCGCGGTCCTCCCGCTTGCGACGCCCCCGGTCCGCGATTGTCGCGACGGGTCGATCCATCACGTCGACCAGCCGCGGGTGCAGCGCACCGCGGCGCGCGAGGTCGCCCATCGAGACGTCCGCCTCCTTCCAGCCGAACATCGCCTCGAAGACCGGCTCCGCCACGAACGCCCCGTGGGTACCGGCGGGGTCGCGGAACGTGCGCAGCAGGTACCGCAGCAGCGCCTCGTTGCGCGGTCGGACGTGGCTCAGCGCCGTCGTCGCGGTGCGGTGGTTGAGCTCGCGGATCAGCGACGAGAAGTACGTCGCGCTGGTCTTCGGATCGATGTGCATGGGCGTCATCCTGAGCGTGGGTCCGGGAGGACCTGGCGAGGAGAGGTGGCGGGAGGCGGCGCGTGGGCCGGTCCGTGGGTGGGGACGAGCGTCGCGGGGACGAGCGCCAAGGGGGGACCTGGTGCGGGGAGGATCGTCAGGCGTATCACTGCGCGGGGCACAGCTCGTTGACCTTTGCCTCGAGCAGGGCGTCGAACACCGGCGGGTGCAGCCACCGGGCGACAACCAGCGCCCGGCGCAGCTCGTGCGGCAGCAGCGCCTCGCCCGCCAGGTGGTGCGCGGCGATGACGGACGCGTCTTCGAGCAACTGACGGATCCTGTCCGGGTCGGGCGTTGCGGCGTCGGGTTTCATGCGTTCAAGGGTGTCGACGACGGCGCTCGTGGTGGCGTCGTTGGGGTCGTGGTCATTCGCCGCGTCAGCGGGGCGCGGGTCCCCCAGCTGCAGGTCGATGCGCGCGGCGGCCGTCGCGAGCCGGGCACGCAGGGCGTCGAGCTGGTCCGCGTGGGCGCCGTCCCAGTCCGGTACCTCGCCCCGCGCCCGGTTCCTGGCCCGCGCCCACGGCGAGAGGTACGGCGCGTGCGCGCCGTCGTCCGCGGTGTCCCCGGTCGCAGCGCTCGCCAGGCGGTCCTCCGCCGCCAGCTGGGCCATGGTCCGCTCGATGATGTGCATGGTGAGCCGCTCGACGCCGAGCGCGTGGGACGTCTGCGGATCCGTGGGGGTCAGCGCTCGACCGAGAGGCCGCACGATGGCGGGGTGCGCGTCCACCAGCTCCTGGAGGATGGTCGTGCACGGAGGCGCGGCGTCTGCTGCGGTGACGGCGCCGCGGAGGGCGTCGCGCCAGAGGGTCGCCGGGATCGTCCACCAGCGCGTGCCCAGGTGCGTCATCGCGTGCACCAGCGCCCTGCGCTGCTGCTCGCTGATGTCTCCGTCGAGCAGCAGACGGGTGATGGCCGCGGGGGTCCTGGCGAGGCCCACGAGGGCGTCCAGGTCCGCCGGATCGCAGTAGCGGAGCAGCACGAGGAGGGATGTGACGAACAGGCGCGCGAGGCCTGCCTCGCCGCTACCGGTCTGCGCTGCGGTAGCCCAGCCGTGCAGCAGCTCGGCGTACGCGGCGATGCGTTCGTCGCGTGCGCGGAGGGCGGAGACCTGCTGCCAGGAGCTGAGCAGGTCGGGTCGTGCCGCGAGGTGCCCGGGCTCCGACGCGGGCGCGTCGTCAGCCTTTGGCGCGGACACGTCCCGCGCGGCCTCGAGCAGCGCTCGGGGAACGACGAGCGCGGGGCGGAGGCGCACGTTGGTGTCGGGTATGCCCGCGGCGACGATGCCGGTGGTCCCGGACGCCTCGTCGGGCAGCAGGACGCGCCCGTCGTCGCTGATGGTGCAGGGGCGCGGGCCTCCGATGGGCAGCGCCGGGTTGAACCAGACGGCCTCGATGTTGTGGGCGTGGCGGCGCAGGCGCTGCGGCAGGACGATGCGGACGTCGTCGCCGCTGACCTCGACCTTGCCGGAGTGGCGGGTCACGAGGAGGCGGTGCCCTGCGTCGCCGCGGTGGCTGGGGATCGACAGCTCGATGCGTGCGTCCGCGTGGTCGCACGAGCGCAGCATGAGCGCGAGCTCCTCCTCGATGCTCGCGAGGGGGAGACCGGGGTGAAGCGCGGCGCCGGCGTGGCGCGGCCGGCGGTCTGCCATGGTCGTGGTTGTGTCGATGGGCCAGGTTCGTTGTCCGGGGAGTGTCCGGGCGACGCGCTGCGCAGCGGAGGTGGGGCGCTGCCGGTCGCCGTTGCGCGCGCCGGGTTGGGCTGGCGCTGCGGCGTCATGCCGCGGTGGGCGGTCCAGCACCACGAGGCGGGCGTCGAGCCGCGCCCAGAGGCCGCGTCGCTGCTCGTGGTTGGCGCCGATGCGGGCGCCGGGCGCGCGGACGTCGTCCGCCATGGCGCGGCGCAGGGGTTCCGGCTGGGCGTACACGCGCTGGAGCTCGCCGAGCGTGAGCTCCGTGGCCGCGGTCTGCCAGGTGCCGTCGTTCGCGCGCTCGGTGAACCCCGCCTTGTGGAGGGGGGCCTCGACGGTCACGCTGACGGCGCCGTGCCAGTCCGGCCACGTGAGGGTAAACGGGGCGGCGTGGACCATCGCGTCGTCGACCGGCAGCTCGATCCTGGCGCGGTCGCTGGTGAGGGTGTGTGCGCCGGGCTCGACCACCACGCGGTTGAGGGGACCGGGCGGCAGGCCGCGGACCTCGAGGCGCACCTTCCGTGAGCCGGGCCGGGTCTCCTCTGCGATCACCTCGAGGTCCGGGGGCACGAGGACGGCGGCGAGCGTGGCGCGCGCGCCGTCGCGCTGGCGGACGACGACGCTGCCGCGGCCCCACGCCGTCGCGTCTGCCAGCGGCCGGGAGGCGTGGCGCTGGCGGAGCGGCCGCCAGTCAACGTCCTCCGCGTTGATCCGCCGCATGGGCCCGGCGCCTGCGCGAGAGGGGGTGGCCCGGACGTCGAGGCCGGTGGGCGTTGCGTGCGCGCCGGGGCCGCCCGTCACGCCGCTCACGCTCACCTCGATCTCGCTGTCCGGCGTGACGGTGTCCCAGGCGAACAGGGCGCGGGCCGCGCAGCGGCTGCGCACGACGACGCGGCGCACCGCGTCCGCGCTGCAGCCCAGCTCGATGGTGGCCTCGCCGTCGTCGTGGGTGACCGTGACCCGCGCCGGCGACGCGTCCGGGACGCGGTCGAGCTGCCAGATCGTGCGCGCGCCGCAGGTGCCTGCCTTCGTCGCACGAACACCGGCCATCTCGAGGTGCGCGTCGCTCGCGGCGACGACGTGGCAGCGGTCGCCGCTCACCTCGACGTCGCCGGAGCCCAGCAGGCGTGGTCGCGCGTTGGGCGCCGCCTGAACGAAGACGAGCGGGGCGAGGGCGTCTGCGCGGGGGCCGGTGAGCTCGAGATCCGGGCCAGGCGGCCGCTCGAGGCGCGCGAAGGCGGCGTTCAGGGCACCGGGGTGGTCGGTGACATCCAGGGCTTCAGGCTGGGTGGCGCCGTCCGCGCGTACGGCGCCTGGCTCGTCCTGCCGCACGACGTAGCGACCGAGCACGTGGATGCCTGTGCCCACGTGGAGCACGAGCGGGTAGCGGCCGGGCTCGCGGTGGCCGGCGTGGATTCCGGCGTCGCTGGTCCCGCTGGCGTCGATCCCGCTGGCGTCGATCCCGCTGGCGTCGATCCCGCTGGCGTCGATCCCGCTGGCGGCCGCGGGCAGCGCCGCGGGTGGGGTCACGGTCGCCAGGATGCGCGACCGGGCGCCGTCGACGTGCAGCTCCAGGTGGTAGCGGATCGTCCCGGCCCCGCGGTCGCCGTGCGAGCGGGCCTGCTGCCGCGCTTCCTTGCGCAGGGCGTCCAGCAGCTCGCTCCAGAGCGAGCGTGATGTACCGCTGCTGCCCGCGGACGGCGTCCCGTCTGCTTCGTCGCGTGCCTGCCATGCCGTCTCGATCAGGAAGCAGAGCTGCTCGCGGCTCTCCTCGCTGGAGCAGTAGTCGGGCAGCGCGTCCCGCTGCCGCTCGAAGTGGCTCAGGATCGCGTCCCGGTCCACGTACCCGCGGGCGGCGACGTCGCGTACGCACTGCAGGGCCAGCTCCCGGAACGGGTGGCTCGCGCCGCTCGTGCGGAGCACCATGCCCAGCGGGACGCCTGCCTCAGCCGCGAGGACGTAGAGCTTCCGGTGCGCGTTGGCTGTGCGCTTCCAGTAGGCGAGCGCCGGCCGGCCCACCTCGCACTTGCTGATGCCGTGTTGCTGCAGGTACTTGAAGGTCTGTGGCAGGTCTGCCTGGAGGGCCGAGCAGTAGGTCAGGTTGCCCTCCTTGTGACGGCGGCGTACGTGATCGACGACCAGCAGGCCCAGCGCGCCCAGCAGCTCGGACGCGCGCGCGCTGCGGATCCGGTCAGCGATGATGTCCGGCCGGTCGGCATCTGCCGCGCGCACGAGCTCACGGAGCCGGTCGGCGTCTGCGTCGTCGAGCAGGTAGCGCCACATGGCGCGGCCATCCGGCGTTGGTGGCGCCTGCGGGTCGCGCGCAGGCTTCCGGGGGGCTGCGCCCGTTCCCGGCGCGTCGCCCGGGTAGGCCTCGAGCTGCTTGCGGACCAGGTCCCTGATGAATCGGCTGAGCTGCTCGATGGGGTGCATGGTGTTCTCCGGGCGTCGCCAGACTCGTGATCCTGCGCACGGCGCCTCGAGCGACCGTGGATCTGCGCTCGTTGGGTGACGGCGTGCGGACGAGCACGCCGGAGGCGGCGTGCTGCATGGGCGGCATGACGGTGTGGCGCTGTGACGACTGACCGTTCTGTTCGTGTGCAGCTGCGTGCACCGGGAGCGTGTCTGCCCGGCGCCTGGTCGTAGCGCGCGACGGGTGGGCCGTGCAAGGAACTCGGTTCTTTCAGCGAGTTGCGCCGCGTAGGCGTCGTGGTGCGCTGTCGTCCGGCGGTTGAAAGCGCATCGGGCCGCGGCGGGGACGAACGCTGCGAACACGCGCGCGCCGCGGTCTCCTGGGCTGGAAACGAACAGCGTGTGTGTTCTCCCGGCCTGGTGTGACGGCACGGCAGCCCCGCCCGCCAGACCGCCCGCCAGACCGCCCGCCAGACCAGCCGAGCGGTGGCGACGAGCGGATGTTCCCGCCGACTGCGCTGGCCCCGGGATGCGGCGTCGGGTCGCGATGCTCGAGCCGCCCTTGACGGTCGCGCCTGCCGCGCCTGCCGCGCAGGTCCCTGGAGCGCTTGTGGATGATCAGTCCGGGAAGGCGTCAGCGAGCCAGCGCGGGGGCGCGATGCCGGGGGGCGTAGTCTCGAGCAGGGTGCGGACCATGCCGGCGGAGGCGCTCCCGAGCAGGGCGTTGACGGCTGCGGTGATGGCTGCGGTGATGGCGGGTGTGGCCTCTGCACCCACGGCTGCGTGGCCAGTGCTCGCTTCCGTGCTCGCTTCCGTGCTCACTTCCGTGCTCACTTCCGTGGGCGTGCCCGCGCTGGTGCTGGCGCCCGTGGATGCGCCTGGAGCTGCTTCCGGGAGCTCCGATCCATCCGCGGCGGCGAGCGCGGCGTCGAGGTCGTGGAGTCCGCGCAGGAGCTGGGCGTCGTGCTCGGCGAGCGCGGAGAGGTCCGGTGGGGTGGCGCGTGGGTGGTGCTGGGTGCGGTCCTGCAGGTCTCCGTTTTGCAGGCATCTGTGTTGCTGGTCTCGGCGGCGCCAGCGTTCGAAGGACGCCGCGGGGAACGCGGCGAGCGGTGCGTCGTTGGCGTACAGCTCGTGGAGCGCCCCTTCGACGTGCGTGGGGAGCAGGCCGGAGGTCAGGGTCGCGGCGCGCAGGGCCGCGAGCGCCAGCCAGCCGGGGTTGTCGAGCCGCGGGGCGATGTGGATCGCGGCGGCGACGGCCGCGGTGAGGTCGCTCAGGGGTGGAACGGGAGGCGTGGTGGGGACCTGGGCGGGGGGCGTGGTTGCGGGCTCCGCGTTGTCTTTGGCGGCCGGCTGTGCTGGGCCTCGCTCGGCGAGCTCAGGGTAGCGGACGAGCAGAGCGCTGGCGTGCAGCCACGCGCAGGCCGCTCGGCTGGCGTCGTCCGACGCGAGGGGGTAGTCGCGGAGCCATCGGGTGGTGGCGTGGCTCGCGTACCAGCACGCGCCGGCGGGGTCGCCCTGGACAAGGAGCAGACGGGCGCGGGCGCCGACGACGGCGAGGGCGCCAGGGGTCAGGCCGGGGTCGTGGTCAGGCCGCGGGCCGTGGTCAGGCCGCGAGCCGTTGTCAGGCCGCGAGCCGTTGTCAGGCAGCGAGTCGTTGTCAGGCAGCGAGTCGTGGTGGCGGCCGTGACCGAGGTCGCCGCACGGTTGCTGGTTGCCGCGTGGTTGGTCGTCGCGTGGATGGTCGTCGCGTGGATGGTCGCCGTGCTGTTGGCCGCCGTGCTGTTGGTCGCTGCGCGGGTGCTCGAGGTGCAGGCGCCCGTGTTCCGGAAGCTCGTGCTGGGGAGCGCCTGGCGGGCCGGCGAGGTCCGCGAGGCGGTCGTCCGTCCAGGCGGGGTGCAGGCGGAGCTCCCGATGATGCGGAGCGCCGGCGTCTGCCGCGTGCTGCAGCTGATGCGCGTGGAGCCAGGTGCGGACGTGGGGTCGCCGCTCGGCTTCGAGCAGCCAGGTGAAGACACGATCGATGGTCGGGGAACCCATCGTGCTGGCGGCCGGCGCGCCGGCGGGGTCGTGGGCGTGCGGGCCAGCGTGCGGCGTGGAGGGCTCCGGGGCGGTCGTGACTCGGGTGGCGATGTCTGGCGCGCGCAGGTCCGGCGCGTGCAAGCCCGCCGCGGGTAGGTCCGGTGTGGGCAGGGTCGCGGTGTCGTGCGGCCGGCCCAGGTGGCGGAGGGCGACGGCGGCGGCGAACACACCGCGGGCGCGGGCGTCAGCCGTGGTGTGCTCGTGGGTGGCGACGGCGCGCCCGGTGGCGGCGAGCAGGTTCCAGTGCGGCGGCGGAGCGCTGATGCCGAGCGCACGCTCGTAGAGGGTGTGGCCCAGCCATGTGGCGCCGGGATCGGGGAGCGGCTCGATGCGGTGGCGGCGGGCTGACGCGGCTGCAGGGGCGATTCCCGCTGTTGTCGTCGCGGCGGTTGGTGGTGACGGGGTGATTGGCGTCGTCGCCACGCCAGCCACGCCTGCCATGCCTGCCACGCCTGCCACGCCCGCCACGCCCGCCACGCCTGCCACGTCCGCTGGGGCTGGTGCCGCTGCTGTGGTTGGGGCCCAGAGGCTGGTGTCGCAGCTGTCGAGGCCGGTCAGGCGTACGGCGTCAGCGAGGTTGGCAGCCGGCAGCACGATGAACTCCGGGGCCAGGCGCCGGGCTTCGTCGAGCTGTTCGGGGCACACGAGCAGGGTGTCGATGCCGGGAGCGAACCGGCGGATGGCGTTGATCTTGTGCTCGAGGCCGTCGACCGGTGCGGTGGCGCCGGTCGGGGTGAGCGAGGCGAGCGCGGCTGCGGCGCCGCCGGGTGGTCCGGTGAGCGCGCTGGTTGCGTCCGGGGTCAGACCGGCGAGCGGCAGGTTCGCGAGGAACGAGCGGGCCGCGAGGCCCATCGCGAGGCCGTACGAGGCGCCGTCCGCGAGCCAGCTCGTGGGGCCTGCGAGGCGAGTGACGCGGGCCCGCAGGCGCGCCAGAGGCAGGTGCGTCGCGGGAGCGTCCAGCGCGTGCACGGCGTCGCACGCGGCGCGGAAGGTCTCGAGGGCCAGCCCGGTGAGCGCGAGCGCGTCCGAGGCGAACGCGTGGCCCGCCGCGGTGCTGACGGTGAGCGTCAGGAGCGTGCCTGCGCAGGAGGGTGTCGTGACGACGCCTGCGAGGAGTACGTGGCCGGGTGACACGCGACCAGGTGCCACGCCGCGCCGCCGCAGCTGAGCGGCGATCTCCGGATGCAGGCGCTCGGATGGGAACAGCCACGGGTGCGCGAGGAGCGCGCGCTGGGTGTCGTCGAGCGGCCCGGGCGGGTGGCTGGCGAGGAAGCGCAGCTGCTTCAGTGACAGCGAGTGCGAAGGCATCGTGGACGTTCCGTGGTGCGTGCCGTTGGCGCCGCCGGTTCCGGGGGCCGGGTGGGTGCGCCGGGAGGCCCCGGGAGTCGCGGCGTCAGGTCAGCCTGCCCAGCCGAGCGCGCCTCGAGGGCGCCGGTGCACACCACCAGGAGAGCTCCGGGTCGAGCTGGGCCGAGCGTTCGAGGATGACCGGGTGTTCGGGGGACGGCACCGGGGCGGCGATCAGCGCCTCGGACGCGGCGTCGTCGAGGACGCGGAGGGCGTCGCAGAGTGTCGCCGCGTGGCCGGGGCCCTTGGCCCAAAGGACGATCGTTGCGATGCAGCCCAGCGCCTCGCGTTCCGTCGCGGCGTTGGCGAGGAAGGTCGTCAGGTCTTCGATGTAGGTCGCGGCGGTCTCGTCGTCGTGGAGTTGGGGGATGGAGTCGTGGAGGTCCTCTGCGGCGAGGGTCGCGATGCGCAGCAGCTGGGGGAGCTGCGCGATGGACCGGTAGTAGGCGATCGCGGCGTGCTCGTGCCGTGGCCTATCGCCAGCGAGCGCGAGCCGGATGTACTCGCCACGGCTGCACGTCTCGCCGAGCCGCCCGAGCAGCGCGACGCGCGCCGGCTCGGCAAGGCCCGGGAGGGTAAAGGCGGCGACGTCCGCGCACAGCTCGCCATCCTGTGCGGTCGCCTCGAACACCGCGCCGGGGTCGGGCCAGGCGGTGTGCAGCGGCGTCAGCTGCGGCTCGAGGGTGAGGCGGTGGAGGGTTCCGGTGCGCAGCTCGAGGACGAAGCCGGTGCAGGACGCCGGCGCGAGCACGGTGAGGTGCTCAGCCTGGTTCAGGGCGCTCACGTCGAGCGTGGCAGGCGCGTCGGCGCGCAGCGGCGTTGCGGATCCGTTGTCGAGCAGCAGCTCACCGGGCGCGTCGCTGTACCAGCTCATGGTGACGCGGTCGTCCGACCGGGTCACGGCCAGCTCTTCCAGCGTGTTGCCTGCCTGCAGCGGGTAGAGGAGCTCGTCGACGCGTGCGGGCCCGGCGGTCGCTACGAGGCCCACGACCGCACCGGGCGCGGCGGCGCCGATGGACTCGCCGGTGACGGACCAGCCGCGTGAGCCCAACAGGGCGCGGATCTTCGTGAGCGAGGAGGTGTCGGTCATGGTCTGTGTGCTCCTCCCGGTTGCGGCCGGACGTGCAGGGCGCGCAGGGGATGCCGTCGAGCGTGCGTGGCATCGGACCAGCCGGCAGGCTGCTCCAGGATACCGGAGACGGGCGTGGTGAGTCGGTCGTGGGCGCCCTGGGGTCGGGCGGCACCACACCGTACATGCACGACGCGTGCGGCCGGGGTGGACTGACCGATAGGGCGGACCGGATCCGGCGAACGACGATCGTGGCTCTGGCGGGCGCGGTTCTGGCGGGCGTGGTTCTGGCGGGCGTGGTTCTGGCGGGCGTGGTTCTGGCGGGCGTGGTTCTGGCGGGCGTGGTTCTGGCGGGCGTGG
>ERZ869909.837-NODE-837-length-30028-cov-6.891590_pt1 | contig 30028 bp, 24 predicted proteins | sample MGYA00520892_ERZ869909 | MGnify/ENA primary metagenome ERZ869909 (study PRJEB32215, sample SAMEA104723947) | bioreactor metagenome | biome: bioreactor; feature: anaerobic bioreactor; material: water | place: China | collected 2015-03-12 ...
ATCTCGAAGAACTCGCGGCCCTTGAAGCCGAACGGACCGGCCAGCACCACGGCCGGGAACTGCTCGATCGCCGTGTTGTATTCGGAAACCGCATTGTTGAAGAAGCGGCGGGCAGCGGCGATCTTGTTTTCAAGATCGGACAGCTCGCGCTGCAGGGCCAGGAAGTTCTGGTTGGCCTTCAGGTCCGGATAGGCTTCAGACAGTGCGAAGAGCTGACGCAGTGCGCCGGTCAGCATGTTCTCGGCAGCGGCCAGATCCTTCATGCCTGTCGCATCAATAGCCTGCTGGCGCGCCTTGATGACGTTTTCCAGCGTTTCCTTTTCGTGGGTCGCATAGCCCTTCACGGTCTCGACAAGGTTCGGCACGAGATCATAACGCTGCTTCATCTGCACATCGATATCGCCCCAGGCCTGGTTGGTCGTCTGCCGCAGCGCCACGAGGCGGTTATAGATGAGGATGATGGCCAAGCCGATGACGGCAAGGATGACGAGGATGATGACAAATTCCATGGAACTATCCTTCCCGTGAGGAGGTGGCGGGCTTGTTCCTGTGATGATTAAACCCAACCGCCCGGCACGCCAAGCCTGTTGGGCGCTGGTGGCCGTCTCGCATCTGAAATCCCGGCCAAGCGCAGCGCGAGCCGGGACCTCGGGCAGAACTAGCCGGGAGAGGCCCCGGATCGCTTCGCGTCCGGGGTTTCAGGCATAGGGGTTAAACCTGCCCTCTCCGCGCAAACCGTCCGGCGCGCGAAAAGCCCTTGGGCGCCAGACGGCCAGCCTGCGCGCGCTTGCCGAGGAAGAGCTTCCAGTCGTCCACCGGATGCTTGCGCCCTGCCCCGTCGGTCCAGGTCAGCCCTTCCTCGGCGGCGAACACCGTGACATCGCTCACCTCTCCGCCCTTGCCGCCCAGCAGGCGCACGCCCTTGCCGCGCGTCATTTCCGGGATTTCCTCCAGCGCGAAGACCAGCAGCTTGCGGTTCTCGCCAATCACAGCTGCGGTGTCGCCTTTTGCTTCAGTGACGACGATCACTTCGGCGCCCTCCACGAGGTTCACCAGCTGGCGGCCCGCGCGCTTGATCGCCGGCAGTTCGGCCTCCGGCACTAGGAAGCCATGGCCGGAGCTCGACGCAATCAGCAGCTTGCGCGCCGGATCGTGCTTCACCAGGAGCAAGGGCGCCGATGATTCATCGAGATCGATCTGCAGGCGCACCGGCTCGCCAAAGCCACGCCCGCCGGGCAGTTTCGAGGCATCCAGCGTGAACACCCGCCCGTCAGTCGCAAACAGCAGGAGCTTGTTTGTCGTCTCGCAGCGCACGGCAAACGCCGTCTCGTCGCCATCCTTGTGCTTCAGGCTTGAGAGGTCGTCCACATGGCCTTTCAGCGCGCGTATCCAACCCTTTTCAGACAGCACGACCGTCACCGGCTCGCGCACCACAAGCGCTTCCTCCACGCGGTCTGCCAGATCATCGGCCGGCGCATCGGCAAAATGGGTGCGCCGGCGGCCGAGGACTGTGCGCGGGCCGAAGCTCTCGCGCACGGCGGCAATCTCCCCATCGACCTTCGCCCATTGCTGCTCATCACTGGCCAGCAGAGCTTGCAGGTCGGCGCGTTCCCCGCTGAGCCGGTCTGACTCCGCGCGCAGTTCGATCTCTTCCAGCTTGCGCAAGGAGCGCAGACGCATGTTGAGGATCGCCTCGGCCTGGCGCTCTGAAAGCTGGAATTCGGCCATCAGATCGGGCTTGGGCTCGTCACTCTCGCGGATAATCGCGATCACGCGGTCCAGATTGAGAAAGCAAATGATATAGCCCGCCAACACTTCCAGTCGGTCTTCCACCTGCGCCAGACGGCGCGTGGCGCGGCGCACCACCACCTCGCGGCGATGGTCCAGCCATATCTGCAAAACCTCCTTCAGGCTCATCACGCGCGGCGCGCCCTTGGGATCGAGCACGTTGAGGTTCAAGGGAAAACGCACTTCCAGATCGGTCGTCCGGAACAGCGATTCCATGAGCACTGCCGGGTCCACCGTGCGGGCGCGGGGCTCGAGGACCAGACGTATATCCTCGGCGCTTTCATCCATGACATCGGCCAGAAGCGGCAGCTTCTTGGCGTCCATCAGGCTCGCTATGCGCTCTACAAGACGCGCCTTCTGCACCAGATAGGGGATCTCGGTGACGACGATGCGCCAGGTGCCGCGCCCCTGATCCTCCACCTCCCACTTGGCGCGCAGGCGGAACCCGCCCCGGCCTGTCTCGTAGGCTTCAAGGATCGAGGCAGCCGGCTCCACGCAGGTGCCGCCCGTGGGGAAGTCCGGCCCTTTGACAAATTTGGCCAGTGCACGCACGTCCGCGTCCGGCTTTGCGATCAGATGGCGCGCCGCATCGCAGATTTCGGCGGCGTTGTGGGGCGGGACGCTGGTCGCCATACCCACCGCAATGCCCGTTGCGCCATTGGCCAGAAGATTCGGGAAGGCACCCGGCAGCACGACCGGCTCTTCCTCCGACCCGTCATAGGTCCTGCGGAAATCGACCGTGTCCTCATCCATATCCGCCAGCAGCAGGCGGGCCGCTTCGGTCAGACGCGCTTCGGTATAGCGCATGGCGGCCGCGCTATCGCCGTCCACATTGCCGAAATTGCCCTGTCCCTCGATCAGCGGATAGCGGGCGGCAAAATCCTGCGCCAGGCGCACCAGCGCGTCATAGACGGACTGGTCGCCATGCGGGTGGTATTTGCCGATCACATCGCCGACCACGCGCGCGGACTTCTTGAACGCCGCATCGGGATCAAGCTTCAGGAGGCGCATGGCGTGCAGAAGCCGCCGGTGTACGGGCTTCAGTCCGTCACGCGCATCGGGCAGCGCACGCTGGGTGATAGTCGAGAGCGCATAGGCCAGATAACGCGAGGAGAGCGCATCCTCGAAGCGCTCAGGGAAAATGCGCCCTGCCTCGCCAACCGGTTCGTGTCCCATGCCTCGCCTCTGTCACTGATTCTGCTGGCGGCCAGTATAGGGGTTCCGGCCTAAAGTCTGCCCGCCGATTCCAGCCGCTCGATCATGCGCGTGCGCGCCTCGGGCAATACCTTGTCAGTGGGCCACAGGACGCGCCGCTCGATGAAGTGGGCGGTCAGTTTCAGGCCGGCGGCAATATCGCCCGGCGAGACTTCTCCGGACCCCGCCATGAAGCCCGGCAAGGCCAGCAGGCGGTCGGCATATTCCGCGCCGGCCTCCGCGCTCACCGCGCGCCCAGTACGCGGGCTGACATATTTGAGATCATGGGTCTGGCCGGTCGCCGCGCACTTCTTCAGATCCATGCCATAGCCGAGATCCGCCAGCAGGCCCGCCTCCCAGCGAATGTAGAGCGCGGGCCAGATATCGATATCGTTCAGGGAGGATACCAGCACCTCGAAGGCGCCATGCACGGCCGGATGCGCCTCGCGTTCGGGGAGGGCCAGCACCGCCATCGCGCAGGCGGCATTGAGGCCCGACAGTGCCAGCGGATCGTCCATCAGCGCGCCGGCGTCCAGCGATTCCGCTTCCAGCGCGTAATTGCCCAGATGCTCGTCGAGGCGAGCGCGCCAGACCGCTCGCACGGCATTGCCCGGCTGCAATATCGGCCGCATGGCCTTGGAGCGACCGCCACGCACGAGACCCGGATGACGGCCATGTTCGGGGGTGAGCAACTCCACGATGGCGCTGGTCTCGCCATAATTGCGCACGGCGATGATGCGTCCGGTGTCAGTCCATTCCATGAACAGGACTCACGCATCAAACTCCAGCCCGAGCGCGGAATAGCGCGCACGCTCCTCGCTCCAGCCGGGGCGTACCTTCACGTGCAGGAAAAGGTGCACCTCGCGCTCCAGATCGGCGGACAGCTCCTTGCGGGCCAGCTCACCAATGATTTTCAGAGTCTGCCCACCCTTGCCGATGATCATCGGCTTGTGCCCCTCGCGCTCGACATAGATGGTCTGGTCGATCCGCACCGAGCCGTCCTTACGGTCCTGCCAGCTATCGGTTTCCACCATCAGGCCATAGGGTAGTTCGTCATGAACGCGCAGGAACAGCTTTTCGCGCGTTACCTCGGCAGCCAGCAGGCGCATCGGAAGATCGGCGATCTGGTCTTCATCGTAGAAGAATTCGCCTTCAGGCATCAGCGCCACAAGACGTGCCGCCAGATCCTTCACGCCGCTGCCCGTGTTGGCGGAGACCATGAAGACTTCACTGTACGCGCCTGTTTCATGGAGGCTTTGCGCCAGCGCCAGCAATTCGTCCCGCTTGATGAGATCGATCTTGTTGAGCACCAGGATGGCGGTGCGCCCGGCATTCTTCAGCCCGTCGATGACGCGGTGCGTGTCCTCGTCGGCGCGCGCATCCTGACCCCCTTTTCGGCCCTTCAGCATGCGCGAGGCCGCGGCCGCATCGACGACGTGAAGTATGGCATCGGCCTCGTCCGCGCCGCTCCAGGCGGCGGCCACCATCGCCCGATCCAGACGGCGGCGCGGGGCAAAGACGCCCGGCGTATCGACCAGCACCACCTGTGTGCGGTCCTGCATCATCACGCCGCGTATCTGGAAACGTGTGGTCTGCACCTTGTGGGTGACGATGGAGACCTTGTGGCCGACGAGCGCGTTCACGAGGCTGGACTTGCCTGCATTGGGCGCGCCCATCACGGCGACAAAGCCCGCGCGCGTGGTGTCGTTACTGGTCATGGGCGTGTTCCCGTCTGAGCATGGTTTCGGCGGCTGCGCGCTGCGCGGCCTGTTTGGTGTTCCCTTCCCCGATGGCAGGGTCCAGCCCGTCTATGCGTACTTCCACCGTGAAGTGAGGGCGGTGGTCAGGCCCCTTGCGCGATACGAGCTGGTAGACCGGAGTGGCAAGCCGCTTGCGTGCCGCCCACTCCTGCAGATGCGATTTCGCATCCTGGGCCTTGCGCGTGATCTGGGCCATCTCGTCGGCCCAGGCAGACGTGAAAAAGGTCCGCGCTGCGCTCATGCCACCATCGAGATATATCGCCCCGATAAGCGCCTCGCAGGCATCGCCGAGGATGGAATCCTTCTCCCGTCCGCCAAGGCGCTCCTCGCCAGCAGACAGGAGTAGTGCCTGTCCCAGCCCGATGGACCGCGCCACGCGCGCGCATGTGCCCTTGTTGACCAGTGCGTTCAGGCGATGGGCCAGCCCGCCCTCACTCAGCCCCTCGAACATCCCGTAAAGTTGCTCGGCAACCAGAAGGCCAAGCACGCGGTCGCCGAGGAACTCCATGCGTTCGTTGGAATCGGTGCGCCGCCGGCCATCCCCATGGCTGGCGTGGGTCAGGGCGATCTCGAGCAGATCCGGACTGGCAAAACTGTAGCCGATGGCCTCCTCAAGACGCTTGATCCGGTTGGTCATGCGCCCGTCTCCGCCCTGGGAATGGCTTCAAGCACGGCAAAGGCCTGCGCCCAAGGGTAATCATCGGTCAGGGTCAGATGAACCGTGAAGTCCATGCCGTCAGGCGTCAGGGCGCGGGCACGCTCCAGCGCCTTGCCCGACAGCTTCATCGTAGGCTTGCCACCCTTGAGATTGATAACTTCCAGATCGCGCCAGATCACGCCGCGGTAAATGCCGGTGCCGAGCGCCTTGGCGGTCGCCTCCTTGGCGGCAAACCGCTTGGCGTAGGTGTCGACCTCGCGCAGCCGGCTTTCGGCCTTGGCACGCTCGCCAGCGCTGAATACACGGTTTTTGAAGCGGTCACCGAAGCGCTCAATCGACCGTTCGATGCGGCGGATATCGATAATGTCGGTTCCGATACCGATGATCACGCCACCGTCTCCGCGCGCGCTTCATCCATCAGGGCGCGCATGCGCTTCACGGCCGCCTCCAGCCCGGTGAAGATCGCCTCGCCGATGAGGAAATGGCCGATATTGAGCTCGGCCAGCTCGGGGATCGCTGCCACCGGCTTCACATTGTCGAAGGTCAGTCCGTGACCGGCATGGGGCTCGATCCCGCGCCGGACGGCCTCTCTGGCTGCCTCCCGCAGCCGATCCAGCTCGCGAGTGACGCCCGCCTCATCGCTATCAAGCCAGAGTTCGGCATAGCGCCCGGTGTGCAGCTCCACGACCGGCACGCCCAGCACTTCGGCGACGGCAATCTGCACCGGGTCCGGCTCGATGAAGAGCGAGACGCGGCATCCCGCATCCTTCAGGCGGCGGACGATCGGCGCGATGGTGTTGTGCAGGCCCGCCACGTCCAGCCCGCCTTCGGTTGTGCGCTCCTCGCGCTTTTCCGGCACGAGGCAGGCGGCATGCGGGCGGAAACGCTCGGCTATCGCGGCCATTTCGTCGGTTGCGGCCATTTCCAGATTGATCGGCAGGCGCGTGGCTGCGCGGATCGCCTCCAGATCGCCATCGCGGATATGACGCCGGTCCTCACGCAAATGGATGGTTATCCCGTCCGCACCGGCGCCCTGTGCCACCGCCGCGGCGCGCACCGGATCGGGATGCGCCCCGCCGCGGGCGTTTCTGATGGTCGCCACATGGTCAATATTCAGTCCAAGGCGGAGCATCTGGTGTCCTTAAGCCTCCAGCCCCCGGCTACCCGGCTTGATGGCCGGAATGCGTTCCAGCTCAGGCGGCAGCGCGTCCTCGGCGTAGGCCGGGAAGGCTACGGTCGCGAGCGCGATCAGCGGCACGCCGACATCTGCCCGCCCGCCGGAGCGGTCTACAAGGCAGCACTCTGCGACGACTTTGGCACCCGTCTTAGTGATCGCAGCGATGCATTCACGCGAGGAGAGGCCCGTCGTCACGATATCTTCCACCACCAGCACGCGGTCAGCGGCGGTCAGCTGGAACCCCCGCCGCAGACGGAATTCTCCGTCCTCGCGCTCGACAAACAGGAAGGGAAGACCCAGCTGGCGGGCCGTCTCATAGCCGGGAATGATGCCACCGAGTGCCGGGGAAACGATCGCGGTGATCGGCTCCGTCACCGCGGCGCGCACCGCATCAGCCATCGCCTTGCAGAGCTTTTCGGTACGGGCCGGCTCGCGAAACACCAGCGCCTTCTGGAGGAAGACCGGGCTGCGGAGGCCGGAGGAGAGGATAAAATGCCCCTCAAGCAGCGCTCCGGCCTGGCGAAATTCTTCGAGCACCTCATCTGCGGTCATCATGTCCGGTCTCCCTGGCAACGCGGCGCTACTCGTAGCGGGCGCGCTCGGCGGTGACTACCCGGTCACAGGTCTTCAGCGCAGCAACGATGTTGGAGAGGTGGCGCACGTCCACCACCTCGATATCGAACGCCATGTCGAAGAAATCGCGTGAGCGGGACAATGTCTTGATATTGGTAATGTTTCCGCGCGCCTCACCGACTGCGCCCGCAATCTCGGCCAGGACGCCCGGCTCGTTTCTGACCGTGGCCAGCACCCGACCGACAGAGACGGCATTGCTGCGAGCCTCCGGTGTCCACTTCAGATCGATCCAGTTCTCCCCGGACGCCGGATCGTCCTCCTCAAGCTCGGCAAGGCGTTCGCAGTCAATGACATGCACCTCTACGCCCACGCCTTCGCGCAGGATGCCGACAATCCGGTCACCAGGCAGCGGTGAGCAGCAGGATGCAAAATGCAGCGACACGCCCGGCGTCAGGCCGCTGCCGTGCACATAGAGAGCGCCCTTTTCATCGTCGATGAGTTCGCGTTGGCCGGGATCATTGGGGTTCTTTTCCCGCTGACCGGGAAAGACAGCATCGAACAGCTGGGTAGAGGTGATCTGGCCCCGTCCCAGGGACTGGTAGAGTTCTTCAGGCGACTTGATATCCAGCCGCGCAAACGCCTCGCTCAGCATGCTTTCCTTGAAGGCCTTGCCTTCACGCTGGAAGGCATGCTCGGCAATGACCTTGCCGAGACGCTCGAATTCCTGCTGCTGGGTCTCGCGGATCAGCTTGCGGATCGCCGCCTTGGCGCGTCCGGTAACCACCAGGTCTTCCCAGCCTGCGGGCGGCTGACGCACGCCACCCTTGATGATTTCAACAGTATCGCCATTACGCAGACGGGTGCGAAGCGGACGCTCACGGCCATTGATACGCACGCCGACAGCCCCTGCCCCGAGCTCGGTATGCACCGCAAAGGCGAAATCAAGCGGTGTGGCACCCTGCGGCAAGGCAATCAGCTCGCCCTTCGGGGTAAATGCATAAACCTGGTCAGTGAGCATTTCGAGCTTGGCGTGCTCGAGGAATTCGTCCGGATCGCCGCCCTGCTCGAGGATTTCCACGAAGGCGCGAAGGCGGGCGAGCGGATCGCCGCCGGCCTCACGCGCCGACTTGGCGTCGTAACCATAGCGGCCGGCCTTGTAGCGCCAGTGCGCGGCAACACCGGTCTCGGCCACCGCCTCCATCGCCTCGGTACGGATCTGCAGTTCCATGCGCACATTGTGCGGGCCAACAATGGTTGTGTGCAGCGAGCGGTAATTATTGGGCTTGGGGGTGGAAATGTAGTCGTGGAAACGCTCCGGCACCGAGCGCCAGTTCTGATGGATCACCCCCAAGGTTCGGTAACACTCGTCGGGCGTGTTCACGATTACCCGGAAGGCGTAGATATCCGCGATATCATCGAACGAGGTCCCCTTGCGCTCCAGCTTGCGCCAGATCGAATAGGGCCGTTTCTCACGTCCGAACACCCGGCAGTCTATGCCAGCCTCGTCAAGCCGCTGGGCGAGCAGCGAGGACATGGCAGCAATGGCCGAAGCACGCGTGGTGCGCAGCGCCGCCAGACGACGCGTGATGGATTCATACGCGTCCGGATTGATGTTGCGGAAGGCAAGGTCTTCCAGTTCCACACATATCCGGTTGACGCCGATACGGCGTGCCAGCGGCGCGTAGATCTCCAGCGTTTCGCGGGCAATCCGCTCGCGCTTTTCCTGCTTGGGCATGAAGTGGAGCGTGCGCATATTGTGCAGCCGGTCGCACAGCTTGACCAGCAGGACGCGGACATCATCAGTGATGGCCAGCACCAGCTTCTGGAAGTTTTCGGCCTGACGGGTGCGCTTGCTGATCAGCTCCATCTGGCTGAGCTTGGTCTCGCCATCGACCAGCCGCGCGACATCTTTCCCGAATAATTCAGTTATTTCTTCTAGTGTTGCGTCTGTATCTTCAACTGTATCGTGAAGGAGGCCGGTGCACACGGTCGCGACATCCAGATGGAGATCGGCGAGCAGCATGGCCACTGCGACGGTGTGGCCGTAATAGGGATCGCCGGAATGGCGTGTCTGATGGGCGTGCTTGTCGCGTGAGTACTCGTATGCGCGCCGTATCAGGTCCGCATCCGCATTGGGATGATAGGTGCGGACCCGCGCAATGAGATCGTCAGCGCTTGGGATGTTTCCCGGCGCTTCGGCGGATGCGCTGAGCGCTACCCCGCCCAAAGCTTACAAACGGCCGTCTGCTGGCCCGTCCCGATCGCTCTGCAGGGCGCGCAGCATGGCCGCCTCGTCCATCTCCGGGGCCGGAAGCGCACGCGGGGCGTCCGCTTGCGTCTGCCCTTCATCTTCCTCGTCATCGACAGGAATGACGCGCTCAAGACCGGTTACCAGGCTGTCAGACAGCGCCTCAAGGTCGAGCTTTTCATCCGCGATTTCGCGCAGCGCCACTACCGGGTTCTTGTCGTTGTCCCGGTCGATCTGCAACTGGGCACCCGCCGCGATATTGCGGGCGCGGTGCGCTGACAGAAGAACCAGACGGAACCGGTTCGGGACTTTCTCGATGCAATCTTCAACGGTAACGCGAGCCATGAGCGTGGACGCTCCCAAATTCAAACAGGCGGGCGGGGATAATAGCGAACCCTCCTGATACCTTAGTGTGCCCCAGGCATCAAGCGCGCCGCTGCGCTGCACAAACCTAGCGGCTATCCGCTTTGAACGGTCCGATGCGCCGCATGCCCGCGATCTCGTCGGCGGGCAGTGCGGCGACAAGGCTGGCGATCGGCTGCCCGGAAACAGGGTGGCGCCAGCCGGGCGCAATCTCCTGCAAGGGCAGCAGAACGAATGCCCGCATATGGGCCCTGGGATGCGGCAGAAGCGGACCGCCAGCATCGGTCGAGACCTGCCCCCGGTAATCCAGGATGTCGAGGTCGAGCGTGCGCGGGGCATTGAGGGCCCGGCGCGTGCGGGAAAACTGGGCTTCGACCTCATGCAGGCATGAGAGCAACCCGGCCGGGCTCATCTGCGTTTCCACCTCCACAACCGAATTGACGTAGGGCGGATCGGTCGGGTCGGGCCAGGCGGGCGAATGCCACAGCGAAGCGCGGGAGCGGATGGCGATATTTTTCTCCTCCAGCGCGAATGCGGCTTCGCGTACCAGCGCTTCAGGCATTATGTTGCCCAGGGCTTGGTTTGAACCAAAAGCGATGTAGATACTCAAATCAGTGCCTATTTTCAGTTTGCGATTAGCCCCTGAAGGAGCCCCATGACTTTTTATCCCAATGAGCGCATCGGACTTTTTATCGACGGTGCCAACCTCTATTCCGCAGCCCGCGCCCTCGATTTCGATATCGATTACCGCAAGCTTCTCGAGGAATTCCGCAAGCGTGGCCGCCTCGTGCGGGCCAACTACTACACTGCCCTTCTGGAAAATGACGATTACACCCCGATCCGGCCTCTCGTCGACTGGCTGGACTATAACGGGTTTTCCATCGTCACGAAGGCAGCCCGTGAATACACCGACGAACATGGCCGCCGTCGCATAAAGGGCGACATGGATGTCGAGATCGCGGTTGATGTATTCGAGTCAGCCAGCTTCCTTGACCACATCATCCTGTTCTCCGGCGACGGCGATTTCCGCAAGGTGGTGGAAGCGGTCCAGCGGCGTGGGGTGCGGGTATCCGTCGTCTCTACACTGAAATCGCAACCGCCCATGATTGCCGATGATCTGCGCCGGCAGGCGGACAATTTCATCGAACTGTCCGAACTCGCCCGTCTGGTCGGGCGTGAACGCCGCCAGCGCGAGGACTTCGCAGCTCCCGCTGCTGCCGATGACGATGACGCATAGCGTGACGGCCGAGCCACGGCCGGACTGTCCGCTTTGCCCGCGTCTTGTCGCCTACCGGCTGGAGAATGCCCGCCAGGAGCCAGGCTGGTTCAACGGCGCGGTGCCGTCCTTCGGTGATGAAGACGCGCGCCTCCTCGTTGTAGGGCTCGCGCCGGGCCGCACGGGAGCCAATCGCACAGCGAGGCCCTTTACCGGCGACTGGGCGGGCGACCTGCTTTACGCGACGCTGGAGCGGTATGGCTTCTCGAAGGGCACCTACAGGGCGGACCCCGCTGACGGGCTGACCCTGCACGACGCGATGATCACCAATGCCGTGCGCTGCGCGCCGCCGCAGAACAAGCCGGTCGGCGAGGAAATGGCCAATTGCCGACCCTTCCTGGCCGCCCGCATCGCGGCTCTGCCCAATCTGAAGGTGATGATCGCGCTGGGCCGCATCGCGCACGAGAACGCGCTGCGTGCACTGGGACATCGCCCCGCGGGCTACACGTTTGCGCACGGCGCAGAGCATGAGGTCGAGGGCCCGCAAGGCCCCCTCACCCTGATCGACAGCTACCACTGCTCGCGATACAACACGAATACGGGCCGGCTGACAGAGCCCATGTTCCATGCCGTGTTCGAGAAGGCGAAGGCAAGGCTCTAGCCGAAATCCTTCATCAGGCGGGCCTTGGAGCGGTTCCACTCGCGCTCCTTGATGGTTTCGCGCTTGTCGATGGTCTTCTTGCCCTTGGCGAGGCCGATGAGAATCTTGGCGAGCCCCCGGTCATTGAAATAGAGCCGCAAGGGAATGATGGTGCGCCCGTCGCGCTGCACCGCGCCGGCCAGCTGGGCCATCTGCTTCTTATGAAGCAGCAGCTTTCGATGACGGCGCGGCTCGTGATTGAAGCGATTGCCGCCCTCATAGGGCGGGAAGTCGGCATTGATCAGATAGAGTGCTCCATCACGCTCCACGCTGACATAGGCTTCAGCGATATTGGCGCGGCCCTGACGCAGGGATTTCACCTCGGTGCCAGTCAGCATCAGCCCTGCTTCAAGGGTATCCTCGATCTCATAATCGAAGCGCGCACGCCGGTTGACGGCGATCACGCCCTTGCCATCGTCCTTGCTCATATCAGGGACAACTCCTCAAGGACGGACCGGACACGCTCCTTCACCTGGGACGGACATTCGACCAGGGGCAGGCGCAGCTCGGCAGAACACAGCCCCAGAAGGCTGGCCGCATACTTGGCCGGCGCCGGACTGGTCGTGGCGAACATCACTTCGTGAAGTGGCTGCAGGCGGTCATTGAGCGCTCGGGCCTCATCCCAGCGCCCCTCCAGCGTCGCCGTCTGGAAATCTGCGCACAGGCCGGGCGCCACGTTCGACGACACCGAGATCACGCCAACCCCGCCATGCGCGTTATAACCCAGTGCGCTGGCATCCTCGCCAGAGAGCTGGATGAACCCATTGCCGATAGCGCGCCGATGCTGCGTCACCCGGGCGATATCGCCGGTCGCATCCTTCACGCCGATAATGTTCGGATGGCGGGCGACGCGGGCCATGGTCTCAGGCGAAATATCCACAATCGAGCGGCCAGGGACGTTGTAGACAAAGAGCGGGATTTCCACCGCATCGGCGATGGCGAGATAGTGCGCGGCCAGCCCGTCCTGCGACGGCTTGTTGTAATAGGGCGCGGCGACCAGAATCGCGTCGGCGCCCGCAGCTTTGGCAAAGCGGGCAAGTTCGATGGCGTGGGCGGTATTGTTCGAACCGGCACCGGCAATAACCGGCACCCGGCCGGCGGCCGTTTCGATGACGATTTCGACCACGCGGCGATGCTCGTCCATGCTCAACGTGACGCATTCACCGGTCGTGCCGACCGGAACAAGGCCATGCGTTCCGGCCGATATCTGGTGCTCGACCACACGTTTCAGGGCGGCCACATCGAGCTGGCCACTGCTGAAAGGGGTGATGAGTGCCGTAAAAGAGCCGCGGAACATGGTTTGCATAGCCTCTGGGTGTTGCGCGCCTGCGCAAATGGGCGCGGACCATATCGATTGCAACGTCATGCGCCAAGACGCTGCAAACGCTGTGGACAGTGCGCGTGCGTTCGACGACCCTGTGACTCTGCCTGCTGCCAAGAGGTCTGTTACCGCCATGCTGTTGCGTGTTGCCATGTTAGCCTTGTCGGTTTCCATGCTGGGAGGGGCTGCGCTTGGCGATGTGCCGGTGCCGCGCCTCAAACCGCCCATGGCAAACCACTCAGTCATCCTGAACGATGCGGACTTCCATCTGCTTCGGCGTGCCCTGCGCGCGGCTGACGCGGGCGACTGGACCTTTGTGCGTGAGGCCCGTTTCGACCTCACCCACCCTGTCGCGCAGCGCCTTCTGCTGTGGCGGCTGGCCAGCAGCGATCCGCGTGCGATCTTCTCCGAACTGCACATGGCCCTCGAAGAGCTGGAGGGGTGGCCCCGCGAGGCCACCATACAGCGCGAAGCCGAGTGGAAACTGGCCGAATCCGGCATGGGTCCGGACCTCGTCGCAGGCTGGTTCGCCCGCCGCGAGCCGCTGACCGGAGAGGGGCGCATCGCGTGGGGCCAGGCATTGATCGCCCTGGGCCGCGCCGACGAAGGCGAGGAACAGATTCGCGAGGCCTGGCGCACCCAGACCCTTCGCCAGACCTATCAGAGCGAAGTGCTGCGCCGGCACGGAAGTCTCCTCACTGCTGCCGATCATGCCGAGCGCGTGGACTTCCTTTTGTGGGCGGGGCAGCGCAGCCTCGCGAGCGCCCTCCTGCCGCAGCTCAGTGATGGCGACCGGCGCGTGGCAGACGCCCGCATCCGCCTGGCGGCGCGCGGTACCGGCGTAGACGGCGCCGTCAATGCCGTCCCCTCCAGCCTGCAGAACAATCCGGGCCTGGTCTTCGAGCGCACACGCTGGCGCCGCCGTGGCGGCAATACGGACGGGGCGCTGCAGCTGGCCCTGGAACTGCCTAACGCTCACACCAACACAGCCGCGCTGGAAGCCATGTGGAGCGAACGCAAGCTGATCATTCTCGATCTGATGCGCGCTGGCGACCACGCCACGGCCTACCAGATGGCTGCGGCGAACGGCATGTCATCGGGCGTGGCATTTGCCGATGCCGAGTTTCTGGCCGGCTGGCTGGCACTGGTCCACCTCAACCGCCCGGAAGACGCGCTGGAGCATTTCAACCGCCTCGAAACCGGGGTGACCACGCCGGTATCGCTCGGGCGCGCGAAATACTGGCAGGGACGCGCCGCGGAGGCCGCTGGCAATGCCGTCCTGGCACGCGACCGCTTCACCGCAGCTGCCCAGCACGCCACAACCTATTACGGCCAGCTCGCCATACTGGCGCTGGGCGGCGCCGCAGCGGAACTGGACCTGCCTGCCGATCCGGTAATCAGCGAGGCAGACCGCGCAGCATTCAACAATCGCGAGGATATCCTGGCCCTGCGCATCCTGGGAGAACTGAGCCAGACCTTCCTGTTCCGCACCTTTGCGGCCCATCTGGAGGGGCGCATGCAGACACCTGCCGAGCAGGCCATGCTCGCCGATATCGCACTGGATCATCTGCGGTTGCGGGAGTCAGTGCGCGCCGCCAAGGCCGGCCGTATGCAGGGCATGATCCTGGCCGAGCGCGCCTACCCCGTGATCGACGTGCCATCGAACGCGCCAGTGATGGCCGACCCGGCCCTTACCCTGTCGGTGATCCGGCAGGAGACCGAGTTCGACGCGCGTGCGGTCAGCGGAGCCGGTGCACGCGGCATGATGCAGATGATGCCCGCGACAGCGCGCCAGACCGCACGCCAGCTGGGCCTGCCCTACGAGTTCGAGTGGCTGACCGACGATCCGGACTACAACATGCGCCTGGGCATGGCGCACTTGCAGGAGGTGGTCGACCAGTATGACGGCTCCCTGGTCATGGCGCTGGCCGCATACAATGCCGGTGGCGGACGGGTGCGCCGCTGGGTGCAGGAATACGGCGATCCGCGCTATGGCGCGATTGACCCCATCGACTGGGTCGAGAGCCTGCCCTTCGCCGAAACACGCAACTACGTCCAGCGCGTGATCGAGAACCTGCAGGTGTACCGCGCCCGCCGGGCCGGTCACACGGCCGTGCCCCTCGCGATCGAAAGCGACATGGTTGGTGCAGGAGCGGGCCTGCGCCGCATCCTGCCACATCTCAGTGAGGCACAGCTGGCAGAGATTGAGGCGGCGGACGCGGCGGCGCGCGAGGAACTGGGCATGCCGCCCATTCCGGACGTCGAGGACTAGGCGCCGTCAGGCGGTCGTGGCGAGGCGCACGGCCCGCACCTTCAGACCCCTATCGCCCGTGCGAAGAGCGCCGGGTCCACATTGCCCCCGGTCGCCACGACGACCGTCGTCCTGCCGTCTGCGGTGATCCTCCCGGACAGCAGGGCGGCGAGCGCGCACGCCCCGCCGGGCTCCAGCACGAGCTTGAGGTGGCGCCAGGCAAATCCCACCGCGTGAAGCGCCTCCTCGTCACTCACCACGCCCACGCCTTTCAGGCGCGGCTGGTTGATGGGAAAGGTCATCTCGCCGGGCGCATGGGACAAAAGCGCATCCTGCAGCGAGCCCGAGGACCGGGCATTGTGTTCGCGCTGGCCGGACGCGAGCGAGCGCGCATGGTCGTCAAAGCCTTCGGGCTCAGCGCCGAAAATGGCAGTGCCGGGGGCCTTCTCCGCAAGTGCCAGATTGATGCCCGCCAGCAGCCCCCCGCCACCGACACAGCACACGAGCTGATCCGCCGCCTCACCCATTTCTTCAAGCTGCTGCGTGATTTCCAGCCCGCAAGTCCCCTGCCCGGCAATCACGCCGAAATGGTCGAAAGAGGGGATCAGCGTTGCTCCCGCCTCCTCGCAGAGGCGCCGGGATATCGCCTCGCGGTCCTCACTCGAGCGGTCATAAGTGACCACCCTACCGCCGCGTGCCGTCACGCCCTGCGCCTTGATGGCCGGGGCGTCAGCGGGCATGACAATGGTGGCAGGAATGCCAAACAGCCTCGCCGCCTCGGCAATGCCTTGCGCATGATTACCCGATGAAAATGCGACAACGCCGCGCGACCGGTCTGTTTCCGGGATGAGGGATATCGCATTGTAGGCGCCGCGGAATTTGAAAGAGCCGGTGCGCTGCAGGCACTCCGCCTTCACGAGCACACGCCCGCCCACGGCCTCGTCAAGCGCAGGGTTCCACAAGAGCGGGGTCCTGATGGCAAGACCTTTCAGGCGCGCGGCAGCGGCAACGACGTCGATGAAGCCTGGTAGATGCATGCTCTTTTCTCCGCGCAATGGCCACCTGCTGCATCACGGCCTTATCTGCTGAACACGAGTTGCGCAAAAGGTATTGCATCGCAGCGCGGGCGCGCCTTTGATACCGGCAACTTCAAACAACGGGTCAGACAGGCGGGCAAGAGCTCTGCCTGGGAATGGCCGGTAACATCCGAGCGGGAGGACGAACACCATGTTGCGTGGACAGATGATGAATCGCCAGCTGATGATTTCTGGCATTCTCAAGCATGCGGCCGACAATCACGGCTCACGCGAGATCGTCAGCCGGCTGCCCGACAGAGCCGAAATCCATCGCTATGGCTGGAAGGACTGCCATGCGCGCTCCAAGCGCCTCGCCAATGTGCTGACCGGCCCCCTGAAGGTGAAATCGGGCGACCGCATCTCCACCATCGCCTGGAACACGCACCGTCATCTGGAGCTTTATTACGCCGTTTCCGGCGTCGGAGCCGTGATCCATACGGTCAATCCGCGCCTGGCGCCCGACCAGATCGCCTGGATGCTCGACCACGCGAAGGCCAAGCATGTCTTCTTTGATGTGTCGTTCGCGCCGATCGTCGATGCCATTGCCAAAAAGTGCAAGACGGTCAAACGCTTCATCGTAATGACCGATGGCGCCCACCAGCCCAAGATGGCCACCCGGTGTGACGCCTATGAGGACCTCCTTAACAGCGCCTCGCCGGAGTTCGACTGGCCGGAGTTTGACGAAAACCTGGCCGCGGGCCTGTGCTACACCTCCGGCACGACGGGCGATCCCAAGGGCGCTCTCTATTCCCATCGCTCCACCGTGCTGCACGCCATGGCCTGTCTGGGGCAGGACGTGCTCGGCGTCGGTTCGCGCGGCACCATCATGCCGGTTGTTCCCATGTTCCACGTCAACGCCTGGGGCGTTCCCTATGCGACCGCAATGGGCGGCGGCAAGCTGGTCATGCCCGGCGCACAGCTCGATGGCCGCTCGCTGCAGGAGCTCATTGAACAGGAAAGCGTGACGCAGGTGCTCGGCGTGCCGACTGTCTGGCTCGGCCTGCTGCAGTACCTGCGCGAAAGCGGGAAACGCATCGACAGCGTGGAAAACGTGCTGATGGGCGGCTCGGCCATGCCCGAGGCGCTGCTGCGCGCCTATCAGGACGAGTATGGCGTGGACATGCAGCAGGGCTGGGGCATGACCGAGATGAGCCCGCTGGGCACCGTCGGCAAGCTCCTGCCCAAGCATGACAGCCTGTCTGACGACGAGAAGATCAAGATCAAGCTGAAACAGGGCCGGCTGATCTACGGCGTGGAAATGCGCGCGGTGGACGATGAGGGCAATGTGCTGCCGCGTGACGGCAAGTCCTCGGGCCACATCCAGGTGCGCGGCCCCTGGATCATTGACGCCTATTTCCGCGGTGCCGGCGCCGAAGCCTTCACCGATGACGGATGGTTCCGCACCGGCGATGTCGGCTATCTTGATGACGATGGCTACATGACCATCACCGACCGCTCCAAGGACGTGATCAAGTCTGGCGGCGAGTGGATCAGCTCCATCGATCTGGAGAATGTGGCGATGGGTCATCCGGATGTTCTGATGGCGGCCGCCGTCGGCATGCCGCACTCCAAGTGGCAGGAGCGCCCGCTCCTGGTCATCCAGCCCAAGCCGCATACGACACCCACGGCCGAAGCGATCCGGGAGTTTCTCGCTGAGCGCCTGCCCAAATGGTGGGTGCCCGACGGCGTCGAATTCATCAGCGAGATGCCGATCGGCGCGACCGGCAAGATCCTGAAAACCCGCCTTCGGGAAATCTACAAGGACTACAAATTTCCCGACGAAGCATAAGCTTTGCCCGGTCAAGCCCTCGTCCTTCGAGACGCCATTTGGTGGCTTCGCAGGATGAGGGCTTCGGTTTTGCTTCACCCCCCAATACCTTCGGACGCGGTGGCGTTCGAAGGACACTCGCTGCTCACCTGCAGACAAAATCATCAACGCCCGCCGGCTCGCACCGTTCGGGAAAGCCGTGTTCGCGCCAGTAATCGGGAAGGCCGAAGCGGATAATCGCTGCCCGTTGGGCATCCGAGCCCGCAAGCCCCGGATAGCCGCGATACCAGTACCATGGCAGCGCAAACTTGCTCGGCACGCGGTCATAGGCCCGGAAGGCCAGCCGGTAGGTCATGGTCAGATAATCGTCGCTCTCCGGCTCGAAGCCGTCTGCCCGCAGCCGTGCCTCCACATCGGCCAGCTCTGCCTCGCGGTCGTAAGCCTCGTCGCTCAAAGCACGCGCCAGCGGCGCGACGAGCCAACGCGCGTCCACCGGGAAAATGCGCACATAGTCACGCAGGACCGCGCGCGCGGCGATATCGCCCTCCTGCTCAGCCACGACGCCCAGAAACTCCGGCAGGACGTCGGAGAAACGGCTTTCAAGCAAGTCTGAGAGCGCCGCCCGGTAATCTCCCTCCGGGTCCGATTCACGAATTATGGCCGCACGCCGGTGCAAACAGCGGACAAACCTCGGATCAAGCTGGAGACAGGCCGCGTATTCGTCGCCTGCCTCGTCGAAATACCCCAGCATGCGCAAGGCATCGCCCCGGAACAGGCGTGCGGGCACGTGAGCGGGATCACCCTCCACAGCCCGGTTCAGATAGTTCATCGCGGCGAGGTAATCGCCCGCCTCGCCGGACAAGTTTCCCAGCGTTACCAGCGCGTCGGCATTGGCCGGATCCAGCGCCAGCGCACGCGTGGCCGCTGAGGCGGCAAGCTCGTGATATGCCTTGTCCGTCAGCGCCCAGTGAGGGGCGAGCGCATAGGCCATGGCGAGCGCGGCCCACGCTTCGGCATAGGTCTCGTCCAGCTCTACCGCCGCTTCAAAGCGCGCAATAGCTAGCGGCAGACGCTCGTAATTGCGGTTGGCGTAAAGTGCCTGGCCTTCAACGAACGCCGTCAGGGCTTCTGGATTGCCGGACTGCGCGGGCGCCTGCCCGCCGAATGCCGTCAGGACCACGCTCGCGAGGACAGCCAGACAGATTATCTCGGAAGGAAATGCGCGCATGGAAGGCTCCCAAAGCGGGGGCTGAAGGGTAATTGGAGCCGGAAGGCTATGCACCGGATATTCCCAGTGTGCGGATTATTACCAAGCTGTCACTTGCACAGCGGGGAAATCACCTTACCTTTATCGAAAATCGATAAAAAGGAGCCCGCAAATGGAAATCCTCGTTCTTCTACTGGTTGGTCACTTTCTGCCGTCAATCATCGCGCTCGCACGCGGGCACCACAACGGCTTCGCCATCTTCCTGACCAATCTGCTGCTGGGCTGGACGGTGATCGGCTGGGTGGTAGCGCTGATCTGGTCAACGACTTCCATCCAGCGGCGTGCAAACGTCATCAGCGCCTGATCACTCGGCGGGCTTGACCGGCACCCCGGCCCGCGCCGCCTGTGCAGGCGGCACCACGGGCCGGGCCCTGCTCTCAATGGCCGTCATCGGCGCATAGCGCAGCACCAGGAAAGCGATCACCGCACCTGCGACGAGATTGGTGAGCGCGTAACCGCTGACCATGCCGACCGGACCGAAAAGCCCCGCACCCAGCCAGACCAGCGGCACCAGCAGCACAAAGCCGCGCATCAGATTGATCGCCACGCCCAATAGCGGGCGGCCCAGGCCGTTGAACCCTGCCGCGGCGGCCATCGCGATACCGTAGCCACCCATGGTGACCGGGGCGATCCACCATGTCAGGCGCGCCATCTGGCGGGCGGCTTCAGAGGGCAGGAACAGCCAGGATAGCGGCCAGGCGAGCACGGCCAGCACCACGGCCATCGCCACCCCCCAGCCCGCGCAGAAGAGGAAGGCCGCACGGAAAGTTTCGCGCACGCGCCCGACATGGCCTGCCCCGCCATTCTGGCCAGTAATGGGACCAATCGAGCCGGACAGCGCAAACAGCGGTATCAGGGCCAGTGCCTCCAGCCGTCCGGCCACGCCAAACCCGGCCACAACAGGCTCTCCAAACCGGGCCGCGGCTGCGAACACGAAGGTCATCGCAATCGGATTGATCATGTTGGATCCGGCGGCGGGCGCGCCGATCCGGGCAATCTCGCCCCAGTTCCAGGTCATTTCGGCAAAGCCCGGCCAGGTGAGGTCGATGATCTTCTCGCGGAAGATCATGATGCCCATGGCAACGACGAACACCACAAGGTTCGAAATGAGGGTGGCGAGCGCCGCGCCCTGAACTTCCATCGCCGGTATCGGCCCGAGACCGAAGATCAGGATCGGGTCGAGGATCATGTTCAGCACGGCGGCAATGATCATGATGAGGCTGGGCAGGATCGCATCGCCGAGCGCCCGCAGGATGTTGCTGGCGATCATCGGGCCGACCATGAAGATGATGCCAGCGAACCAGATCACCATGTATTCGCGTACGAAGGGCATCATCGCTTCGCTCGCCCCCATCAGGCGGAAGAGCGGGCCAATGAGGGCGATGCCGATGGCCGAGGTGATCGCGGTGATCAGGAGTGCGAGAATGACAGCGTCCGTCGCGACGCGTTTCGTCCGCTCGCCATCCCCGCGCCCCGCGGCACGCGCCACCACGGAAACCGCCCCTGCTCCGAGGCCGATGGCAATGCTCATCACAGCCATGGATACCGGAAAGACGAACTGGACGGCCGCCTGCTGGACCGTGCCGAGCCGGCCTACCCAGTAGGCATCGACAATACCGACAAGCATCATGGCGACGATGCCGAAGCTCATCGGGATGACCATGCGCATGAGGTGCCCGAAGACCGGCCCTTGCGTCAGGTCACGGGCATTGCGTTTCTGGGCCATGAGCGGGGATCCGGGAACAAACAGGTTCCCACACTTAGGCCGCCCGCCCACGCGCCGCCAGAGGCGGTTCGTGAATTCTTTGTCACGGCCTGTGGGTAAGGTCGAAACTGGCCATCCCGGCAAGGTTCACGATATCCGACACCGGCGAGCCGAGCCGTGCGATCTGCACTGATTTCTCGAGACCGACGAGCAGGCCTTCAATGACCGTGGCTCCACCGGTCGCTTTCAGCAGCCGTGTCGCAATCGATGCCGAATGCACGGCGGGCATGACCAGCACGTTGGCCGCGCCGGACAGGCGCGAGAAACTGTAGGCTTCGTGGTGATCGGGGTTCAGCGCCACGTCGGCAGCCATCTCCCCCTCATACTCGAAATCGACCCCGCGCGTGTCCAGCAGGCGCACCGCGCTCTGGACCTTCTCCGTGCGTATCCCCGGCGGGTTGCCAAATGTGGAGTAGGAAAGGAAGGCGACGCGCGGCTCCAGCCCGAGCTTGCGCGCGGCAGCCGCCGCACCAACTGCGATATCGGCAAGCTCAGGCGCTTCGGGGAATTCCGTGACGTTGGTATCGGCAATGACCAGCGTACGGCCCCGGCTGATGGCCAGTGACAGCCCGATCAGCCTGCCCCCCGGTGCCTCGTCCAGAACGAGCCGGATATCGGCGAGCGTGTTGGTGAAATGACGGGTGACGCCGGTTACCATGCCGTCCGCATCGCCAAAGCGCAGCATGCAGGCGGAAAATACGTTGCGGTCATTGTTCACGAGGCGCTGGATGTCCCGGCGCAGATAGCCGCGACGCTGCAGCCGCTCATACAGGAAGTCGACATAGTCCGGATTCTGATCCGACAGCCGCGCATTCCAGATTTCCAGCGATCCGGGCTCAATGCCAAGCTCGCGCATATTGGCTTCGGCGATGCGCTCACGCGCCACCAGCACTGGCGTGCCCAGCCCTTGTGCCTTGAACGCAGCCGCGGCGCGGATCACGCTCGGCTCCTCTCCTTCGGCGAATACGATACGCTTGGGTTCGGACTTGATGACCTCGGTTATGCGCTGCTGGAGCGCCGCCGTCGGGTCGAGCCTGCGGGCAAGACGGGCGCGGTAGCCCGAGCCTTCTTCCGGCATGGGCAGGCGCGCAACGCCGCTATCAACGGCAGCCTTGGCAACATAAGGCGGCACGAAGGAGATCAGCCGGGGGTCGAAGGGCGACGGAATTATATAGTCGCGCCCGAAGCTGAGCCGCCCGCTGCTGTTTGCCTTGGCGACCTCGTCGGGCACGTCTGTTCGGGCGAGATCGGCCAGAGCCCGGGCGGCAGCAAGCTTCATCTCTTCATTGATCGTCGTCGCGCGAACATCCAGCGCGCCGCGGAAAATGTAAGGGAAACCGAGGACGTTATTGACCTGGTTGGGGAAATCGGACCGGCCCGTGGCGATGATTGCGTCGGAGCGCACCTGCTTGATCAGATCGGGCATGATCTCGGGCACCGGATTGGCCATCGCAAAGATGATCGGATCGGCCGCCATCGACTTTACCATCGACTGGCTGACAATACCGCCCGCCGACAGGCCCAGCATCACGTCGGCATCCACCATCGCCTCATCGAGCGTGCGCAGATCCGTCTTGCGCGCATGCGCCGCCAGGCGCGGATGCAGGTCATCGCGCCCGCTGTGCACCACGCCGTTAACGTCAATAATGGTGACATTATCGTGCTGAACGCCTAGCGACTTGATGAGCTCAAGCACGGACAGTCCGGCCGCCCCTGCCCCGATCAGCACCACTTTGAGGTCTTCAAACTTGCGGTTGGTCAGATGGCAGGCATTCATCAGGCCTGCAGCGGCAATGATGGCCGTGCCGTGCTGGTCGTCATGGAACACCGGAATGGACAGGCGCTCGCGCAGTTTCGCTTCGATTTCAAAACACTCTGGCGACTTTATGTCTTCCAGGTTTATGCCGCCAAAGCTGTCGCCGAAGCCTGCTACACACTCGATGAATTTCTGCGGGTCTTCATAGTCGATCTCGAGATCGAAGGCGTCGATATCGGCAAAACGCTTGAACAGCACCGCCTTGCCTTCCATCACCGGCTTGGAGGCGCGCGGACCCAGATTGCCAAGGCCCAGAATGGCCGTACCGTTGGACACCACAGCGACCATATTGCCCTTGGAAGTATAGTCGTAGACAGCGTCCGGGTCCGCCGCGATGGCGCGCACCGGCGCAGCCACGCCGGGGCTGTAGGCCAGCGCCAGATCGCGCTGCGTGGCCATCGGCTTGGTCGGCGCGAGCGCAAGCTTGCCCGGCGGGTCTTCACGGTGGAAGGCCAGCGCGTCCTCATCGGTGCGGGACTGGGCCTGTTCGGCTGCGGTTTTTTCGGTCATCAGACAGGTCCGGGAGACTTTGAATCGTCGATAGGCATGCCGACAGGCTATAGCCGCGCAGGGCCGGAAGGGCCATGGCCTATCTGTTACCGGCCAGCCGCGCCAGCGCCTGCCTGCGGGCCTGCTCGTCCAGAGCGGCGCCCAGAACGGCCGGGATGCGGGCAATCAGATCCTGCGCATTGCCGCCTGGCGGCAGCAGGAAGCCCGCCTGCCCGTGCAGCCATGCGGCGCTGACGGCCGCTTCGAGCGGCGCCATCCCTTGCGCCATCAATCCGCCGATCATCCCCGCGAGGACATCACCGCTCCCGGCCGTCGCGAGACGCGCGCTGGCGTTGGCGTTGATGACGGCCTCCCCCGATGGCGCGGCGATAACGGTGGCCGGGCCCTTCAGCAGAATGATGGCGCCGGACTTCGCGGCAGCTTGTCTGGCGGCCTCCAGCGGCGTGGCACTGTCAGCGAGCAGCCCGGGAAACAGGCGCTCGAACTCTCCGGCATGCGGGGTGAGAACGGCCTGCGCGTGCAGGGCGCCGAGCAGAACGGACGGATCATCGGCAAAGACACTCAGCGCGTCTGCATCCAGAACAACCGGCAGGGCCGCTGCAAGCGCAGCCAGCACCCTCGTCTTCAAGGTGTCGTTCACGCCGGCGCCCGGACCCAGCACCAGCGCGTTCGCCCGATGGCGTTCAAGGTCGGCGCCAAAATCGTCGTCCCGCAACGCGCGGACCATCAATGGCAAGGCGGCATGGGCCGCCTCGATCAGGCTGGCCGGCGGGCACAGCACGGTCACCAGGCCGGAACCCATTGCCAGACCAGCCTCGGCAGACAGCCGCGCCGCACTGGTGGCGCCCACGCCGCCAGCCAGTACGCAAAGACGCCCGCGCTGGTGCTTGTGGACATCGGCGCGGTGCGCCATTGCCGGAAGCTGCAGTCGGTCGAGCCGCGCCAGCCGCGCCAGAGGCGGCACCACCGACTGCCAGCCATCTGGAATCCTGATGTCGGCGCACACTATCTCCCCGCAATGGCTGCGGGCGGGCTCAAACAGGTGGGCCGGTTTCAGCCGGTGAAAGGTCACGGTCACATCTGCCCGGAATGCCACACCGTTCACGCGCGCGGAGTCGCCCCGTATGCCACTGGGAACGTCTACAGCGACACGAGCCAGAGAGGCGGCATTGCCGGCTTCCACTGCAGCCCGGCTGCCCCCTTCGAGAGGCCTGGCAAGCCCAGCCCCGAAAAGCGCGTCGACCGTCAATCCGAACTCCTCGGGTCTGAAGGCAGCGAGCGGGTGGCGGGGACCATTCCATTGCCGCCTGGCCGCTTCTGCTTCGCCTGTCAGGGGCCTGGCGCTGTCCAGTTCGAAGACCGTCGCCTTCCATCCCGCCGCCTGCAACAGGCGGGCGGCGACGTAGCCATCGCCGCCATTATTGCCAGGCCCGCACAGGATCGCAGTCTGACGCGGCGCCCAGCGATGCATGATCGCCCGTGCAACCGCCTGCCCCGCGCACTCCATGAGGGCGGCCGGAGATACGCCACAGCGCACCGCAAATGCATCGGCCGCAGCCATCGCGGCGCAATCGAGCACCTCGTCTCCGGGAGGGCCGCCTGCCTCGTTCTTGAACATTCGCGCCTCACTTTCGGGCAGCCCTGCCGCGGCCAGACATGGTCCGGAGGGATTGGCTTGAGACAGGGCAGCCCTTGTCTATGCGTGTGGGCATCAAGGAGACCACCTTCATGAAGAAGATCGAAGCGATCATAAAGCCCTTCAAGCTCGATGACGTGAAGGAAGCCCTTCAGGAAATCGGCCTGCAAGGCCTGACCGTAACCGAAGCCAAGGGCTTCGGCAGGCAGAAAGGGCATACCGAGCTCTACAGGGGAGCAGAGTATGTTGTTGATTTTCTGCCAAAAATTAAAATCGAACTGGTGATTCCGGACAGCCGCGTCGATGCGGCCGTCGAGGCGATCCAGAACGCAGCCCAGACTGGACGCATCGGTGATGGCAAGATCTTCATCCTGCCCGTCGAGACCGCCATCCGCATCCGCACAGGCGAGACTGGCGACGACGCGCTCTAAAGACCGCGTAAGCTTTCGCCAGAATCGTCAATGCGCCAGCCGCTCACAACCGAAAAAAGAGGACTTTCATGTCAGACGCGATCCTGAAAAAGATCAAGGACGAGAACATCGAATATGTGGACCTGCGCTTCACCGATACGAAGGGCAAGCTGCAGCACGTGACGTTCGACAAGTCGATGGTCGATGCCGACTTCTTCGAGGACGGCCAGATGTTTGACGGCTCATCGATCGGTGGCTGGAAGGCGATCAACGAGTCCGACATGGTGCTGAAGCCTGATGTTGCGGGCGCTTTCGTCGACCCGTTCTTCCAGGAGCCGACTCTGGCGGTGTTCTGCGACATCTACGATCCGATCTCCGGCGAGCCCTATAACCGCGACCCGCGCACGACCGCCAAGAAGGCCGAGACCTACATGGCCGCCAGCGGCGTGGGCGACACGGCCTATTTCGGGCCCGAAGCCGAATTCTTCGTGTTTGACGATGTGCGCTGGAAGACCGCCCAGAACGAGACCGGCTATGTGCTGGACTCCGAGGAAGGCCCGTACAACTCCGGCACAATGATGGAAGGCGGCAATCTCGGCCACCGTCCGGGCCCGAAGGGCGGCTATTTCCCGGTGCCGCCGATCGATTCGGCGCAGGACATGCGCACCGAGATGCTGGCCGTCATGCGTGAACTCGGCCTGGAGCCGGAAAAGCACCACCACGAAGTCGCACCGAGCCAGCACGAGCTGGGGATGAAATTCTCCACCCTGGTCAACATGGCTGACCGGATGCAGCTCTATAAGTACATCGTCCACAACGTGGCGGCGTCCTACGGCAAGACCGCGACCTTCATGCCCAAGCCCGTCTATGGCGACAACGGCTCGGGCATGCACGTCCACCAGTCGATCTGGAAGGACGGCAAGCCGCTGTTCGCGGGCGACAAATATGCCGATCTTTCCGACATGTGCCTTTACTATATCGGCGGCATCATCAAGCACGCACGGGCCATCAATGCCTTCGCCAACCCGACCACCAACTCCTACAAGCGCCTGGTGCCGGGCTACGAAGCCCCCGTGCTGCTGGCCTACTCGGCGCGCAACCGCTCGGCCTCCATCCGTATCCCGTACGTAGGTTCGCCCAAGGGCAAGCGTATCGAAGCACGCTTTCCAGACCCGGCCGGCAACCCCTACCTGACCTTCACGGCCCTGCTGATGGCCGGTCTCGATGGGATTGCCAACAAGATCCATCCCGGCGACGCCATGGACAAGGATCTCTACGACTTGCCGCCCGAAGAGCTCAAGGATATCCCGACCGTCAGCGGCAGCCTGCGCGAGGCGCTGGCCAATCTCGACGCCGACCGGGACTTCCTGAAAAAGGGCGGTGTGATGGATGACGACCAGATCGATGCGTATATCGCGCTGAAAATGGAAGAGGTCAGCCGCATCGAACACCACCCGCACCCGGTGGAGTTCGAGCTCTATTACAAGGTCTAGGCCTTACAGTCCGGGCCGCAGAAAAGCCCGCCGGTTCTCCGGCGGGCTTTTTCGTGACTGCCATCAAAAGATTACAAGGGCGGCTGGAAGGTCGACGGCGCTAAAAGCATCGTCTAAGAGTCTTCCAAAGGCACGCTGCGCCGGGTCCGCCCGGGCAGAGGGGATTTCCGCCGGAGGGTATATATGCGCCGTCGCCTGCTTGCTGCTGCATCCATGATCGTGATGGCCGGGGCCTCTGCCTTTGCTGACGAGGAAATCAACAATGAACGCACCAGCCCGGTGCGCACGTCCACCTCGGGCGACATCGTCATCACCTCGTCGGGGCGCGTAACGCTGACGGGCAATCCCGGCCCGGCGGTCGTGGTCGATTCCGACAATACGCTGGAGACGCGCAGCGGCTCGCAGATCAATATCGACAATCAGGATGGCGCCATCGGCGTCCATCTGGAGGGCGGCCGTAATGGCGGCTTTGCTCACGCCGGTGTGATCGGTCTGCGCGACAGCGAAGTGCGCGGTGAAGTCCCGCTGGACGAGCCGCTTGATTCCCTCACCGACGAAACTGGCAAGACCGGATTGCTTGTTGGCACCCCAGGCGGCAATCCGTTCACTGGCGACGTGTCGCTTCTGGTGGGCTCCAATATCAGCGTGGTCGGCCAGGACTCGTTCGGCGTCCACGTCTCCTCCGGCCTCGTAGGCGATCTGACGGTCAACGGTACGGTGTCGATCGCCGGTGAAAATTCGGTGGCGATGGCGCTTAATGGTCCGATCCAGGGCGACGTCCGGCTTGGTAACGGCGCCGTGGTCCAATCGCTGGGCACCGGAACGCGCGCTCTGGAGGTTAATGGCGATATCGACGGTGCGCTGCAGATCGGCGGCACAGTCCGGGCCAATGGCTTTCGGATCGGCGACCGGGCGCTGGCCAGCGTATTCCAGCAACTGGCAGCACGCGATATCGCAGGCGGCGAGATTGCCGAAGATACACGCCTGACCGGTGGAGCAGTCGTCATTGCCGGTTCCATCCGTGACGGTGTCTTCATTGTGGGCGACCGGGAGAATCTGTCTGCCGCTGCGGACGTGTCGGTTACCGGATCCGCTCCCGCAGTTCAGATCCGCCCGGGCGAGGCAGCGACGGGTGACATAACGCTGGGGGAGGTCGTTTACGAGGAACCCGACACCAGCGAAGGCGCTGCAGAAGGCGCTACCATCACGGTCGAGCGCGGATTTGGCTTTGTTAATGATGGCGTCTTGCGCGCTGACGGTCTGTTTGATGGGCTGGACTCCACCGCCCTCCTGATTGCCGGACGCGACGTGAACGGCACCATCCATGCTGTAATCCTCGTCGAAGGCGGCATGGAAAACACCGGTTCGGTGACGGCCGTCTCCTACGACGGTCACGCCCGCGCTGTGGTGATTGGGAATGGTGCGCAAATGGCCACCCTGACCAATTCTGGCAATCTGATTGCCAATACGTTCCGCGGCTTCGCCGACGATGGCTTTGCCGACAGCGCCTACGGCACCGGGCGCGCTACGGCCGTCCATATCGAGCAAGGCGCTTCCATCAGTGCCTTGGTCAATAGCGGCACTGTACGAAGCCAGATTGTTGAAGACGGACAACGTGCCACAGCGATCCTGATCGAGTCCGATGCCCTTACGCGCATCGAGAACACCGGTACGATCATCACCGCCCTCCAGAACGGCGTTGAGGGCGCCAACCCTGAGCTCATCGCAATTGATGCGCGTGCCATGACTGCTGGCCTGACTATCTCGCAGAGCCGGGCGGCGGGCGAGAACACGCCGGTGCCCTCAATCACGGGCGATATCCTGCTGGGTGATGGCGACGATGTAATCGAGTTGCTTGCGGGCAGCATAAACGGGAACATCTCCTTTGGCGCAGGCATGGACCAGTTTGTGGTCCGCGGCGCGAACTTCACCGGCGATATCGATAGTGGTGACGGGCAGCTTGTGCTCGACGTCGAGGACGGATCGCTGGCCATCGGGCTACGCGATCGCATCGACATCACCTCTGCGCGCTTTGGTGACGGCGGCACTCTCAATCTGGTTCTCGGCGCGAACTCAGGGTCGACAGACACGCTGGTGGCTTCGGGTGCCATCGATTTCGAAGCGGGGTCCGAGCTGGTTGTGTCGCTGTCGGAACTGATCGGAGCCGGACGCACCTTCCAGGTTCTGTCCGCGGGCACTTTGAACATCGCCGAGGATGACGTCATTCTTGATGCCGTCGACACACCCTTCCTCTACAACGCGTCGCTGGAACGTGATCCCGACAACGCCAATGCGCTGGTTCTGAGCCTCACGCGCAAGACCGCTGCCGAGGCCGGGCTCGATGCCAACAGGGCTGTCGTATACGACGCGGCCATCTCGCTGTTCGAAGATGTCACCTCGCTTGGCAATGCCATTGCCTCCATTCGCGATGCTGACAGCTTCTACCGGGCCTATGACCAGCTCCTGCCGGAATATGCCGCGAGCGCGATCCAGTTTGCCCTCGCCGCCCACGACGCGGCGGCTGGCGCACTGTCGACCCGCCTGCGTAACGCGCGTCTGTCGCCTGATGAGCTGGCGGGCATCTGGATTCAGGAGTTCGGCTATTTCGCCGACCGCGCGGAAACCACGTTCGGGCCCGGCTATCGCGGTCAGGGCGTCGGTTTGGCGGTCGGTCTGGACCGGCCCTGGGGCCCGTTCTACGCCGTGGGTGTGACACTCGCGGGCGCAGCCAGCGACATCGAGCAAGTCGGCCTGCCGCACGAGCCGATGACGGCGCTGATGGGCCAGTTTTCTGCCTATGCGGCCGCTGATCTTGGCGCACTGGACGTGTCGCTGACAGCCTCTGCCGGTATCAATCGCTTCGAAACGAACCGCTTTATCCAGATCGGCAACTTTGGCGGCAACACGACAGCGTCGTGGAGCGGCTGGCATTACTCGGCGGCGTTACAGGCTGGCCGGGACATCTCGCTTGGCGACTGGATCCTGCGCCCTGAACTGGCGCTGACCTATCTATCCATCACCGAGGATGGCTTTAACGA
>ERZ869909.838-NODE-838-length-29996-cov-5.401484_pt1 | contig 29996 bp, 19 predicted proteins | sample MGYA00520892_ERZ869909 | MGnify/ENA primary metagenome ERZ869909 (study PRJEB32215, sample SAMEA104723947) | bioreactor metagenome | biome: bioreactor; feature: anaerobic bioreactor; material: water | place: China | collected 2015-03-12 ...
CAGGTATAAAAGTTGCTGCAGGATTTGATATAGACCCCGCATGCCGTTTTCCTTATGAGAAAAATAACAATGCTCAATTCGTATTGAAAGATGTTGCTGATATAACAGGTGAAGAGCTTTTAAGTTTGTATCCTCAAGGAAGCATCAAACTCTTAGCAGGTTGTGCGCCATGTCAGCCATTCTCAAAATACACACAAAATAGACCAAAAGATGAACGCTGGGGCCTTTTGTATCACTTTGCTCGCTTGATATCGGAGGTACAGCCGGATCTTGTGACGATGGAAAATGTCCCTGAGCTTGTGAAACATTCAGTGTACGACGACTTCAAAAAACTTTTGAAATTAGATGGTTACCAAGTATCTGATTCAGTAGTTTTTTGTCCTAATTACGGTATGGCACAAACTAGAAAGAGACTGGTCTTATTAGCTTCTAAAACAGGCAATATAGAGCTTCTCGCTCCGACGCATAGCGCAGCTAATTACAGAACTGTACGTGATGTTATTGGGCATCTACCTAAACTAATAGCTGGTGGTTGTGATCCCGTTGACCCTTTGCACAGGACAAGTAAGCTTAGTGAGTTAAATCTTGAACGGATAAAAGCGTCAAAACCAGGTGGAACTTGGAAAGATTGGCCTTTGCATCTGAGAGCGGCATGTCATACAAAAGAGTCCGGTAAAGGTTATGCGAGTGTTTATGGAAGGATGGAATGGGATAAACCAAGTCCAACAATGACGACTCAGTGCTATGGATTTGGGAATGGTCGATTTGGTCATCCAGAACAGCATCGAGCAATCAGCTACAGGGAAGCAGCAATACTGCAGTCGTTTCCTGATGAATACAAGTTCATACAAGATAACAGCAGAGTAGAGACTGGTGTTCTTGGGCGAATGATCGGGAATGCGGTTCCAGTTCGTTTAGGGGAAGTTGTGGGATTATCAATAATTAAACATGTGAACGAAAATATGCCCAAACGGATGGAGAGAGCCACTCGTCAGCGAAAGTTTTTACAGACTGAATGCTCCGATTATTAAATTCCAACACTCGTGTTGAAACTTTATTTTCAAATTCTCAAGGGACAGAATTTAGTCTGTTAGGTTCATGATGAAGCTTTAGGCTTTCACATTGTCACACTATTTGATATTTATGCGTTATACAGATTTTTTATGATGAATATTTAATTTTAAATTACATTACTTTGGCGTTCAATAATGAAAAGGCCAGCATTTTTGCTGGCTTTTTCATTGCTAGCGTCCACAGTGCTGAAGATGGTGCTGGGGAAAACTGGTGGCACAAGGTAAAACAACAAATGTACATTATTGAACATTTGTTGTGGCCAGCCTATACTTGGCAGAATCCCCTTATCGTGACGAGGAGCTCCCAATGCGACTTTCCATCGAAGTTACTCCGGCACAGCATCAGCGCCTGAAAGCCGCCGCAGCTCTGCAAGGCAAATCCATCAAGGACTATGTGCTTGAGCGCACACTGCCAGATGATGACGAACAAAGCGCCCTGAAAGCGTTGGAAAACTTTCTGGCGCCACGCATCCACGCTGCCGAACAGGGCAACTTTGCCACCCGCACGGTTGACGAGATTTTTTCCGAGGCTGAACGGGAAAAGAGTTAAGGAGCCTCTGAATAGTGCTGTCCTATGTGCTTACCGCTGATGCAGAACAAGACCTGCGTGAAGTCGCACGTTATACCCTGGACCGTTGGGGTAGTCACATGCTGAAACAGTACCGGGACGGCCTTAAAGAGGCCTTTCACGCCATTGCTATCAAAGCGCTGCCAGGCCGGTCTTTCTCAAGCACCTTCCCCCACCTTTTTGTGGCAAAATACAGGTTCCATTACATATTTTATCTCCAGGGTGCCTCCCCCAAAGCAGTGATTATTGGCATCATCCATGAACGTCGGGATATAGTCAGTCGGCTGAAGGAGCGATTGGGTTAAAATCCTTTCAGAGAGTTGACCGCTCGGTGTTATCGCCCCTACCGGCGCGTAGCGCCCCCAGCGAAGTGAAGTCCAGCCAAGGGGGGCCGAATCGTTGATATCGTGTCAGAGCAAAAAAATAGTCTGAGAATTTTATTTTTCTCTGACCCCGATTTTCTGACCCCGATTTTCCGATTTTCTTTGGAGCCCGTGGCGCAGGCAGCGCATTACGAATACATCTATAGCGCAGCCAGCCGGGCGATAAAGCATGTGCTGGAAGTGCGTGAGATAAATGACATTTAAGCCTGGCTGCTGTGATTCATCGAAGGCCTGAGGAACGAAGATGCTACAGATCATTGCGGCGCTGGTGCCGATTTTTGCGTTACTGATGCTGGGTTTCTTGGCGCGCCGCCATGGCTTTCCCGGGGAGGGCTTTTGGGCGCCGGCAGAGCGCTTAACTTACTATCTGCTTTTTCCGGCGTTATTGATCCATAGCCTGAGTCAGGCCAGCCTGTCCGGCGGGGAGTCGTTACGGATTGTGCTGGCTGTCTTGGTCTTATTGGTTGTGGTCAGTAGCATTTGCTTGCTGCTTAAAAAGCCATTGCGGGTTGGCTTTGCAGCCTACACCTCGTTTTATCAAGGCAGTATGCGCTTTAATACCTTTGTGGCGCTGGCCTGCACAGCGGCACTGGTATCAACCGAAGGTTTGGTGGTGGCTGCCATTATTGCTGCGGTGATGATCCCTACCCTTAATGTTTTGTGTGTGCTGGTGTTTTCCAGTGAAAAAGGGCTAGCTGCCAATCTGCTGCCAACACTTAAGGCTTTGGCCAAAAACCCGCTGATTCTGGCCTGTGGTGCCGGGATTCTGCTGAATCAACTGGGTGGCTTGCCAGCCACGCTGTCTGCCACTTTGGGGTTGTTGGGGCAAATGGCCTTGCCGCTAGGGCTGCTGTCGGTCGGTGCGGCGCTAAATCTGAGTGCGCTCAGATCATCGGGGCGGGTGCTTTATGTCTCATCGGCCATTAAATTACTGCTGTTTCCACTGCTTGCCTGGGGGGTGGCTTACGGGTTTCAGTTATCCGGGTTGGCGTCTCAGGTGCTGATCATTTTTTCCGCCATGCCAACCGCAACTTCTGCGTATATTCTGGCCCGGCAGCTAGGGGGCGATGCCCCTTTGATGGCGGCGATCATTACAGCGCAAACACTCTTTGCGATGATCACCTTACCTCTTGTGCTGTCGTTGCTAGGCTAACGAAAGATGCGTTACAGGCATGCGACACGGGCTGCAATCTGCAACTCTGGTTAAAAAAACAGCCCGGCTAAGCCGGGCTGAACTGCTTAATCGGCTTTGGCATCCAGATGCATCCGGCTTTCAATCGCAATGCCTTGTGCTTCGATGTCCAAACTCAGATCCAGTTGGAAGGGGGTGTCTTTCATGGCTTCAAACTCGGGCGGTAATTCAGCGCCCGTGGCGGCCATGCCTTCAGCCATGGCGGTAAAGAAACGGGCGTAGTTCATGCCAAAGTGCAGCAAGCCGTTTTGGCTAAGTGCGGTGCCGGCCAGAGCTTTGGCCTGGCGGCTGGCCTGCTCTCCCTGATAAATCAGCGCGTGATCCTGGGTCAGCATCAGCTTGGGTGCCATGCCGAACTGCGCCGCAATTGGAAAGAGTTCATTCAGCGCTAATTCTTCGCCCAGCTGCGGGAAAGAAATATCGGCCAGCGGTGGATAAAACATCAGCAGGCTTTGCAGCAGGCTGTGGGCATTGTCGGCCGATAGGCTGAACATGGCATCGACCACAGCAGGCATGCCAGTGGCCGGGTCCATCCGGACGTCGTTGACGGTCAAGGAAGCGCCTTTCACTGAGCCGGCCATGCCGGCCATGGCCAATGCCGCCAGAGGGTTGCTGGCTTTCATGGTGGTTTGCAGCTCAACCAGCGGAGCACATTGCAAGCTGGCGTTGCTGGTGGCGGCCCACAGCTCACCAACGGCTGGCAGCAGCTGGCCAATATTCAGGCCCAGCCCAAGGTGCAACAGGCTGTTGTTGGTTGGTTGCTGTACGTGCGGTGCAATAAAGCCGCGCAGTTTGTCCAGTGACGCCATGGCGGTTTTGTCGCTGCTGGCAATCAGCATCCGGCTGCTCATCGGCTGCTTATTGAGCTGGTTATCAAAATAAATGCCTGGCCAGTTGCTGGCTATGGTGGCGGTATCGGCCTGACAGGCTGATGAATGCCAATCCGCCATGACGGCGCTAAAGTCATCACCAAGCAGAGCGTGCAAATCGCGGGCTAAGCGATTCTGGTTGTTACTGGTGATGGCTTTGAACAACTCGGCACTGCTTAGCATACCAAAACTGGCTTCATCCAGTTGGTAGCGCTTGGCCAGAGGGGTGATGGCTTTTTTCCAATTCAATGCCTCGGCTGGTTTGCGAAGGGCCAGCGCTTCGGCATGATGGGCTGTGTTAAAGCCGGATGAGGTTAGAACCAGCGTGCCCCAGCCATGCTGCGCTGTCACCAGCAAGTCCAGACTGTGGCCATTGAATGGGAACAGGCTGTAACGGCGGTAGGCGACGCCATCCAGCTCTTCGGCCTGATGCCAAAGCTGACTTTGCTGTTCTACCCGGTCGAAAAAACGCCAGAACGCTTGCTCATCGGCTAACTGAACCCGGCTGACCGCGGATAAGCCCACCAGATAAAACAAGCTGCGAAAATCATGGCCGATGCCGGTGAGCTCAGTCAGTTGCTCTGGCTGATTCAGGATTTGCAGATAATTTTCCAGCAAGGCACCAAGGAAGTGGCCACTGTTATTCTCTGTGGTGCTCAGCATGCTGGTTAGCATATCCAGGGTTTGCTGCGTATCCTGTGGATACAGATGCATCTGCTGCAGGTAGCGCACCAGATCAAAAGGTTCTAGTTGAACGGTGAGCAGGGCAGTGTCTGCCGGAATATAGCTTAGCTGCTCTGAGGCTTGTTCTACGCCATTGGCAGTCAGCTTAACATAAGCAAAAAGTGCAGCAGCCAGCAAGGCCGCGGCGATAAGAAGGGTACGCATGGTGTCTCCTGAATTATGCCGTGGCACCACCTCGTCCTTGGGGTGTGAAGCAGTACCGATTAATGTTACATTTGTAAGCAGTGTATGATAGCTTTAGTTTTACTTTGGTGCAATTGTTGTGTGTGTGAAGCGGTTTCACCACAGCGTGAAACCACTTGGTTTGAGCCGTTAACGACTGATGGTGTGCAAAAATGCATCATGCGAACCCAGCTTGTTACTGGTCATGGCCATAATGGCTTTTAGTTGTTCCAGCAGCTCCTGCAATTGCTGGTCGCTCAGAGCATTCACCAAGGGGTGATAGTCTTTCGGCACCAGTCCCTGACCAATCATCACCTGCTGCCAGGCCACTTCGGTAAAGAGCTCGTCTTGCTCGCGGCAGACTTTACCGGATTGGGCGAACAGCGCCATTTTGCGTTGCAAGGTGTCAGGAATATCCATCCGCTGGCAATCTTTCCAGTACTGGCTGTCGCCGCGTTGATTCAGCTTGTAGTGCAGAATAATAAAATCGCGGATCTGCTCGAACTCCACTTTGGACTGACGGTTGTATTCGTCCCGATCGGCCGGACAAATGCCGTGATTGGGAAAGAACTTTAACAACCGCAGCACGCCCGATTGGATCAGGTGAATGCTGGTGGACTCGAGCGGCTCCAAAAAGCCGCTGGATAAGCCAATGCTCACCACATTGCGGTTCCATTGTTTCAGCCGTCGGCCTGTTTTAAAGCGGATAATGCGTGGCTCTGCCAGTGGCTTGGCATCCAGATTGCCCAGCAGCGTAGTGCGTGCTTCGTCGTCACTGCAGTACTTGCTGGAATAGACAAAGCCATTGCCAATCCGGTGCTGCAGTGGAATACGCCATTGCCAGCCTTTGGCATGGGCGATGGAGCGGGTGTAGGGGGTGATAGGCTCAACGGATTCGCAGGGAACGGCCATGGCGCTGTCGGCGGGCAGCCAGTGTGACCAGTCTTCAAAGCCGGTATTCAGTGTCTTTTCAATCAGCAGGCTGTGCAGGCCGGTGCAATCGAGAAACAAATCCCCTGCCACCTGCTGGCCATTCTCCAGCAGCAGACGTTCGACATCGCCGCTGTCCGGGTTCAGTATGACTTCATCCACCTTGCCTTCGATGCGTTTGACACCCAATTTTTCGCTGTAACGGCGTAAATACTGGGCATAAAGCCCCGCATCAAAATGATAGGCATACGACAGCCCCGGCAGGTTCACCCCTTCAATACGGTTCAGCTTGCTGAACTTGTTTTTATGGGCTGCCTGGTAGGCCAGCGAAAAATCCCAAAGATTAAAGCCCATGCCCGCTTGCTGGCTGCGCAGCCAGAAGTGGTGAAAACTGCAGGAGGGGAACTCTTTGCCAAGCCCGCCAAAGGCGTGCATGTACGAATCGCCCAGTTGGCCCCAGTTCTCGAATTGAATGCCAAGCTTGATGCTGCCTTTGGTTTCGCGCAGAAACTCGGTTTCATCGATACCAAGGGCTGCATTGAAGGTCATAATCGGCGGGATGGTGGCTTCCCCTACGCCAACGATGCCAATTTGCTCGGATTCCACCAGCGTGATCTGAATGGCTTTGCCCAGCATTTTCATCAGCAAAGAGGCACTGATCCAGCCGGCGGTACCGCCGCCTAAAATAACCAAGTGTTTGATGCGATTGGTTGTCATGCTTACTACCTACTAAAAAGCCCCTGGCTACTAAGGTAGCTCAGGGGCTGGATTCCTACTAGCTTTTCATCAGAACTTGTAACTGAAGCCCAACAGGAAGTTGCGGCCGTAATCCTGATAATCGCGGATCCGCAGCGCATTGCCTTCGGTAGTGACAAAGGCTTCGTTGGTCAGGTTTTGGCCTTGCAGATAGATGGACAAGCCATCCAGCTTATCAAAGCCAGCTTCACCGAAGTTAAAGCCGATTTGGGCATCGACAATGGTTTCACCGTTGATATCCACTTGCTGGGTATCAAAGCCAAGGCCGTAAACATCCCCTTTAAAGGCGCTGCGCTTACGCACACTCAGACGTGCCTGGAAGCCATTCTTTTCATAGAAAGCCGTGTACGACTGGATGTTTTTCGACAGCCCTGGCAGCTCGAACTCATTGCCATTGGGCATTTTGACATTCTGGTCAATCACGGTGTAGCTGGCCAGTAAGCCAAAGCCATCCAACACATCAGTCAGCTCACCCAGTGGTAAGGAAACAGAGAACTCCAGACCTTGCAGAGTGCCGCCGCCGCCGTTCACTTTACCAAAACCAGTGGCGGTAGAGGTTGGTGGGATCTGGCCGGTGCTTGGATCGGCAACGCCGTCCAGTTCAACCTGATAGGTACCATCAAAGATCCAGTTTTTCAGATCTTTCCAGAAGTAGGCAATGGCGAAGTAACCGGCATCACTGAAGTAATTTTCGTACGATAAATCCAGGCCAATGGCTTCTTTTGGCTCCAGCAATGGGTTACCACCGCCAATGCTCCAGAAGTTGCCGTTGTCATCTGGCTGCTGGTTGTAGGTTGCGCCAACAGACGCATTCATTTCATCCAGTCGCGCCCGTGACATGGTTTTGGCGGCACCAAAGCGCACCGATTGATTTTCGGCCACATCAAAGATCAGATTCAGGCTAGGCAACAAGTGCGAGTAGCTGTGCTTCACATCGGTCGGTGACGACACAATCAGGCCACCTTCATTGCCAAACGCGGTACCCTGTGAGCTTTGCTCGGTACGGATGTAGCGCAGGCCAATATTACCGGTGACCGGAATGCTACCCAGCTCCATTTCCAAATCAGCCTGGGTAAAGAAGGACAATACGTCTTCCGATACTTTCCAGGTTTTGAAGGAATGGCTGTCGTTGGTCAGACGCTCGGACAGCAAGTCGTAATAACCATCCCGTAGCATACGGCCAGAGTCGTAAGCAATCATATTGCCCATGCCGATAAAGTCCAGATTGACCGATCCTAACCGATACTCTTGCGGCACCACCAAGGTATCCGGGAAGTTACGAAGCGTCATGTAGAAGCCGTCGGAGAACTTCTCTTTGGTGCGCTCGCGGTAGGATACGCCGTAATGCATTTGGGTGATGATGCCACCGTTATCCAACATCTGGCTGGCCGCCAGACGGAAAGCGTTTAGTTCGTCATCCACGGTTGGTGTATTCAGGAAGCCGTCTTGTGCCGTGTTTTGCAGCGGATTGCCGTCTTCCAGGCCGTATTTATCATTAAGCGCAGAGCTCCAGCCCCAGCTACGCGGGCCACCTAACTGGATCAGGTTAAAATCGCTGTAATCAAGCGATGGGGTAAAGACCGCGCCCGAGTTACCCTGGCGCAGCTCGTAGCTTAAGTCGTCACCCACACCGAAGTTATCACCACGGCCGGTACCGGCGTAGCTTTCAAAGCTCCAGATGGTACGATCAACCGAAGAGTGACTGACATCAAAGTTTAATGTCCAGTTGTCGTTCAGGGTGTAATCCAGGTTCAGGCCAAACGACTTCAGCTTGGCATCACGGGTTTCTAAGTCATTACGGACTACCAGGTACTCATCGCTGACTGAGCCGCGGGTGATAAAGCCAGTGGCCGGGTCAATTTCCTGGGCCGAGGTGCCGCGGTTGTAACCCCAGGCGAATGGGATCTCAATGCCGCGCAGGATTTTTTCATCACTGAAATCAACATAAAGCGCATCAAACACCAGCTTCAGGTTATCGGTTGGCAGGGCTTCTACCACCAGCATGGCGGAGTCACGCTTCAAGGTGGAAGAGCGCACAAACGGCTTGGCACCGCCTAAAATGGCATACTGCTCACCATCGACTTCGAAATCCGGGTAACCCCAAGCGTTCCAGCGCTTTTCCTGGTTCGGTGAGTTCATCTTGGTGTAGGCAAAGGCAATACCTACCCGATCATCAGCAAATTGGTCGATGTACGAGAAAGTGCCACGGAAGCCGGTATCGTTGCCATCCGGGTTTAGTTTGCTGTGGCCGCTTTTCTCCATCTGGCCATTGACTTGCACCGTGCGCTCACGGTTTAACGGACGAACGGTCTGCAAATCAATCACACCGGCGATGCCTTCGGCTTCCAGCATGGCGCCAGGGGTTTTGTAAACGGTGACACCGCTCATGATTTCTGAAGGATAAAGGTCGAACTCCACGCCACGGTTATCACCAATCGATACCTGTTCACGGCCGTTGAAGGTGGTGGCACTTTCGTTTTCACCAAAACCACGAATGCTGACCCGGCTGGCGCGTCCGTCCAGTCGTTGTGCGGTCAAACCTGGCAGACGGGCGATGGATTCGGCGATGCTGGAATCTGGTAATTTGCCGATATCTTCTGCAGATACAGCTTCGACCACATTGGTAGAAAAGCGCTTGGTATTGATGGATTCGACCACTGAGCGGCGGAAACCTTTGATTTCAATCACCTCAAGCTCAGCTTGCTCTCTGGCGCGCTCGCGTGCTTCTGTGGGTGACAGCCGTTCGGCTTCGGTATCACTTTCCAGCGCATAGGCGCCGAAATGACTAATGCCGACGGTGGCCATCGCCATGGTCAGCAGACTGAGTTTAAACTTGTTCATGCCCTTTATCCCCGTGTTGGTTTTTATATGCTATTGCTTTTTCAGCAGCAGCTAATCCTGTCGTCTTGCTATTTATTAAACTTATTCGGGTGCAACAACAATATGAATACGTATTCATAGTGGCACTTCTGCACAGAAGTGGGGCTGTTTTTTACGGGATTGACCCCATTTGGTGCGCCTGTTTGATTTTTAACCGTTGATTTGGTTGGTTTTTTGCCTGTTTATTCATAAAGCGTGGTTGGAAGTCGGTGTTTTTGCTGGTTTTTTGCCTGTCAGTGACTGCATACGTATGCAGTGCATTCCTTTCCGTGGCTGCCCTGTTTATGCTTGGCTCAGTGATTTATTTTGATGATGCCAGCCATGTTCGCTGGCTGCCAGCAAGCTGCTTTTCCGGCAACAGGTGCACTATGGAATTACAACAACGTTTGGCCGAGCTGGCCGGGGTTCAGGATCATTACATCAATGCCCACGGCCAGCCTGAGACCATTTCCCGGCAGGTGGTTGCCGGAGTGTTGCGAGCAATGGGCTATGATTTAAGCAGTGAGCAAAGCATCGCCACCCATATTCAGCAACTGGAAGCAGAGCACTGGCGTCATTATCTGCAACCAGTGACGGTAGCGCGGCAGCATCAGCCTGTGCAGGTTCGGTTGCAGCAGCCCAAAGCCAGCGCTCAAAGCCACTGGCGTTGGCAGGTGGATACCGAGCTTGGTCAGCAAGTGCAGGGCGAACTTGAGTTGCATCAGGGTGACATTGTTGAACAAGCAGAGCTCAATGACGGCAGCTGGCTGGCTTTTCATCTGCACATTCCGGTCGAGCTGGAAACAGGTTACCACCAGCTCACATTAACTGCTGGCCAAAACCAATTGACCCAGCGTCTGATCATCACGCCATCGCGCTGTTTTCAGCTGCAGGATAAAGCAGTGTTTCGAAAAACTGCCGGCCCGGCCATGCAGTTGTATGCACTCAATACCGAGCACAACTGGGGCATTGGCGACTTTGGCGATTTGATCCGGTTAGCGCCACAGTTTGCTGCTGCTGGCTGTGATTTTATTGGTTTAAATCCGTTGCACGCGCTTTATCCGGCCTTGCCACAGGATTGCAGCCCGTACAGCCCGAACAGCCGTTTGTGGCTGAATAGCCTCTATGCCGATTTAACGCTGGAGCCGGAGTACCAGGCGGAAGCCGTGCAGCAGGCAGTGCAATCCGGTGACTTCCAGCAGCAATTGCAGCAGTGCCGCCAGGCCGCCGATGTGGATTACGCCACCGTCAGCCGGCTGAAGCAGCGCATTACCGGTTTGATGTTCGCGCATTTTCAGCAGCAGGAGTTGCAAGCCGCTACCCCCAGAGCCAAAGCCTTTCAGCGCTTTGTCGAAGACGGCGGCGATAGCCTGTATCAACTGGTGGTGTACAAGGTGCTGCAGCAGCAGATGTTTGCCAAAGACTGGCAGATGGCCAGTTGGCAGCAATTTCCGGCCGAGTATCAGTGGCCGTATAGCCCGGCAGTGCAGCAATTTGCTGTGCAGCATCAGGATGCGATTCAGCAGCAGTTGTATGCGCAGTGGCTGGCCTATCGTCAGTTGGCTGCCGCTCAGCAAGCCTGTCTGCAGGCTGGCATGGCGATTGGTTTGTACCGCGACCTGGCGGTGGGGACCAACCGCAGCAGTGCCGAGACCTGGGCTGAGCCGGAAAACTATTTCTTGCAGCTCAGTGTAGGCGCACCAGCCGATATTATGGCGCCCAAAGGTCAGGACTGGGGCTTGCCGCCCTACAATCCGGCGGTACTAAAAGCCAAAGCCTACCAGCCTTTTATTGATTTACTGCAGGCCAATATGCAGCATGCCGGTGCCTTGCGCATCGATCATGTAATGGCCTTGCTACGATTGTGGTGTACGCCGGTGGGCAAAAGTGCCACTGAGGGTGCTTATGTCCGTTTTCCGGCGGATGATTTATTTGCCATCCTGGCATTGGAAAGTCAGCGCAATCACTGTGTGGTGATAGGCGAAGACCTGGGCACAGTGCCGGCGGAAATCAGTCGCTTACTGGAGCAATACCAGGTGTTGTCCTACCGGGTGTTTTTGCTGGAGCAAAAAGACAGCAGTTACCAGCACAGCGAGGCGACCTACCCGGAGCGCTCGATGGCGACGGTCACCACCCACGATATGCCCACCATGGTCGGTTATTGGCAGGAGCACGACTTAGCACTGCGCCACCGGTTGGATTTGTACCCCAGTGCTGAGGTTGCTGAGCAGCTGCATCAGTTGCGCGAGCACGAAAAGCAGATCCTGCGCCGTCAGTTTGACTTGCCAGAAGGCGACTACGCTGCTCTGATCCGTCACAGCCACCGCTTTGTGGCGGCCACGCCAGCTAAGTTGATGGCGTTTCAGCTGGAAGATTTGGTGTTGGTGGATACCCCGGTCAATGTACCAGGCACCAGTACCGAGTACCCCAACTGGCAGCGCCGCTTACCCGAGCCCGCCGAGCAACTGCTAAAGCGCGCCGATGTGCAGCAACTGCTGGCAGAAATTAAGGCTGCCCGGGGAAATTAATACTTATTCCCCTGCTTAAACAAAAAACCAGCCGAATTAAGGCTGGTTTTTTGTTTGGGAAGGTACCTACTTAGTTGGCCTGTCGCGGCTCAGCGTTTTTGACAAATTCATCCAGCCAGTTCACCGTTTCCCACAGCATATGCAGCACCGACTCGCGGGCACGGTAGCCGTGCGACTCCAGTGGCAGCATCACCAGCCGGGTGGTGCCGCCATTGCCCTTGATGGCCTGGTACAAACGCTCGCTTTGCATCGGGAAGGTGCCGGAGTTGTTGTCTTCCGCACCATGGATCAGCAGCAGTGGTGTTTTGATTTTTTCCGCATGAAAGAACGGCGACATCCGGATGTAGAGATCAGGATCGTCCCATAAAGTGCGTTGCTCACGCTGAAAACCAAAAGGCGTTAAGCTGCGGTTGTAGGCACCGCTACGGGCAATGCCGGCCCGGAACAGATCGGAATGCGCCAGTACATTGGCCGTCATAAAAGCACCGTAGGAGTGACCGCCCAGCGCAACCCGCTCCGGATCGGTGACGCCACGGCTGACGCCGGCTTCAATCGCGGCTTTGGAGTTCATCACCAGCTGCTCGATAAAGCTGTCGTTTGGCTCCTTATCACCTTCACCAACGATTGGCATGGTGGCGCTATCCAGTACCGCATAGCCCTGGGTGGCCAAAAACTGTGGGTTCCAGTAGCTGATGCGGTTAAAGCGGTACGGCGAACCACTGACCTGGCCGGCCGCGGCACTGCTGCGAAACTCGCGCGGGTAAGCCCAGATAATGGTTGGCAGCGGACCATCGCGCTCTTTATCGTAACCCGCAGGCAGCAGCAAGGTGGCAGACATCGGCACGCCGTCTTCCCGCTGGTAATGGATCATTTCCCGGCTGATACCCAGCGTATGCGGCATCGGGTGCGGCGTTTGGGTTACCGCGGTCAGGGCACCACTTTGCAAGTCGCGCAGATAAAAATCCGGTGGCGTATCGATGCTTTCCCGTTGGGTCAGCAAACGGCCATCGGCGCGCAGGGTGATGGGGTACTCATAATAAGGTGCTTCGGAGCGCCACAGCCGCTCGGTCTCACCGCTTTGCAGCTGCATCCGATCGATAAATGGCCGGTCGCCATCATCGGAAGCACCGGCACCGGTCAACAAAATGGCGCCATTATCCAGCCGCAGCACCCGGTTGCCCTTGGCATCCAGCCGGGTAAGCGGGGTGCCCGGATCGCCGTAGCGGTCTTCGTACGAGCGCTGCCACAGCAGTTTTGGTTCGGCATCGGTCAGCAACCAGAGTTTTTCCTGTCGATCCTGCCACCAGCGCTCCCACACCAGGCTGGTGCCATCTTCCGCGCTTAGTATGCTGGCAAAACGGTACTGCATTGCCAGCAAAGGCGTTGGCTCGGCAGTAAAAGGTGCCGCCAGCTGCAGCAGTTGATCCCGTGTATCAGCGGCTTGGCGCGGGTCGCCACCGTCCTGGGCTTTGGCCCAGACCAGAGTAGCCGGCTGGTCGCTGCGCCACTGAATGGCACGGCGGCTATCGACTACCGCATCAAAAGCGATGGGCAGGTTGTCGGCCAGCGGCTGCTGCTCCACGGTGTACAGCAATTCACCACGCCGGTTCAGGACTTCGGTGGTGCGGGCAAAGCGGAACATCGGCACCGCATAGGAATAAGGCTCGGTTAAGCGGGTGGTCAGCAGATGCTGATTGTCCGGCGCCAGCGAAAAGCCGAGGAAAGGCCTGGCCTCGGTAATCACCTGAATGCGGTTGTTCAGACCCACCCGCACCAGCTGGCTGGCCATGTAATGATTAAACAGCGCTTCATCATGGCTGTTTTGCAGCAAATCCTGATAGGTACGGGCCGGCGCAGTGCGACCACGCACTTCTGTCACCACCGGGCCTGCCGGTACGGCCGGAGCTGCGGGTTCAGCACCACGTTTTGGGTCTACTGCCAGCAGATACACCGCCTGGCTGTCGGTAGCCCATTGCAGTTCGCCGCCGCGGATGGCGTTTACTTTGACTTTTGACCAACGCTCAGCGCGGCCGCGCTCCACATCGACCCGCCACAGGGCGGTGTGGTCTTGCTCCAGTTGCAACAAGGCCAGATAACGGCTATCCGGCGACCAGGTCGCTGACAGCACCCGCAGATTGCGCGGCAGGCCACGGATTGCCTTGGCTTGCTGGCTATCCAGCTCAATCAGTTGCAGGCCGGATAAATAACGCGGTTGACTGGGCCCCTGATTGCGCGGATTAAAGCGCATACCGGCCAGACGGTATTCTGGCTCGGCCAGATCGGCCAAGGATGGCAGTGCCGGGCGCTCCAGCGACAGCAACCAGCGGCCATCCGGGCTTAAACTGGCAGCCGGCGGTGGTGGCGCATCGACAATGGCAGTGATTTCTTCGGCGGGTTCCATGTAGCCGATATCAACGGCTTCGGCCCAAACTGGCTGGCTGAGAGCAATGAGGAGCCCCAGCAAAAAAAGAGAGAGAGTTTTCATCCGGCATCCTTCAGCATGTTAATTCCTTTTTGTAACAAGAAAAGACAGCAGTGGCGAGCCCGAGGCGTTGATTGGTGCGGAATTCAGGATAAAGCGGGGCTTGTTGCGTGCGCAAAAAGTAAACGGCTGTATCAGGCGTTAAGTTATTGTTCATTTTTGGCTCGATAGGATGCTTGTGTTTTAACCAAACCAAAGGAAAATTCAGGATGAAGAAGTTAGCATTAATGGCAGGCGCTGCGGCGCTGTTGGCAGGACAAGCGGTGGCGAGCGAAGGTTTTTATGCAGGTATTCAGTACAGCAACAATACTGTAAAAGAGAAAGAAGACGGTGTTAGTGTATCCGTGGATCTTGGGGTATTGGGTGTATTAGCCGGTTATCAGTTTCATGAGAACTTTGCACTGGAAGGTCGTTTTGGTACGGGTGTTAAAGATAAAAAGTGGCGGGAAGATGGCTACTCCGATACCTTCTCTGCTGGCAATAGCTATGGCCTTTATGCGAAGGGAATAGTGCCTTTATCGCAAGAGTTTTCTTTGTATGGTGTGGCCGGATATGCTCATACCAAGTACAAGTGGAAGGAAGTTGGGCAAGGTTGGAGTGACCAAGGGTCATTTAGCAGCAAGGGCTTGAGTTACGGCGTTGGTGGTGAGTTTGCTTTTTCTCCGCAACTATCGGTGACTCTTGAGTATGTTCACTTACCAACCAAAAAGCTTCAGGAAGATGGCTGGGAATTTAAATTGCGCTCATCCAATGTTGCTTTGGGTGTCAATTATCGCTTTTAAGCGGTGATTACACTAAAAATGCCGGCTAAAACGCCGGCATTTTTGTTTCAGGTTTAGCTTACCAGATTTTCACCCGCACTTCCTCTTCACGGTACATGCCATCGCCTGGCTGCACATCAAAGGCCTGGTAAAACTCCGGCATATTGGACAGTGGTCCCAGCACCCGGTATTTGCCCGGTGAGTGTGGCCCGGTGATTACTTGCTGGCGCAAGGACTCATCGCGGAATTTGATACGCCAGATTTGGCCCCAGCCGATAAAGAAACGCTGCGAGCCGGTAAAGCCATCAATCACTGGCGCTGGCTGGCCTTGTAGCGAATTTTGATAGGCACGGTAACCGACGGTTAAGCCGCCCAAGTCAGCGATGTTTTCACCCAGACCCAGTGCGCCCTGCAGGTGCAGATCGTCAATCGGGTTAAAGGCATTGAACTGATCGATCATCAGCTGCGCCCGTTCACGGAACTGGCGCTCATCGTCTTCGCTCCACCAGTCACGCAGGTTGCCTTCGCCATCGGAGCGGCGGCCCTGGTCATCAAAACCATGGGTGATTTCATGACCAATCACAGCACCAATAGCACCGTAGTTCAGGGCGTCGTCGGCATTCACATCAAAGAACGGCGGTTGCAAAATGGCGGCAGGAAACACGATTTCATTCATGGTCGAGCTGTAATAGGCGTTGACGGTTTGTGGTGTCATACCCCATTCGTCCCGGTTGACCGGCTGGCCCAAGCGGCCAATCATCCGCTGGTACTCGCACTCGGCACTGCGCCGGGCATTGCCCATCAGATCATTGGCCGCGATGGTGACGCAATCGTAATCACGCCAGACATCCGGGTAACCGATTTTGGTGTTAAAGCTCGCCAGCTTGGCCTGGGCTTCCACCTTAGTGGCATCGCTCATCCACTCCAGTTCATCAATGGCCTGGCTAAAAGCGACCATAAAGTTTTTCACCAGTTCATCCATCCGTGCCTTGGCTTCCGGCTGGAAATGGCGCTCGACGTATTTCTTGCCGACCAAAAAGCCCAGCATCCGCTCGGTGGTCTGCACCGCCCGCTTTTCCCGGCTGCGCTGCTCTTGCTGGCCACTCAGGGTGCGGCCATAGAAATCAAAACTGGCTTCATCAAAAGCGGCTGGCAACATGGAAGCACTGCTGCGCAGCAGGTGAAAGCGCAGGTATTTTTGCCAGTCCGCCAGGGCAATGTTTTGTTGCAATGCGGCAAAATCGCTAAAGAAGCTGGGCTGACGGATCACCAACGCATCGATATCACCCAACTGGGCGGCATTCAGCATTGTTGCCCAGTCAAAGCCAGGTGCAATGTCTGCCAGCTCGGCCGGGGTCATTTTGTTGTAGGTGGCATTGCGATCGCGGTTTTGAATGCGGCTCCACTGAGCTTCAGCCAGCTGGCGCTCAATCGCCACTATAGTTTCAGCCGCCTGCTCGCCACCAGACCAGCCGGCCAGTTGCCAGAAGCGCTGGATCAGGTTTTGGTATTCCTGCAAAATTTGCAGCGAACGTTCATCATCTTTTAAGTAATAGTCGCGATCCGGCAAACCCAGGCCGGATTGGCTGGCCGCGCTGATGTATTGATCGGACTGGCGCTGATCCTGACTGACAAACAGCGCTACCGGCACGCCGCTGCGGATGCTTTGCCATTCCCCCCAGAGTGTGGCCAGCTCAGCATGATTTTGCAGTGAATCAATGCGGGACAGATCTTGCTGCAGCGGGGTCAGGCCCAGAGCTTCGATGGTATCGGTATCCAGAAATGAGCGGAACATATCGGCTATTTTCTGCGCATCGCTGTCTTTGGCGTGGGGGTCTTTGGCATGCTGCTCTGCAACGAGTTCATGAATAATGGCCAGCACATGCTGCTCGGAGACTTCCCGCAATTCATCAAAGCTGCCCCAGCGGGCACGGTCGGCTGGAATTTCCGTGCGCTCCAGCCACTTACCGTTGACGTAACGGAAGAAGTTTTGCTGTGGCGCCACACTGGTATCCATATTGTGCAGTTCGATGCCCGAGCTTAGGGCTGCTTGCTGCTGGCTGGACGACGTTTGCTGGGATGGTGCTTCGCCGCTGCAACCGGTCAGTGCCAGACTTACCGCCAGCGCTACTGAGCTGAGTAAAGATTTGGTCATAACGCGTTTCCTGTAGTTGTTTTTGGATAATAGTTTTTTTGGATAATAGTTGTGTTGGATCTTTTGTCGTTGTTTTAGATTTGTCTGTTTACTTGGTTCCACTTGAAGACGATCAGTGCATCTTTAGGCAGTGCATCTTTAGGCCAGTGTATAAAGTTCAGTCGCTATGTAAAGCCGGACGCGCTCTGTGCCGTACCATGAGCGGTTAATCGCAGTGTTTGGGCGCTAAGCCTGCGTAAAAAGCTTGTACTGGGCTGATTTTTTCGTCAGGATCGTCGCTCTTTCTCAATAGGCTTACGGAGTCATTGCATGGAAACGGTTTGGTTATCGTTATCGGGAGTCCCCTATTTTCTGTTGTATTTTGCGCTGGCAGCCGCGTTGCTGCTCTGCTTTGCCCGCATTTACAGCTGGGTAACACCGCATCACGAATTTGATTTGATCCGCGCCAATAACAGCGCAGCGGCCGTCGCCTTTGGTGGCGCCCTGATAGGCTTTTCCATTCCGCTGGCCAGTGCCATCACACACTCCATGTCACTGCTTGATTGCGCCATCTGGGGTGGGGTTGCCCTGATGGTGCAGGTGCTGACTTTCTTTGTGGTGAAGCTGACCCTAAAGCAGCTGCCAACCCGTATTCAGCAAGGCGAACTGGCGGCCGGTATTTTTTCAGCTGCTTGCTCTATTGCGGTGGGGATGCTGAATTCTGCCAGTATGAGCTATTGAGTCGAACTGCCCGGAGGAGTTCTTATGAAACGCAGTAAAAAAGCCGCGCTGGTCTTGATGGCGCCAGCTGCCACCCTGCTGTTGGCTGGCTGTGGCGAGCAGCAACAGGAAGTGCATGTTTTTCATAATGCGGAAGAATGCGCCGCTTTTTATCATCCACCGGCCGAGTGCCAGGCCGAATTCGAACGCGCTGAGGCGCTGCATACCCAGGTGGCGCCGCGCTATCAGAATCAATTTGAATGCGAAGCCGATTTTGGTGCTGGTCAGTGTGAAACCGCCCCTGAGCGCCATCAAAGCGGTAGTTTCTTTATGCCGATGATGATGGGCTATATGGCGGGCCAAATGATGAATCGCGGCAACCTGGCCGGTGGCCAGGCGCAGTCTACGCAGCAAAGCGCTGCCAATAATCGCTCTGCAGTGCCCACCCAGCCTTTGTACAAATCGCGTGATGATCGCTCCACCTTCCGTACCGCCAGCAATCAGGCGGTGGCCAGCCAGCCGGGTGTGGCCCGGGTGCGGCCTTCGGCGGTGCAGCCGCAGCGGGCGCAGCTGGTGCGCCGGGGTGGCTTTGGCCAACAAGCAGCGGTGCGTCAGCAAGCCGCCAGGCAGCAGGCCAATCGCCAGCGTAGTTACGGCAGCTAAGATGAAACGAGTCAAAAGCACTCCACGCCCAGGCTGGCAGGCTTATGCCGAAAGCCTGGGCTTTAAATTTCATACCATCGATGGCGAGCCCTACTGGGATGAAAGCGCCTACTATCAGTTCAGCCTGCGCCAGATTGAGCAGGATTTGGAAGATGTCACCGAAGAGCTGCATGCGATGGCGCTGGATCTGGTGCCGGATATTCTGGCCGATGAGCAAAAGCTCGATCAGCTGGCGATTCCAGAAGATTACCGCGATGCGTTGGCGGCCTCCTGGCAACGCGGCGACCCACACCTGTACGGCCGGATGGATCTGGTGTACGACGGCAGCGGCCCGGCCAAATTGCTGGAGCTGAACTACGATACCCCGACCTCTTTGTACGAAACCGGCTTTTTTCAGTGGGTCTGGCTGGAAGATCAGTTAATGCGCGGCGAGCTGCCGGCAGGCGCCGATCAGTTCAATTCGTTGCAGGACAAACTGGAACAAGCCTTTGCCAACCTGGCATTGCCGCAGCCGTTTCACTTTACCAGTGTGCGGGAAAGCATCGAAGACAAAGGCACCGTCGATTACCTGCTGGATATTGCCACCCAAAGTGGCGTTGATGGCCGCTACATTGCGCTGGAAGATATCGGCAGCCTGGATGGGCAATACTACGATCTGCAGGGCGAGCCGATCACTGGTTTGTTTAAGCTCTACCCCTGGGAGTTTCTGCTGGAAGAAGCCTTTGCCGAGCAGGTGAAAACTTCCGAGACCCTCTGGCTGGAACCGCTGTGGAAACTGCTGCTATCGAACAAAGGAATTTTGCCACTGCTGTGGCAAAAACACCCGGGCCATCCGAACCTGCTGGAAAGTCATTTTGATACTGGCAAGGCCCTGGACAAAGGCTGGCTGCGCAAGCCGCTGTTTTCCCGCGAAGGCGCCAATATCGAGCTGGTTACCGCCGATGGCCAGCGCTTAAGCGAACCCGGCCCCTATCAGGACGCGCCCTTTATCCGGCAACGGTTGCAGCCACTGCCGATGTTTGACGGCAACTACACCTTAATCGGCAGCTGGGTGGTCGGTGACAGCGCCGCCGGCATTGGCATCCGTGAAGACAACAGCCTGATCACCAAAGACAGCTCACGCTTTTTGCCGCATATTATTTTGGATTAGTAGAGGTAGTGTCAGGGATGAAACATCTGAGCTTAACAGCAATGCTGGTCATTTTGCTGCTGGTGATGTCCGTCACCTTGTTAAGCACTTCAGCGTTAAGCTAGCCGACTCCTTGATTACGTAAAAGATAGGGCATCAAGTCGCACCAACCCATCTCACTGTGAAGGAATTTTTGCGCTGCATAGCCCTTGAGCCCCGACACTGTGACGACCACAGCATGAAAACCTTAATGTTTACCATTCATATACAAATTCAGTCATTTGTTTTATTATGATGTCTTTGTGAATTTATTTATAATGCTTCGTTTAAGTCGGCTTGATCATTCAACAAGTGCGGCAACCGAGCTCGGGAGCATTGTAGCGTGCGGGAGCGGGCCTGTTGGAACCAGAAGTGCTGTTCCGGTTCGGTGGGCAGCCATGGCGGGTGAAGGAGTGAAGCATGGAGCAGACAGTGACTTTTGGTGTGGAAGAGGAATTTTATTGGCTTGGTGGCGCTATTCCCTGGGGTTCTTTGCTGCAAGCAGGCTCTGGATTTACGTTTGGCCAAGAAGCGCATGCCAACACCATTGAGATCATTAGCCCCATTTGCCATTCGCTCACCCAGTTGGCCAGTCACCTGCGGCAAAGCCGGGCCTTTCTCCGCCAGGAAGCAAGCCGTTATCAGTCTGAGCTATTCTGCGGAGGAACACATCCTCAGCTGGATGGCATGACAGAACCCAAAAATATCGGCCATTATTACCAACAGGTGAACGATTTTCTGGGCGTCGCCTTGACCGATTCACTGGTCTTTGGGCAACATCTTCATATCGGCGGGATACCACCAGCGGAGATACCAGGTACGCTTAACCGTTTGCGACCTTATTTGCCCTTGCTGATCGCCTTATCCGCCAACTCGAGTCACTGGCGTGGGCATGATACCGGCCTAAAAGCAGCGAGAATATGCATTCTGGATAAACTGCCCCGCACCGGAATACCGCCCGTCATGCCGTCAGTTCCGCTGTATCGCAAGAAAATTACTGCCATCCAACAGGCCGGAGCTTATCAATACCCCAAACAGGTTTTATACGATGCCCGCTACCACCTTGTTCATGGTACGATCGAGGTAAGAGCACTGGATATGCAAAGCTGCGATCACCTTGCGGTGGCGGTGGCTTTATTTACTGCTTGTCTGGTCACGGGGTTGTATCAAAAGGCCCCCTACCTGCTGGACTGGCAGATGGACGATGAAGCCATCATCCATAATCGCTATGAAGCCATCAAGCATGGTATCGCAGCAACGTTTCTGGATAAAACCTATCAGCAACAGAGCGCCTGCTCATTGCTGCAGCACTTATTGACACACTTCAGCGCTCCTATCAAAGCCGCCGATGAACATGCATTTTGGGCGCTGCAAGACAAGCTTAGCCAGAATGAGGCACAGCCGCTATGCCCAGCAAGGCAGCGTGATCCAGCGGCTTGCCTGGCAGGCGAATTCGTGGTGTCACCAAGCGACACCACCACGCACACTGCACTGCTCAACGCTTAGGGTTGCTGGATGTTTTCTACATTTAGCGCAAGCAGTTATCTGGATTTTGTGCACCAGTTAAAGCACCCCAGCTCGTCGATATTGTTGCCTTATGTGGTGCAAATCCCACAGCCGTTACTCGATAGCTGGGCCCGGTTAAGTATCGACGTGGCGATGAGTCTGATGCACCAGCCTTACTGGCAGCCCTCTAGCTGTGTACCGGCTGAGCACAGTTTTCCTGATTTTATGTCGATTGATTGGGCCATAACCGGGTCGGGTGACGATCCTAAGCTGCAACTGATTGAAGCACAGGCCTATCCTTCGGTATTCCATTATTGTCTGGAAGCCGAGCGTCATTGCGGCCAGGCGACTGTCTTGCAGAACCGTCCTCTTGAGGAGCGGGCTACTATTTTCCGACGTCTTTTCCTAGGTGATGTTGCAGAAAAAACTTCGATTTTGTTGGTGCAAAGTCATCAGGGCCAGACAACAGGGTTTGATATGGAGCTGGCAGGCCGGGACGTCCCCGTCATTAGCCTCGATCAGTTGCGCTATACCAACAAGCGCTGGTATTACCCTGCGGACGGGCGCTTTTTACCTGTGGAAAGAGTGTACAACCGGGTGATTTTTATCAACCTGGATGCTCGGCAGCGTCAGTGCATGCAGTCACTGCTGGCCGACAGCTCGATCCAGTGGCTCAATCATCCCAGTTGGTTTGAGCGGATTAGCAAAGCAAGCTTGCAGCAATTTCCCCATCCGAACAACCCGCCAACACGACCATGCACATTGCCAGGTCCGGCTGATTTAACCCAATGGGTCCTTAAAACGGTGGATAGCTTCTCAGGTCGCGGTATTATACTCCACCCATCCGTGCAGGATCTGAAGCTAGCTTCGGCAGGTAGCTTTCTGCAACGACGTGTGCAGTATACCCCCTGCATCCAGCCACCATCACCGGCAGCCCAACTGCATTGTGCCGAAATCCGTTTTCTGTTGCTGTGCACTGGCCAAGCGTTCCTGCCAATCACCAACTTACTCCGGGTGTCTAAACAGGGCATGATCAGCCAGAGCATGAAGGCTCCGACAGAGCATGAAGGGGCGAGTATTGCTATTGGCGTTTAAGCAAGGCAACTAACCCTGTAGCCATCAGCATGAAACTGATGATGAGAAATAGCCATGAAAAGGATTGATAGCTGGCCATGGCAACCTTGGCCTCGATAAGCCCATGGTGTTGTTCCAGGTAGTGAGATACGCTCGATGGCTGCACCCGTTTTGGCCAGTGCGCCCAGTTTTGCATAAGCGACACCGCCTCGAAGTGCTGCAGCATTGCCACCATGGCCGAAATACCGACAGCTCCGCCCAGGGTTCTTAACAGGTTGAACAACATGGCTATATCGCTGGCATCCTCGGCTTTGCCCAACCTCAGCGACAACACGCCCAAGGGGATGACCAACAATGGAATGGCGAAGGCACGCAGTAATTGGCTGGACCAGAAGGCGCCTGCTTCATGCCAGGGGGTCAGCTGGATCAGCAATAGGCAGCTCAGCGCGGCCAGCATGGCTCCGATAAAAAACAATAAAAACGGGTTAAACTTCTGATGAAAGCTGACCAACCATGGGGCGAAGAGCAGTTGTGGAATGGCGGTCATCAACACCACCGTCACGATTTGTTGTGGGCTGTATTGATGCAAGAGCACTAAATAAAGCGGGATCACATAAATCAAGGCATAGACAACCACACCAACAATAAAACTTGCGGACATCACCAAGGCGCAACCAGGCTCCCGCATCACGCGAAAGTTGATCCACGGCGTATCGGTTTGCAGGGAGCTGAGCAGTCCCAAGGCTAAAAGTAGCAGTGAGGCCGCGCTGAGTACGCGAACAAAGCCTGAGTGCCACCAACCATATTCGGCACCAAACTCAAGCAAAAAGACGCACCCGGTGAGTCCAAGGATCAATAAAACAAATGGCAACAGGCCAGCAAGATGGATAGGGGGGCTTTGGTGAGCGCGGGGGCTGATGGCATGAGACTGAATCATGACCAGAGCAAGCAGACCAAGCGGAATATTCACCCAAAAGAGCCATGACAGCTGTGACTCGCCGAGCAGTCCTGTATACAAGGGGCCGACAAGAGGTGCAATGCCCGCAAATAAAGAGAACAGTCCCATCCCCAGCCAGTGCTGCGCCAATTGCAGCTCAGCACGTATGGTTAAATGCACCAAAGGGATCAACAGGCCGCCACAGGCTCCCTGCAGTAGCCGGCCAAGGAGCAGCACCTCATAGCTGCCGGCTAAACCGCAGATTGCAGAAGCAAGGATAAAGCCTGCAATGGCTAAAACACTGATGGTTTGATGGCCCCATCGTTTATTCAGCAATGGCAACAACGGCATGCTGATGATCTCGGCCAATACATACACAGAGACGAGCAGAGAAAGTTGCTGCGGTGTTACAGCAAACTGGCTTTGGACAAGCCCAACGGCAGCACTGGTTGCATTGATACCCGCTATGGCCATGAAGGCACCTAGCATGGTACCAAGCAACAACGGCCAGGACGATTGCCTCATGGCATCAGCCAAACCTTGGCTGATAACCCTGGCACCAAGCGTTCGTCAACATCTTCGAGCTTGATTCTTACCGGCACCCGTTGCACAACTCGCGTGACATAACCAGAGGTATAGTTGGGCTGCATAGGGCTTTGCTTAGCGCCCGCTACGGCTGAAACCGAGTCAATGACACCGACGAAATCGCGACGCCCCAACGCATCAAAACGGACCCGGACAGACTGCCCGGCAGCCAGCCGGGGCAAAGCACGTTCATCAAAATAAGCGTGCACCCAAAGGGCGTCTCTATCGAGCAATGTGAGTAGTATATCGCCAGCGGAAAGAAACTGGCCGGTGTGCCGGTGAACTTTGACAACAAAGCCATCAACATGGCTAAGGATGACTCGCTCACTTTTCAACCGCTCAAGCTCTGCAAGCGCTTGCGATAAGGCGATTAGCCGGAGCTGTTTTATTTTCTGTTGCTGAATGGCCTGCAGACGCTGGTTGCTTGCACGTTCAAAATGACTTTTTTCTTCCAGCAGTTTGTGCTGCAACCTTAGCAGTTCACGCTCTGGCAGCTCGACTGCATCGAAGCTAGCTCCCCCTTGCGCATGAATAGCCATCATGCGTTGATGCTGCTGGCGCACCAATTCAACCTTGTTGTGCAGTAGTGTTATTTTTTGCTGGGATAAGTCAATGATGTTTTCCCAGTTTTGCTGCTCTTCGAAAGCACGCTGTTTCTCCTCAAAGGCCTGTGTATAGTCTGTGCCATGAACCTTTATCTGGTAATCAATATCTGCATCATCAAGCTGAACTAAAATCTGGTGTCTTTCAATTTTCTGATTTTCTTCAACAAACAATACATTAAATAGCCCATTTACCGGCGATGAGACATAGTGTATTTCTCCATCAAGATGGGCAATACTGGTGCTGCTGTGTTGATCAAAAAAGAGCTCCCAACTTAGATACAGCAAGAAGCCTATAGCGGAAGCCCCAAGAGTAATGATTCGCAGTGCAGAATGTTTCAACGTGATGATCCGGTTATTCCAAGAAAAATTAGTACCCTAGCAAGCGTCTTGTGTGCTCAGCATGACGATCACAATGCGCGTTACTTTACCAGAGAATGTATAATTTGTTTACAATAATGAAATGTTCGTCGTTGATTTTTTCGGATCATAACCCATCAAAGATCATTGAATTTCACCCAGCCGATTTTATCTTGCTGTATTTTATAAAATTATAGAAATGAAACCTCCATCCATGAATGGTTGTTGATTATTTATCCTGTTTTTTTGTATAATTATTCTTCTCTGATTCATCCGGCTGTCATGATGCTTTCATACAGTGGTGTTGCATCAGCCTGGGTGTTCAACCGATGAAGGATTTTGCCAAGGTGCGTACTACTGAACTTGTCTCTGGCTTTCGCCAGTCTGCCCCTTATGTCAATGCTCACCGTGGCAAAACCTTTGTGGTGATGCTGGGTGGCGAAGCCATTGCTCAGCCTGGCTTTCGCAGCATTATCAATGACATTGCCCTGCTGAATAGTCTGGGTATCAAAATTGTGCTGGTGTATGGTGCCAGGCCGCAAATCAACCAGGCGTTGCAGCAAGCCGGGCTGGATGCCAGTTACCACAAGCGGGTGCGGATCACCGATGACGACACCTTTCAGCTGATCAAGCAGGTGGCCGGCGCTTTGCAGCTGGATATTACCGCCCGGCTGTCGATGAGTTTGAGCAATACGCCGATGCAGGGTGCACAAATCAACGTGGTCAGTGGCAACTTTGTCATTGCCCAGCCACTTGGCGTGGATGAAGGCATTGACTACTGCCACAGTGGCCGGGTCCGACGCATTGATGTGCAGGGCATTCGCCGTCAGCTGGATAGCAATGGCATGGTGCTGATGGGGCCCATCGCTGCTTCGGTTACCGGCGAAAGCTTTAACCTGACGGCAGAAGAAATTGCCACCCAGGTCGCCATTAAGTTAAAAGCCGACAAAATGATAGGGTTTAGTGCTGATGGCGGCATTTTATCCGATGATGGCGACATAATCCCGGAACTGCTGCCCAATGATGCCGAGCAGAACATGCAGCGTTTAGAGCTGCAAGACAGCTGCTGCGCTGCCAGCCTGGCCTTTTTGCATGCGGCGATTAGCGCCTGTCGCGCCGGGGTGCCGCGCTGCCATCTGATCAGTCACAATGCCGATGGTGCCTTGCTGCAAGAGCTGTTCTCCCGCGATGGTATTGGTACTCAGATGGTCAATGAGTCGGCCGAGAAACTGCGCCCGGCTACCATTGCTGATATCGGTGGCATTCTGGACCTGATCCGGCCGCTGGAGCAGCAGGGTCTGTTGGTGCGGCGTTCACGCGAGCAACTGGAGATGGAAATTGATTACTTTGTGCTGATTGAAAAAGAAGGCTTAGTGATCGGCTGTGCAGCATTGTATCCCTTTGCCGATGAGCAGGTCGGCGAGTTTGCCTGTGTGGCGGTGCATCCGGATTACCGCGATGCTGACAGGGGCAGTGTTTTGCTGAAATACGTGATCCAGCAGGCCAAACAGCGGCGTTATCATACCCTGTTTGCACTGACCACCCGTAGTATTCATTGGTTTTTGGAGCATGGCTTTGAGCTTGCGACGGTGGAAGATTTACCGGCGCAAAAACAGCAGCTGTACAATTATCAGCGTAAATCCAAGGTGCTGGCGTTGTCACTGGCCTAGCGCTTGCTATCCTTAACCAAGAACGAGTTAAGGAGAGCAAAGTGCGCTTATTGAAATGGTTGTTGTTGCTTGGCCTGGTGCTGGCTTTGATATTGCTATGGCCGCGCAGTGAGATCCCGGCCAGCTTTTTTGAACCCCACCCGGTGCTGGCGATACCGCCGGATAGTGCCGGTGAGCTGCTGCAAGTCGATGATTTTATTAGTCGCACAGAGCGGCCAATGGATCCCTACCCTTATCCTATCCCCCTTGGCGAGGTGGGCCCGTCCACCCCGCTTTTTTCCGGCCCCAAGCAATACCCTTTTTACTGCGCCTGGCATCAGATGGGCATTGAGCCGCCACTGGTCGACAATGACCAGGGCTATGGCGTTGCTATTTATGCCGATGATGGCACTTTACAGGGGTACAGCAAGGATTGCCTGCATCCCAGCCGGTTGCTCTGGTACCGGCTCAGCCAGGACGGGACTGTCACAGCCTATCAGGGTGGCCCTCTGGCCGCTGGTGAGCTGTTGCTGCGGGCTGAGCTTGGCACCATTCAGCGCTATTTTTATCTGCTGGTGATGCCGGTGCTGGCCGATGAGTTCCCGCTTCGCACTGGTCAAAGTCAGTGGAACCAGAAATTGATTTATCAGTTTCATGGCGGGGTTGGCATCGGCTTTCGTCAGGGCGAGCTGCGCATTGAGCGCTTGCTGCGCAATCGGGCTGAACAACTGCGCCAGGGCTATGCCGTGGTTAGCAGCAGCGCCAACCGCACCAGCCACAGTTACCACTTTCTGCGGGCTGAAGAAGTGGCGCGCCAGTTAAAGCAGCATTTTATCAGCCTCTATGGCGAGCCGGAAATGACCATTGGCATTGGTGGCTCCGGCGGCGGCATTGCGCAATATCTGCTGGCACAAAATGCCCCCGGTTTGCTGGATGCAGCCATTGCCCAATACAGCTACCCGGATATGCTAAGTCAGGTACTCTATGCACTGGATTGCGATTTGCTGCACAACTACTACTACTTTACGGCCGACGATAGAAGCTTCTGGCAAGACTGGCGGCAGCGGCAGTGGATTGAAGGGCTGAGCACAGTGCCAGATCAGCAGGTACGCTTCCAGCGGGAAATCAGTGCCATCCAGTTGCTGTCTGGCATCAAACCCACCCCGATGGCGGGGGCGACCCAGTGCATCAATGCCTGGTTCGGGCTGTCATCAATGGTACATAACCCGCATCAGGGCAGGTTACGGCCTTTTGTCAGTGAAAAATTGCTGCAAAGCACGCACTGGAGTTACTGGGAAGATTTGGTGGATATCTATGGCCGCGATCAGCACGGTTTTGCCCACAGCCTGTGGGACAATGTGGGTGTGCCCTATGGTTTGCTGGCACTTCGGGCCGGTCAGCTTAGTCCCGAGCAGTTTATTGAGCTGAATGCCCGCATTGGCAGCTGGTTACCGCAGCATCAGATGCAGCCGGAGCGGGCACGTTTTCTGCCCATCTGGGATACGCCGATTTGGCTCAGTGCCTTTGGCCGGCACAATATGGCACCGCTTACGATGAACGAGGCTGGCATCAAGGTCGCGCCCCGTTATCGGGCCAACCGCGAGGCGATAGAGCGAGCCTACCGCTATGGCCAGCTGTTTGTGGGTGAGCTGTCGATCCCGGTGCTGGATTTACGCCATTACCTGGACCCGGTGCTGGATATGCATCATTTACAGCCATCCTTTATGGCGCGCGAGCGGCTGGCAAAGCGTGGCAATGATCAGTGGCAACGCATCTGGGTCAGCCACCCGGATTACACACCGGAAAGCGAAGCCTTTGCGGCTGTGGTGGACTGGGTTCGTTACGGCGAAGCTCCGGCTGCAGCTTCAGATCGCTGCTTTGCCGGCGATGGCCAGGTGATTGCCAGTGGCGATGACGTCTGGCAGCAGGATGGTCTTTGCCGCCAGACTTATCCGGTGCTGAGCAACAGCCGGCAGCAGGCCGGCGCGCCTAGTCATGGCCTTTTGCTGCAGTGCGCGCTAATGCCGCTTGAGCAGGCGCTGGCGCGCGGTGACTTTGGTGCAGTGGATATGACGCCCTGGCTGGGCGAACTTAAGCAAATTTTCCCGGATGGGCTGTGCGATTATCAGCAGCCGGATCTGGCTTATCCAGCGGATTGGCGTTATTTCGAGGACTGAGCCGCGGCTTCGGCTTCGGCAGCGGACAGCAGCACCAGATCGTCGCGGTGAATCACTTCTTCACGCGGGCAATAACCGAGGGTGGCGGCGATGTACTGGCTGTGCAGGCCTTTAATCCGGCTGAGCTCGGATGCCGGATACTGGCAAATGCCCTTGGCAAAAGGGGCTCCGCTGCTGTCGCACAGCAGCACGGCATCGCCTTTATCAAACTGACCGGTCACAGCACTGACACCTTTGGCCAGCAAAGAAGCACCCTGTTGCTGCAGTGCTTTCACCGCACCTTCGTCCAGCTGGATCTGGCCCTGACTTTTTAAACCGTGCAGCAACCAGTGCTTTTTGGCACTGAGCCGCTCTTGCTGGCGATGAAACAAGGTGCCGGCGGCTTTACCGTCGAGCAGCGCTTCAAATACTGCTGCTTTTTGCCCGTTGACGATCAGCGTATCAATACCCTGCTGCCCGGCTTTTTGCGCCGCCTGCAGCTTGGTCACCATACCGCCGGTGCCCACATGATGGTGACTGCCGCCAGCCATGGCGAACACCTCCGGCGTAATGCGCGCTACCTCGGCAATAAATTGAGCGTGCGGGTTGCTGCGTGGATTGGCGCTGTACAAACCATCGATATCCGAGCAAATAATCAATACATCGGCATCCACAGCGGTGGCCACCAAAGCCGCCAGATTGTCGTTATCGCCTAGTTTTAGTTCGGCGGTGGCGACACTGTCGTTTTCATTGATGATCGGCAGCACCTGATGATCGAGCAAGGTGCGCAGGGTGTTTTCAATATTCAGGTAGCGGCGGCGGTTATGAAAGTCGTCATGGGTCAGCAGCAACTGGCCACAGTGACAATCCAGCAGATTTTGCCACAGCTGCATCATCTGATACTGGCCAACCGAAGCCATGGCTTGTTTTACCGGAATGGGCAGTGGTTGATGCGAAAAAGCAATGGCGCTGCGCCCGGCAGCGACACTGCCGGAGGACACCAGGACCACTTCCATGCCACGTGAGCGGCACTCACTGATAAAACGGGCCAGCGTCAGCAAATAGCGGGTAGAGCAACCTTTGCCCTCGGGCGCGATTAAGGCACTGCCGACTTTTAACACCAAACTACGCCAAC
>ERZ869909.839-NODE-839-length-29991-cov-23.098583_pt1 | contig 29991 bp, 32 predicted proteins | sample MGYA00520892_ERZ869909 | MGnify/ENA primary metagenome ERZ869909 (study PRJEB32215, sample SAMEA104723947) | bioreactor metagenome | biome: bioreactor; feature: anaerobic bioreactor; material: water | place: China | collected 2015-03-12 ...
GGAGAAAAAGTGGGGGAGAGTGCGGTTCGCCGCGGCGAACCGCACTCTCCCCCAACCTAATCCCCTGGATGTCTGTCATATCGAATGACCGAAACGGAGTGAAGGGAATGAGATATCTCCTTGTCGCTTGTCAGAATCATGTCGCTGGCAGGCGGGTATCTCCTGTATGCGCACAACGAAGTTAATCTCAAATACTTATTTGAAAATGTTATATTTTTGTAGGAAAATGAATTTTAAATCCAATTTTGTAATATGAAAATCGCTGCTTGTTTGGTAACTCTTATCATGTTTACCGGCAATATTTTATGCGCCGGAGGCGGCTCTGGCGAAAAAGACTTTCAAAGGCTGATCCGCAAACACCACCATCCGCTTGAAAATGCCAAAAGCCTCGACCCGCTGATCCATCTGGCTTCGGATAAAAAAGTGGTTTTGCTGGGCGAAGCCACACACGGAACCAGCGAGTTTTATGCCTGGCGCGATTCCATCAGCCGCAGGCTGATCAGCGAACATGGTTTCAGTTTTATCCTGGTGGAAGGCGACTGGGCCAGCCTTTTCATGCTCAACCGCTATGTGAAGGGTTTTTCGCCCCACAGCTCAGCAAAGGAGGTGGTGAAGCAGTTCGACCGCTGGCCGCCCTGGATGTGGCGCAACGAAGAAGTGGCTGCCCTGGCAGAATGGCTCAGGGAATACAACTCCGGCCTCGAACCGGATAAAAGGGTTGGGTTTTATGGCATGGATGTTTACGATGAATGGAATTCATACGACGAAGTGATGGCATTCCTGGCAGATTACGATACCGCACTGCACAGCGATATCAGCGGGTTTTATTATTGTATGAAGATGTTCGGGCGCGATGGCTGGCAATATGCCGGGGCCATCTCGCGGGGATACCATGCCTGCGCTCCCAAGCTGCGCCAGGCTTTTGAGCATCTTGAAGAAAAACTGGCCGCCGACGAGGAACTGATGCCCTACGATGTGTTGTATGTAATGCAGAACGCCAGGGTGTTTAAAAACGCGGAAAAATTTTTCCGCAAGGCCGTTACCGACCGCAGCGCCTCGTGGAACAGCCGCGTTCAGCATATGTTCGCCACTTTGCAAAACCTGCTCGGATTTCACGGCCCGGATGCAAAAGCCATTGTGTGGGCGCACAATACCCACATCGGCGATGCGCGCTTTACCGATATGCATCTTCAGGCTCAGGTAAACAGCGGACAACTGGCGCGTGAGCATTTCGGTGCGGAAAATGTGCTGCTGACCGGTTTCGGAACCTATACCGGCCAAACACTTGCAGGCAGGCAATGGGGTCAGGCCATGCTGGAACTGACATTGCCGCCAGCCGTATCCGGAAGCTTTGAAGCAAGGCTGCACCACTCGATGCCGGGAGACTTTTTCCTGGTGATGAACCCGCAACTCAGGCAACATCCCTACATTGGGGAACAAAGCGGACACCGCGCCGCCGGGGTGGTATATAATCCCGAACACGAACATATGGGCAATTACGTGCCCAGCATTCCCGGTTCGCGCTACGATGTGTTTATCTTTTTTGAGAAAACTTCCGCGCTCAGGTTTGTGCATTGAGCAAAGCGGAAGCGTTGAGGTCGCATTATAAACAAAGCAATTATGATCAAGATACTTACGGTGGAACAAATCAGGGAGGCCGATGCCCAAACCATTGCCAATGAACCCATTTCGTCATCAGGGCTGATGGAAAGGGCGGCAAGCCAGTGCTTCAGGTGGCTGCACAAGCGCAAACCACGGGGCAAAACCATTCAGATTTTTTGCGGAACCGGCAACAACGGAGGCGACGGCCTGGTGATTGCCCGCCTGCTGGCTGAAAAGAATTATGCCTGCAAGGTTTATGTGGTGCGGGTTTCGGACAGGCAAACAGAGGATTTCCTGCTGAACCTGAAACGCCTGGAAGAGCAGGGCAGGGCAGAGGTTTACGAAATACGCGAAGGCGATGAGCTGCCCGAAATCCATGCCGGCGATCTGGTGGTGGATGCGCTTTTCGGTTCGGGCCTCAACAAGCCACTTACCGCCTTCCCGGCAGCGCTGGTTGACCATATCAACAACAGCGGCGCCGTGATCATAGCCATTGACATCCCTTCGGGCATGTTTGCCGACTGCCTGCCCGATATCAAAAATGGCTCCGTTGTCCGCGCCGATTACACCCTCAGCTTCCAGTTTCCAAAACTCAGTTTCTTTTTTCCGGAGAGTGAAAACTTTACCGGCGAATGGGAGATCCTGCCCATTGGCCTTGATCCTGAATTCATTGCCGGGGCCAAAACATCCCACTTTTTAACAGAAGCCGCCGATGTGGCCGCCCTGCTGAAGGTTCGCAAACGCTTTTCGCATAAGGGCAATTACGGGCATGCGCTGCTGGTGGCCGGTTCGTACGGGAAAATGGGAGCGGCTGTGCTGGCCGCCCGCGCCTGTATGCGCTCGGGCGCAGGTTTGCTTACGGTGCATGTGCCGCAGGCCGGTTACCAGGTTATGCAGACGGCTTTTCCGGAAGCCATGCTCAGCGTGGATGAAAACGACAATTATTTTTCGGGTCTGAAAAATACAGCAGCATACAATGCCATTGCCATAGGGCCGGGGCTGGGAACCGCTGAGGCCAGCGCCCGCGGACTGAAACTGCTGATCCAGAACAGCCGCTTTCCGCTGGTATTGGACGCCGACGCCCTGAACTTGCTTTCCGAAAACAAAACCTGGCTTTCGTTTTTGCCGCCGGGTTCCATACTTACACCCCACCCCCGCGAATTTGAACGGTTGGCCGGAAAAGCGCAGGATTCGTTTGAACGCAAAAATATGCAGGTGGATTTTTCAAAGAAGTACAATGTGTATGTGATCCTGAAAGGGGCTTTTACCTCAATCAGCACGCCCGACGGCAAATGCTTTTTTAACCCCAATGGCAACCCGGGCATGGCAAGCGGGGGCAGCGGCGATGTGCTCACGGGGGTGTTGCTGGGCCTGATGGCGCAGGGTTATACGCCTTTGGGCGCCAGCCTTGCGGGTGTTTTTCTGCACGGGCTGGCCGGCGATCTGGCAGCACGCAAAATGGGATATGAGGCGCTGATTGCCAGCGATATTATCCGGAATCTCGGAAAGGCTTTCCTGAAACTGCAACAAGGATAGCTCCAAAAGTTCGCAATCCCGCACTTACGGGACAAGGCATAATAATCTCTTGAGTTATACGGCGGGATTTGACTTTACCCGCATTACTGTTACTATGCTTAAAAGGACAGCGGGCAAGTAGCACGAATTATTTCTTATGGTACTTTTGGCTTGAACCAAAAGTACCCAAAAGTTCAAGGCTTAATAAAAACTCCTTGAATACTACGTCAGCTTTTGGCCGCGCAGCAAGAACCGTGCCGCTGCAAGCATTTGTATTTCATAGTGTTGAATGCATTGCGGCACTTCGCTTGCTGCTGGCGCACGGCCCGCCCTGAGAAATGCTGCCGTTTGTTTTTATAGATAATATGGTGGTTTTCTCAGTGCTTACCCTGCAAAACCTTCCTTGTAATGCTACGGAGTTTTTACCAGGCCGTTGGTGCGCGTAGTAAAGTTATTTAGTGTTATTAATGGGTTGCGGTTCTGCAGTAGCGCTTACTACGATGGCGCGTGGGCCTGGCCAAACAGGGGGGCTGCGCGGGCTGTGAATTGGAAAATGCTTAGAAATCCGGCAAAGGCAACAACGATTGTCGGGGAAAAACAAAACTAAGCAATCAGTAATCTTTAAAAATTTAAACCTGGCATAGTTTTGTTTTAACCCTTACTTTGCCTGGATTTCTTGCATTTTCCAAGAGCGCGGGGGCTTTGTTTGGCCTTGATTTTTTCGTTCTTTTTGATCAAGCAAAAAGAACATATAAGACTGATATTAAATTGAATATTAACTATTTGTCTTAATCCCGAATCGCTTTGCTTTCGGGACAGGTTCCAAAAGTTCGCAATCCCGCATTTGCGGGACAAGGCATAATATTCTCTTGAGTTATACGGCGGGATTTGACTGTACCCGCATTACTGTTACTATGCTAAAAAGGACAGCGGGCAAGTAGCACGAATTATTTCTTATGGTACTTTTGGCTTGAACCAAAAGTACCCCAAAGTTCAAGGCTTAATAAAAACTCCTTGAATACTACGTCAGCTTTTGGCCGCGCAGCAAGAACCGTGCCGCTGCAAGCATTTGTATTTCATAGTGTTGAATGCATTGCGGCACTTCGCTTGCTGCTGGCGCACGGCCCGCCCTGAGAAATGCTGCCGTTTGTTTTTATAGATAATATGGTGGTTTTCTCAGTGCTTACCCTGCAAAACCTTCCTTGTATTGCTACGGAGTTTTTATAATGCCGCTCCTGCCCGTTGCTATTGGTTTGCTCTTTGAAAACTTTTGGATTTTTGACCCGCCTGCCGGCGAGGCAGGTTTTTGAGAATCTACTAATTTTCCATAAGGCCGGTCGTGCTTGTAGCTCATGGGGTTGAATAGGAACCGGTTTAATTAATAATTGAAAATCTTTGTAATGAGGGTGAGCCGGCCATGCATCATTGCAGTAAATTGTTGAAATATTCCCGATAAATTCCACTTCATTGTTTGCAGCAGTGAAAATTATTTTTATAAATTTGGTTCACATTTCAAAAGCCTATGCTTCAGGTTCAGAAAATATGGCACCGTGATGCATACCGTATAGGTATCTTTTTTGGTTTTGATGAGGGTTTGATGCAAAGAGCAAAGCAATGTGGAGCTTTATGGAGCCGCACACATCGTTGCTGGTATCTGGACTATCATGCAGATAGTTACCGGAAGATCAAAGAAGTATTTCCTGATCATCAGGTGGTTAAAAATCCGGAAGACAAAACTCCAACGCCGGCGCCTGGCTTGAAAAACAGCCACGACACAGCGTCCATAGTTGTTATGCCACAGGTAAACAACGCCCTTCCGCTGCCCGGTGCAGCGGAACATAATCCGCCGCAAGCGGGTGAAAAAGTTGGAGCCGGAGCCGGATATTTATCCACTACCGGGAAATACTGGATTGTAAAAGTTCCTTTTAATGAAGCGATCAGCAAAGCGATGACCTCAACCAAAGGTGTTTACTGGAATAAAAGCAAAAAGGCTTATATGGTATTCCGGAGTATTGTTATGAAAACCAGGGTTGAAGCCATTTTGGGCCAGCCCGGGCTTTTACCGGCCGATTATTACACTGGTGATGAAGTTGCCGCGACTCTTGGCGAAATCATTGTGGAACCGTGTCCTGCCGATAAAAGCAGGATGATGGTGCGATTACCCAATATCTCGGCAGTGATCCAAACCGTAAAGCGTTTTGCCGGAAGCCGCTACAGCAAGGCCAACCAATGTTATCTGCTGCCTGCAACGCCCGATATGATGGAAAACCTGAGCGAACTGGGTAAAAACAGCGGCATGACTGTTGAGAAGCGTTTGCCTGAGCGGTATCTCCACAAACGCTATGCACCCAACCTGAAGCAGGTAAAACTGGAGAGAGCCGTTGAAAACCTGCAAAGGATGACTCCTGCTGACGGAAATGTTTACATGAACGCCATGACTGATTGCATGCTTGCCATGAATATGAGCGATAATACCATACGCGCCTATGGACATGCCATGCTTACCTTTTTACGAAGTAAGGATTTTATGAATCCTGAAAGCCTCAGCCAAAAGGAAGTTATCAGGCATCTTGGCGGGATGATGAAGCAGGGATTGTCAGCTTCCACCGCCCACACCCTGATAAATGCCTTGCAGTTTTATTACCGGAATGTGCTTGGTTTTGAATATTATGAACTAAAGCTTCCCAGGCCTAAGAATGAAAAGAAACTCCCGCTGGTGCTGAGCGAACAGGAGTGTATTGATATTTTTTCGGTCATTGGTTTTCCCAAGCACAAGATACTGATCATGCTTGCATACGGTACCGGAATTCGTGTGGGTGAGCTTGTTCAACTGCGCTGGGCTGATGTGTTTTTTGACGAACACAAAATACACATCAAATCCGGAAAAGGGAAAAAAGACCGGATAGTGATGCTACCATATTCTGTGGTGGCGGCATTGCAATCATACCGAAGTTTGAATAATAAAAGTGAATGGGTATTTGCCGGTCAGTATAAGGGTGAACCCTATAGCGCCAGCAGCGTGCGTCAGGTAATGAAACGCGCTGTTGAAGCAGTTGGTTTGGAGAAAAAGGCTACACCCCACACTTTGCGGCACTGTTTTGCAACACATTTGCTGGAAGCAGGAACCGACCTCAGATTCATACAAGCTTTGCTTGGGCACAGCAGCATAAAGACCACTACCATCTATACCCATCTTACAAAGAAGGGTACAGAAAGGATAATCAGTCCGTTAGATCGCCTGGCTGATGAAGTAAAGAGGAAAAGAGACGATTCAAAAAAACACTGAAAAGTGACAAGTTTATGTAGATATTTACTAGTTGTGCGTCATAGAAAAACTCACTCAAAATTAGAAAAATATAAAAATGACAAATGAAATAATAACTCACGAGAACAAAGAATTTAAAAATGTTGATTATTCTGGAAAAACATTAAGAAATAGAGAATTTTTTAAATGTAAGTTTATATCGTGCATTTTCGTAAAAAGTGACTTGAGAGGAAATAGTTTTGAAGAATGCACTTTTCAGGACTGTAACTTTTCAATGACAGAAATAGAAGGAACGGGTTTTAGAAACGCAAGCTTTATAGGAAGCAAAATTCTTGGAATTGATTTTACAAGATGCAACAATTTTGCATTTTCTTTCAGATTTGAGAATTGTATTATGGATTATTGTACATTTTTTGGGACAAAGTTAAAGAATACGCACTTTGTAAAATGTTCGCTTAAAGAAGCAGATTTTACTGAATCGGATTTATCTTCAGCAGTTTTTAATGACACAGACCTTACAGGAACGAGGTTTTTAAATACTATACTTGAAAAGGCGGACTTTAGAAATGCAAAAAACTTCGCTATTGACCCTGAATTTAACAAAATTAAAAAAGCAAAATTTTCTGCATTTCAACTAGAAGGATTGCTATATAAATATCAATTGATTATTTCTTGAACAAAAAAAAATAATTACGAACGCACAACACCGTATATAAGCTATGGCTCGTTCTGTGCCTATTTGGAAAATCCTGCGGTTTGCCAAAGTTAGTTTATATTTGGAGAGGTTCGTGCCGAGACACGCCACAGCTCATATACATAACGTTGTGCGTCAGCTTAAAAGACAAGACCCCGATAATGGAAATACCACCTTAATATAAAAGAAGTGATTATGAAGGGTGGAACTTTTCAGGGACAACTTTCAGCATTTCAATAAAACAATCTTCCCATTGACTTGGAGATAGATTCACGATTTTTAAGTTCAAATTAATTCCAAATTTTTCGGAAATCTCATTAACCTGACTTTTTCTGAATATTAATTTTAAAGCCGTTCTGACAGGTAAATTAGGTTTTTGTAACAGAAAGGATAGAAAATTTAAATATTTGACTTTCTGATTAAAATCAATATGTAAAGGTTTTCGTTCAATTTTAAGAAAAGCAGACTTAACAGTTGGAGGAGGTATAAAACTATTAGGATTTATTTCGTAAACTATCTTCAAACTATAAAATGTATGATATAGGATAGTGTAAGGATTAAAGATTTTGTCTACAAATAACTTTTTAGCAGGTTCTAATTGCAGGAAAATTGAACCGCCCTGAAAACTTTCCATATTTTCAAACATCAATATTTTTAAAATTTCTGATGTTATACCAAATGGTATGTTAGAAACAACCTTAAACGAAAAATCAGGAATTTTATAATTTCTGAAATCACATCCAAAAACTTGAATGTTTTGAGTTTGTTTAAATTTGTGTTTTAGATGCGTTATTAACTCAAAATCATTCTCAATCGCAATGACTAATTTTGCCTTTTGTAGTAGATGTACAGTTAGAAATCCTTTTCCTGCACCAATATCTAAGACCGTATCGTTTTGATTAATTCTTGATTGTTTTATTGCATCTTCAATTAGCACTTTGTCAATTGTAAAGTGCTGACCTGTAAATCTTACAGGCAATTTATTTTTATTCATTATGACTTCTTACAGGTGAATTGAATGCAAAATTAGTAACTTTGCTTAAATTTACAATAAGAAAATGAAATAAATAAAAGCCGAACGCACAACACGCGGTATAGTTAATTGCCGGTGCAGTGAGTATTCGAGCGGCACAGCCCGTATCAAAAGTAGTTGTAACTTGACAGGAAAGTGCTTCGAAATCGGCAACTAACCATACCGCCAACCGTTGGCAACAAGTGTAAAAAGACAGACGAGCGGACAGAAACATTCATGATAAAATTGAAAATAGAAAGGATTTAGCTTATTGACAAGACAGTGCAAATTTGATGGAAATTTATTTTGTTTTTTTCTTCCCACCCGCAAAAAGAAACCCCTCCCACATTGCACACATTGCCAAAGCCCCACAAGCCAACCCTTCAACCAAAGCTTTGCCAAAGAGTGCAATCTTGCCAACACACCGGTGCTTAATTGCTATATTTGTGCTTTGAACAAACTAAGAAAAATAATGATGAATCAGGAAATAGACAACAAACTCACTTCCAGAAATATCAAACCCACCACCATGCGTGAGTTGGTTTTAAAAGTATTAACCGAACAAAAATCTGCAATCAGTTTGCCGGAGCTGGAGCAAAAATTTGAAAAGGCCGATAAGACTACCTTATATCGCACACTAAAAACCTTTGAAGAAAACAAACTCATACATAGCATTGACGATGGTACAGGTTCAATAAAATATGCATTGTGTAAAGAAACATGCCAATGCCACCCCGAAGATTTGCATGTTCATTTTCTTTGTGCCAAGTGTCAGCAGACCTATTGTCTTACAGACATACAAATCCCACAAATTAATTTACCATCCAAATTTCAACTTCAAAGTGTGAACATGGTTGTGAAAGGAGTCTGTTCAAATTGCGAAAAATAAACTTTGCAACTCAGTTGCAAAAACATTTTTATACATTTGTCGTTTATAAAATGAATGATTTTTAGAACGTGAATTTAAAAGGACAACATATTGGAAGGTTTTTTACCTTTTTAGCAGGGCTGATTATTTTAGTCCATGCTGTTGTTCCGCACCACCACCATTTTGAGTTAACTCATTCTGCAGAGCTGGAAACAACCTGTGAAAGTTCATCTCAAGATAAAAATACTGAAACCCCGAATTCCCATTGCCATGCATTTAATATTCTGACATCTGGAAGGGCAACGAATTCTTTTTTTAATAATTCTTTACCTGAGTATTTCAGCTTCTATTTAGCCGGAATCATTGTTAACATTGAGATACCACCTGTTCAATTTGTTACCACAACAACATTTGGTCATACGGCCATTTTCTTAAAACAATTCTTCAATACCGCCCTTTCACTCCGCGGTCCTCCTGCAATTGCTTAACTTTTTTTGAGTTATATCTGACCGGCAAACAGCCAGTCATTATTTTTCACTTAATCTTTTTTTTATGAAAAAGAAGAAGTTAAGCAAGCAACAATTGCTGGAAAATCAAAAAAAAGAGGATAAAAAGTTTAATCGAATCCTGATAATAAGTTTCAGTTTACTGGTTGTCATGGTTGTTTCTGTTCTTACTCTTTACACTTACGGGTGCGAGACCAGATTTTTTTACCACAAATGGGCTTGGTATGGAAAGAAAATCCCCTGTGAGTGGGCTTGCATGAACGGCGACAATTTACAATTGCACAAAACAGCAAAAGTTACTTACAACGACAAAACATATTATTTCTGTAGCCAGCATTGTTTTAACCGCATGGTGAAGAATTTTATGGAAGTTGCAATGGTACCCGATGCTTTTTCTGGTGATTCAATTAACAAGGCCGATGCATTAATAGGGATAAAACAAAAAGGAAAACCTGATTTAGTTTACTTTAAGAATGCCGAAACACTAATCCAGTACTATGCATCGAGAAAATAAATAAGGTTTTAACAAATAAAATTAAAACAAGATGATAAATAGAAATATATCTTTTTCAATAAAGACAACATTAAAATACAGCCTCATTCTTTTAATAATGATGAGTGTAGCAGCTTTTACCGGCTGCAAAGGAAAAAAAACCGACGAACACGGACATGCGGCTGAAACACATGCCGAAGCAGTTGAAAAAGTGGATGAACATGAACATGTGGAAGGCGACGGGCATGACCATTCGGAAGGTGACGGACACGACCATTCCAATGAAATGGTACAAAAACATACTGAAGATGACGGTCACAATCATGAAAAAGAAAGTGAACACGCCGATGAGATTGCTTTTTCAAAAAAACAGGCTGAATTAGCAGGGCTTACTACGGAAACCGTATCTCCAGGAACTTTTTACAATTCTATCAAAACAAGTGGCAAGATACAAGTTCCACAAGGTAATGAAGTTGTTATTGCAGCCACTTCCAATGGAATTGTATCATTTACAAATTCCTCAATTACAGAAGGCACTGCCGTGAGTGCCGGTCAATCTATTCTAACCATATCAGCTAAAAAATTGCTTGATGGCGACCCGGCGGCTAAAGCGAAGATTGCCTATGAAACAGCACTTAAAGAATACCAACGTGCCGAAGGTCTGGTTAAAGACCAGATTATTTCGGCAAAAGAGTTTGAACAAACGAAGTTGCGTTACGAAACGGCAAAAACAACTTACGAGGCACAAGCTGCTAATATTACGGCAACAGGTGTAAGCGTAAGCTCTCCGATTAGCGGATATGTAAAAAACAGGTTGGTGGCCCAGGGTGAGTACGTTTCAGTTGGACAGCCGATAGCAACTGTTTCGCAAAACAAGCGGCTGCAATTAAGGGCTGAAGTATCTGAAAATAATTTCAAGATACTAAAAAGTATAAACAGCGCCAATTTTAAGCTTGCATACGATAATACCGTCTATAAACTTTCCGATTTGAACGGGAAGCTATTGGCATACGGAAAATCGGCAGGAGACCAGACTTTTTACATTCCGGTAACTTTTGAATTTGACAATATCGGTGATATTATACCGGGTGCATTTGCAGAGGTTTACCTTTTATCGAGTCCTCAGAATAATATAATTTCTGTACCTGTTTCCTCAATAACCGAGGAACAAGGCTTGAATTTCGTTTACCTGCAATTAGATGAAGAAGGATATAAAAAGCAGGAAGTAGCGCTTGGTCAAAATAATGGCGAAAGGGTGCAAATACTTTCAGGACTGAAAAATGGTGATAATGTAGTTGTAACAGGCGTTTATCAGGTAAAACTGGCTGCAATTTCATCAGTAATGCCCGAAGGTCACGCTCATTAACCCTAAACACGATTTACTATGTTGAATAAAATAATAAAATTTTCACTGAACAACCGGATGGTTGTTTTGGTTGGAGCCATATTATTGATGCTGGCAGGGACTTATACTGCGGTTAATATGGAAGTCGATGTATTTCCCGATTTGAATGCACCGACCGTTGTAGTAATGACAGAGGCAAAGGGTATGGCTCCTGAAGAAGTTGAACGCCTGGTTACATTTCCTATTGAAACGGCATTAAATGGAGCTACTGACGTGCGCCGTGTCCGTTCATCTTCCACCACCGGATTTTCTATTGTATGGGTCGAATTTAACTGGGGAACGGATATCTACCGTGACCGACAAATTGTATCCGAAAAATTATCAGTAGTGAAAGATGCTTTGCCATCAAATGTTGGTAACCCAACTTTAGGGCCACAATCTTCTATACTAGGCGAGGTAATGATAGTAGGACTTACCGCAGACACCACTTCATTACAGGATTTAAGGACATTGGCCGACTGGACTATCCGTCCACGCTTACTGTCAACGGGTGGTGTAGCACAAGTTACAGTGCTGGGTGGCGAAATTAAGGAGTACCAGATATTATTGAATCCTGAAAAGATGAAGCATTATGGCATCGGGATGGATGAAGTAATTAGCGTGGTTACTGAGATGAATCAAAATGCTGCCGGTGGTGTTCTGTACGAATATGGAAACGAATATATAATAAGAGGGGTGCTTTCAACCAATAAAATTTCAGAATTGGGTAAAGCGGTCATTAAAACTACAAACGACATTCCGATATTGCTCGAATCAATTGCTGATGTAAAAGTTGGCAATAAAGCGCCTAAATTGGGTATTGCCTCAAATCATGGCAAGGCTGCGGTTTTATTGACAATAACAAAGCAACCTGCAACCAGCACAATGGATTTAACTGAAAAACTAGATAAATCTCTTGCGGATTTACAAAAAACATTGCCATCAGATGTGAAAATATCAACTGACATTTTCCGTCAGGCACGTTTCATTGACAATTCAATCAATAATGTGCAAAAATCGCTATACGAAGGTGGTTTCTTTGTAATAATCGTCTTGATTATTTTTCTGATGAATGCTCGTACGACAGTTATTTCACTTGTTACGATTCCACTTTCATTAGTTTTCGCCATTCTCTCACTTAAATTAATGGGGTTGACCATTAATACAATGAGTTTGGGAGGTATGGCAATTGCCATTGGCTCCTTGGTTGATGATGCAATTGTAGATGTCGAAAATGTATTCAAGCGGTTAAGGGAAAACAGGCAAAAACCACTGGAAGAGCAAAAAACAGTAATGACAGTTGTTTTCGAAGCATCAAAAGAAGTACGTATGCCAATTTTGAACTCAACGCTTATCATTATAGCTAGTTTTGTTCCATTGTTTTTTTTATCGGGAATGGAAGGACGTATGCTTGCACCGCTTGGAGTGGCATTTATTGCTGCATTAGTCGCATCTACTGTTGTTGCGCTTACCCTAACTCCAGTATTGTGCAGCTATTTATTGGGCAAACCCCAAAAGGGTGACAAGCCCGATCAGGAACCCTATATTGTTCGAAAATTAAAGATAGTGTATGAAAAAGCCCTCAAGTGGACACTTAATCACAAAAAATGGGTACTTGGCATAACGGGTGGCGTTTTGGTGGCCTCTATCATTGTATTTTTTACATTAGGCAGAAGTTTTTTACCTCCGTTTAACGAGGGTTCATTTACCATTAATGTAAGCACAGTTCCAGGAATTTCAATCGAAGAGTCGGACAAAATAGGCCGCATAGCCGAAGATATTCTGCTCTCAATTCCCGAAATACAGACCGTTGCACGAAAAACAGGCCGTGCAGAACTGGACGAACATGCTTTGGGCGTGAATGTGTCGGAAATAGAAGCCCCGTTTGTACTTGATAAACGCTCGAAAGATGAAGTATTGGCTGAAATTCGTGAAAAGATAAAAGTGCTGCCGGGGGTCAATATCGAAATAGGACAACCTATTTCTCACCGTATCGATGCCATGCTTTCAGGAACAAGGGCTAATATTGCAATAAAGCTGTTTGGTACCGACTTAAACAAGATGTTTTCGTTGGGAAACCAAATCAAAGCTTCCATAGAAGGCATTGAAGGCGTTGCCGACCTGAATGTGGAACAACAGATAGAAAGGCCACAATTAAAGATAGTTCCGAAAAGGGAATTACTAGCAAAATACGGCATTACGCTACCTGAATTTGGGGAGATAGTTAGTGTTATGTTGGCAGGTGAGGTTGTTTCGCAGGTTTACGAAGGCAACAGGTCTTTCGACCTTACCCTGAAAGTAAACGATGAAAGCAGGGCAACCGCAGAAAGAATTAAAAACCTGATAGTTGATGCCAATGGTCGAAAGATACCGCTCGGTAATATTGCTGAAATTTCGTCGTCAACAGGTCCCAATACAATCAACAGAGAGAATGTTGCCCGAAAGATTGTTATTTCTGCCAATGTAGCAGGGCGCGATTTGAGAGGCGTTGTAAATGATATTCAAAAAACAGTAAACGAAAAAATAACGTTGCCCGAAGGTTATCATGTGGAGTATGGCGGACAATTTGAAAGCGAACAAGCTGCATCAAAAACGCTATTGATTACCTCAATATTTTCGATTATGGTAATATTCTTGTTGCTGTTTGCTCAATTCAGAAGTGTTACTGAATCAGTAGTAATACTCTTAAACCTTCCTCTTGCGCTTATTGGTGGAGTTTTCACCATATTTTTCACGAGTGGTATAATAAGTATTCCTGCAATTATCGGCTTTATTTCACTTTTTGGTATAGCAACACGAAACGGAATGCTGCTCATTTCGCGCTATAACGATTTGCAGAATGAAGGCTTGTCAAAATTTGATAGCATTGTTCATGGTTCATTAGACCGTCTGAATCCTATACTTATGACTGCACTGTCTTCTGCTCTTGCATTGGTTCCACTTGCGTTAGGTGGCGAATTACCGGGTAATGAAATACAAAGTCCAATGGCGCAGGTAATTCTTGGAGGCTTACTAACATCGACATTATTAAACGGTTTTATCATTCCAATAATGTATTTTCTTACTAACAAAGAGATTGTTAGAGAAGTAATGCAAGATGATGAATTAACCGAAAAACAAGAATAATATGAGAACAATAATAATCAGTATATTGGCATTATTTGCGAGCATCTCGCTTAATGCCCAAAACAGTGTCGTTACAGCTTTAAAAACAATTGAAGAGAATAACAAAACTTTAAAAGCGCTTAAAGAGACAGCCGAGGCACAGAAATTAGAGAACAAAACCGGAATATACCTTACAAACCCAGAGATTGGATTCAACTATCTTTGGGGAAATCCGGCTGCTATCGGAAACCGTAATGATTTCAATATCGTTCAAACATTCGATATTCCGACCATAACCGGTATGAAAAGCAAAATTGCCAATGAGCGTAATGGTTTGGTCGAATGGCAATACAAAGCTGAAAGAATGCACCTTTTGTTGGAAGCAAAACAGTACTGCATTGACCTGATTTATTTTAATGCCTTGAAAAAGGAATTGGAAATAAGGTTGAAACATGCCGAAACTATTGCAGCAGGATATCAAAACCGTTTAAATAGCGGGGATGCCAATATATTAGAGTACAACAAAGCGCAATTGAGTTTATCTGCGATTAATGGAGAAATATCGCGTATTGATGTTGAACGAAACGCACTGCTGTCACAACTTAAAAGGCTGAACGGAGGCATGGTTATAATCATGGATGACAATCAATTTAATCTTGAACAACTTCCACTTAATTTTGACGAATGGTATGCGCTGGCCGAACAAAAGAATCCTATTTTGGCTTATATCAAACAAGAAGTTGTAGTAAGCCAAAAACAAGTGTCGTTGAACAAAGCTATGGGATTACCAAAATTTTCGGCAGGCTACATGAGTGAAACGGTTGTTGGACAAAAATTTCAGGGGCTTACCGTTGGGGTTTCAATCCCTTTGTGGGAGAACAAGAACCGAGTAAAACAGGCAAATGCAGCGGTTGTTGCCGCCCAGTCGCGCGAAATGGACAGTAAGCAACAATTTTATAATCAGCTTCAAATTCAGTACAACCGTGCTTCAGGCTTAAAAAACACAGCCGAAACATACCGTAAGTCGTTATCAATGGCAAACAGTACCGTTTTGCTCAAAAAAGCGCTCGATTCGGGTGAGATTTCCTTATTGAATTACATGGTCGAATTGGGTCTGTATTACAATATGGTGAACCAGACTTTGGAGGCTGAACGTGATTATCAAAAGGCGCTTGCTGAATTGTCAGCTGTTGAATTATAAGGCAGGATAAATTAGTTTCCTTTTTGAGAAAATCAGGACAATGAAAAAAGTTAATCATTTAAAAAGACTTGAAAAAAGTGGTATCAAACCAACAGCCTGATGGCTGTTGGTTCTTGACGCCATCTCCAACCCGTATTTTTGCAATGACTTTTTAATATTGAAAAAATGAAAAACGGTAGAAACTTATTTAAGGTATGTGTTGTAATTGCTGGAATGTTTTTTTTATCCAACAAGAGTTATGCACAGGAGTGCGGCCCTAATTGTCCGGCATGTTCGGGCGGAAGCAGTGACGGTATTATTGCAAAAAACAATTTGGTTATATCGGCATTAGGAATGCCTACTTCTGATGACGAATATGCTGTGGTTAATATTCGTTATGGTGTTTTCAACTGGCTGGATGCAGGAGTAGGCTATGCTTTTAAGGCTAAAGACCCGATATGGAGTTTACGTATTAAGCCTTTAGCTGAAAAAGAAGACAAATGGCATCCGGGTATAATTATCGGAACAGGAAGTGTACGAACCGGAGGGAGCGACCAGTCGGTTTATGGAATGCTTACAAAAACTGTTGAGGTTAGCGAGAAATTTGCAATACATGGTTATGTTGGGGCAGCATCTATATTCAAAGATTTCGAAAATCCATTTTTTCTTTCGGGACTATCCGCTATCTTTCTTGAAAAATTCACTGTTTTTGGTTCTTACGACGGCAAAAACTTTCATGAAGGCATTGCGTGGACAGCATCCGATAATCTTACACTTACTGCCCTATTGTTAGAAACACGTTATCCATCATTATCCGTGAGTTACAGATTCGATTTGGGTAAAAAATAATCAGGTAACAACAAAATACTGTGACAGCTTAATAGTTGCCACGTTTTTTTTAACTCTATTAATATGCAAAAATCAATCTATCACATATCACTAATGGACTGCCCTTCGGAAGAGAACCTTATCCGCATGAAACTGGAAGGGGTTGAAGGCATCCGTCAGTTGGAGTTTGACTTAGAAAACCGAAGGCTCTCTGTTTTTCATTCAGGAGATAATACAGAAATCTCACAAAAGCTGGAATGCTTAAACCTAGGGGCTAAACTTGAAAAAACGGATTCTGCGGATAACACAGAATTTAATATTGAAACTTATACTATTCAGTCACGTTTGCTTTGGACGGTACTTATCATCAATTTCTCGTTTTTTGTTATCGAAATTACCACGGGGTTTATCTCCGGCTCCATGGGGCTGGTAGCCGATTCACTGGATATGCTTGCCGATGCGTCAGTGTATGGCTTAAGCCTGTGGGCTGTGGGCGGGGCTATTGCCCGTAAAAAGAAGGTGGCAACCCTGAGCGGGTATTTCCAATTAACGCTGGCATGTATTGGGTTGTTAGAAGTGATAAGAAGATTTGTGAGCGTTGAAGAAGTACCCGATTTCAAGATGATGATTGGGGTTTCACTACTCGCACTTATAGCCAATTCCGTCTGCCTTTACTTGCTACAAAAATCCAAAAGCAAAGAAGCCCACATGCAAGCGTCCATGATATTTACTTCCAACGATATAATCATTAATTTTGGTGTTATTACAGCAGGAATATTGGTATTGCTCACCCAATCGAAATATCCTGATTTGATTATAGGTTCAATCGTATTTTTAATTGTGGTAAGAGGGGCAATTCGGATTTTAAAATTAGGGAAATAGTTAAGTTAATAAACTATGAAAAAGTTACAAATTCAAATTCCGGTTATTCTCCCGGAAGTACCCGATGAGAAAGACCATTGCGTAAAGCGACTTATAAATGCTCTTCAGGATAAAGAGGGTATTGAGAAAGTGCATGTGTTCGGTGAAAAAGATAATGGGATTCCACAACTCTGCTTCCATTACAATCCTGACTTGATATCGATTGAAAGGATTAAAATACTGGCCACGCAAACCGGGGCAGAAATCACTGAAAAATTCGCCCATAAACTCATTGAAGTAGAGGGCATCAGGCACACACGTCATGCACGGATTGTCGAACGAAGCCTCCAGAATTTGGAAGGCATGCTCGAAGTTTCCGTATCGGCTTCCGGATTTGTGCGGCTTGAATTTGATACAACTAAAACAGATGAGGCCAAAATTATTAAGGCCGTACGGAAAAAAGGGCTGGATGTTCCTGACAGGAAGGTAAGCGCCGAACGCTTTCTCAGAGAGACGGAGCAAACTGGTAAGGAAGAGAACGAAGAAGCAGCCGATGAAAAAGAACACGAACATGGGAAAGAAGAAAGCCATGACCATGCGCACGGTGGCATTTTCGGAAAAAACACCGAATTGGTTTTCTCGATTATCAGTGGGGCATTATTGGGAATTGGATTCGGCCTTTCCTTTGTAGATGCCGCACCATCATGGGTGAGCCTTGCCCTTTATATAGGGGCATATTTTTTTGGCGGATATTTCACTGCAAAAGAAGCCATTCAAACAGTAGCCAAAGGGGGGTTCGAAATTGATTTTCTCATGCTGGTTGCTGCCATAGGCGCTGCCATTCTGGGCGAATGGGCCGAGGGCGCTTTGCTGCTTTTCCTCTTTAGTATGGGCCACGCGCTGGAACATTACGCGATGAACAAAGCCCGCAAATCCATTGCAGCCTTGTCAGAGCTCGCGCCAAAAACTGCCTTGCTCAAAAAAAATGGCAAAACCGAAGAGGTGGGCATCGAAAAGTTAAGTATTGGGGACATTATCGTGGTCAGGCCAAATAGTAAAATTTCGGCAGATGGCGTAGTTGTGTCGGGACAAAGCAGCGTAAATCAGGCGCCTATTACCGGTGAAAGTGTACCGGTAGATAAAATACCGGTAGAAGAAACTGAAAAAGAATGGTCGAGTGAAGATGAAATAAAAGATGAAAACAGGGTTTTCTCAGGGACTATCAATGGTAACAATACCCTCGAAATAAAAGTAATTAAAGAGGCCAAAGACTCCACCCTGTCAAGGCTTGTAAAGCTGGTGAATGAAGCCCAGACACAAAAGTCGCCAACACAGCGCCTTACCGACAAGTTCGAGAAATACTTTGTACCCTCTGTATTGGCGCTGGTAGTGCTACTTATTTTTGCTTTTCTGGTGCTAGACGAAACTTTCAGCGAAAGCTTTTACCGGGCCATGGCCGTATTGGTAGCTGCCAGCCCCTGCGCGCTTGCTATTTCTACACCAAGTGCGGTATTGAGTGGTGTGGCCAGAGCCGCAAGAAGTGGTGTGCTCATTAAAGGGGGGCGCCCTCTAGAAGATTTGGGCATACTTACCGCCCTGGCATTTGACAAAACAGGCACCTTAACCGAAGGAAAACCCAAATTGACAAAGGTAATAGGCCTCGGGAATGTTAAGGAAAATGAACTTTTAAAAACTGCAGTGGCATTAGAAATCCTTAGCGACCATCCATTGGCCAAAGCCATTGTACGTGATGGTAAAGAGCGTTTGTCCGGCACAAATATACCCGAAGCTAAAGACCTGGAAGCGGTTTTGGGAAAGGGCATTAAGGCCACCATTGGCAGCGATAAAGTGTATATCGGTAACCTGGAGCTATTCGAATCTCTGGATGACAATAAACCTTCAGAAGAAATAAGGGAGAAAGTAAAAAGTTTAGAGTCTGACGGCAACACAACCATGGTGGTTCGCCAGAATGACAAATACATGGGTATAATAGCTTTAATGGACACCCCCCGGAAAGAAGCAAAAAATACCCTGGAGCAATTGAAAAAAATTGGCATCAAGCGCATGATTATGCTTACCGGTGACAACCAAAAAGTGGCAGATGCCGTTGCAAAAGAAATCGGGCTGACCGATGCCTGGGGCAGTCTGCTCCCGGAAGAAAAAGTGGAAGCCATCAAAAAGTTGCGACAAAGTGAATCAAGAGTAGCGATGGTGGGTGATGGTGTGAATGATGCTCCTGCCATGGCTCACAGTACCGTAGGTATCGCCATGGGAGCCGCCGGAAGCGATGTGGCCTTGGAAACTGCCGACATTGCCCTGATGGCCGATAAACTGGAAACACTGCCTTTTGCAATTGGATTAAGCAGGAAAGCCAAGGCAATTATCAAACAAAATCTGTGGATAAGCCTGGGTATCGTGGCTTTGCTTATCCCATTGACGATTGCCGGAATTGCCACCATTGGGCCTGCCGTGCTGGTACATGAAGGTTCAACATTAATAGTGGTTTTTAATGCGCTAAGATTGTTAGCATATAAACCTCGGTAGCAAATCATGAAAATATTTTATTCCATTCTCCTGTTTGTTTTAGCTGGCCTTTGTGAAATTGGCGGCGATTACCTTATTTGGCTATGGCTCAGGGAAAACAAACCCTGATGGTTGGGTGCAATCGGCGGGATAATTCTTGTAATGTATGGAGTTGTGGCAACATGGCAATCTGCCAATTTTGGGCGGGTATGTGCTGCCTGTGGCGGTATATTTATTGTGATGGCCATTCTATGGGGTTGGAAGGTTGATGGTTTTGTACCCGACAGGTACGATATTATTGGCGGACTGATTGCATTATTGGGAATGGGAATTATTATGTATGCACCAAGAAATTAAAGCCAGAAAGACAACATCAATACTAAGTGGGCGTTTCCTCACATGGAGCCGGTGCCGGGGTTTCTTTAGGTGTCATTGTAGCTGGGTTATTAATCAACCTCACAGGCAAACAATGGATTGACCCGGTAACAAGTTTCTTAATTATTGCAATTTTCCTTTGGGGAACATGGCGTTTGTTTACCAACTCCATTGATTTAGCCCTCGATGCAGTACCAAAGCATATTAAACTCGAAAAAGGGAGAGAGTTTCTGTTGGCACAAAAAGGCGTGGAAAATATTCACGACCTACATATTTGGGCAATGAGTACAAATAAAGTTGGATTAACATCCCACCTGATAATGCCCCATGGTTACAATTACAATTTTATCGGCGATTTACAGCACGAACTCGAACATGAGTTTGGAATCAATCATACCACACTTCAAATAGAAAATAAAAGTATGGAAGAAAATTGTGAAATCGATTGTTAGTGTTAAGCCCACGCTATTTGCAAGCACATTGCCAAAGCCCCACGAGCCAATGCTCAGACCAATGCTTTGTCAAAGAGCTTGCAAAGCCAGCCCGAGTACCGCCTTTCAGGACGGTTTTAGGATTGCCCACGCTCAAAAAAACAAAATAAATTTGTACTTTGTGGATAGTTTGGTGCAGATTGAAAATGACAAGAAATCAGAAGCCAAATAATTGACAAACAGAAGGATATGAATGAACACCAGTTGCCAACATCGTGTATAGTGCATTTGGCGGATAGTGCTAATATTGAGAGTGTTACACCTAATAAACTTTGTAGCGGTTTGACAGGTTCGTGCTTCGAATCGCCAAACGACACCATACACGTAACCGTTACAGGCAAGCGAAAAGACGGCAACACGTTTACGAATGAGTAAAAAGAAAATATATGACAACACCAAAACCGACAGACTATAAAAACATCTTTCAAGAACTTGAAAAGACATTTTTCACACAGTCCGACTTGACAGCAAATCAGCTGACTAAAAATCTTGAGAGCTTCAAAAAAATAAAAAAACAAAAACGACACGATAACGATTATTTCTGGGTAATGGTTTATGTTACTTTTTATTCAGGATTTAAAGCCAAAACTGTTACTGACAAAATAAAAGCAATTGAAGAAATATTTGGTGACTATGAAAAAGTTGCTAAATATGATGAAACGAAAGTTCAAAGAATTATTGACAGCAAAAAAGTAATTGGACACAGACAAAAAATAAACGGTATAATTCATAATGCAAACCAGATTAAGACCATCATAAAACAATTTGGCTCGTTTGACAAATATCTCAATTCATTTGGTGATACAGATAATGACAAAATTCTATTTGAGCTTATTAAGGACTTGAAAAAAAGGTTTAAATATCTTGGTGGCATAACCGTTTTTCATTTTCTTACTGACATTGGATATAATGTGCTAAAACCTGATAGAGTGCTATGTCGGATTATTTATAGACTTGGTCTTGTTGATAGTGAAGAAGATTTATTAGGTGTAATTGCTGCTGGACGTAAGTTCTCATCTGCAACAAGACTTCCAATTCGTTACATTGATATTATTTTCGTTGCATATGGACAAGTTGATGCAAAGCCTGAATTTGGGTTAAAAGAAGGAATTTGTTTATCTAACAGCCCGAAATGCGAACTCTGTGGTATTTATAAATTTTGTCAGTATAAGAAAAAGAAGAAGTTGACTTGAGATATTTTGGTTGATATGAAAGAACGCCAGCCTGTAACACGCGGTATAGTTAATTGCCGGTGCAGTGCGTATTCGAGCGGCACAGCTTGTATCAAAAGTAGTTGTAACTTGATACGGAAGTGCTTCGAAATCGGCAAATAACCATACCGCCGACCGTTATAAGCAAGTCAATGAAGAACCCTACAATTTCAATAATGTTCAACTTAAAATTTTAAACAATGAGTACAATTGACGAAGAAAAAATGAAAAAAATTTCGACTGAGATTTTTGATGTGTCTAATTCTTTTCCAGGTAAAATATCTGTGAAACAGATACAAGAACCAGTTTCTAAAGAAGAAATTATGAGTGATTTTAACTGTGAATTTGAAAATGAATTTGACATAGATGACCCGATGGTTATTGAAAAAATCAAAGAAATAGTTAAAAGAAGCTATCGTAACAATGTAATTGTAATGGCAAATATGTTTGACCTGAAATACGAATTGTATTCAAATAATGGATCAAGCTATTCTTCAACTTCAACAGCTTCTAAGACTACAAACACATCCAGCAGTAGTGGGTGCTTCATTGCTACCGCTGTTTACGGCTCACCCTATGCCAATGAAGTTGTCCTACTTAAAGAGTTTAGAGATAACTGGTTGTTGAACTTTAAATTAGGAAAGTTGTTCGTGGCTTTCTATTATTGGATTTCGCCCCCAATAGCCAATCAGATTGCAAAAAGCAATTCATTAAAAGCAATTACAAAATCTACTTTAGTAATACCTCTGATAAAAATTGCTAACTATTTAAAAAGAAAGGAAAAGTAATCATGTCAACAATTAAATCTGGCGATCGGTGTGCCGATTGCTCACACTGCAAAGTGTGGTCAAGTGACCATAAAAAGGCAAGTTGTACACTTTATACAAGTGACCAAGGGTTTCATCCTGATAGACCTGTACCAAGTAAATGCGTGAACAAAGTAACTCGCAATATTAACATTTAATTCTTTTAAAATGAGCACATACAAAGTAAACCAGCTTAAAATTCACATGACTCCAAAAGCAGAAACTTTGTTAAAGTTTCCCAGCATAGCTCTGGTTGAATTTTCTTTTCCAAAGACCATCAAGACAATTCTTTTTATTCATTGCAATAAGTTGGGTTATGATGAATATGAAGCATGTGGGAGGCTTTATGCGTCGGACAACCCACAGGCAACAGGGGAAGAGCATATTGGAAAACTGTTTATTCGTTTCGAAGGCACCTACGAAGGGAAAAGGTACAAAACTACGGTCGAGCAGTTAGAGCATCATTCCGATGGTTCTTTTACCATCATTACTGAGGATGGGGTAAGAAATCATATTAAAAAATCATTTTAGTTTAACCTATGGATACAACCTCAAATTGCCCATTATGCAATTACCCTATTGACCCAACTGATATTTCAGTCACTTGTAATCATTGCGGTAATGTTAATGAACATCACAACGTTATGTTCCAATGTGGTTTTTGCCAAACTGACCTTGAAAAAGTTGTTTGCCCAAATTGCCACAAAGAATTTACAGGAATGTTGCTTTTAGGTAGTTATACTTATAAACTTAAAGGCATTGAACCTTTTAACATACCTCCAGTAGACAATAACGATGCTGCACTTTTCTTGCGAAAAATCACAGGAGAGGAAGAATTTGATTTTAGATGGGATAAAAAGCCAAAGTCTATGATGATTTATGAGCTTAATTATTCTCCATATGGTCAAAGTTCTGCAAAAGGCATGTTGCTTTCTGTAAGTATTGATTTATGGGAGCATCTATTAGGAAGTGGCGAATTTAGTACATTAGAAGGTTACTTAAAGAAGTATGTTATTGGAAGTATATCAATCGAATATGATAATTCTTCTCCAATTAACGTAAATGCCAAACCTTTACAACTTTAATTTTCAAACTTAACTTTTAAAATTATGAGCGATTATAGTAGTTGTCCAAATTGTGGACGTAAAGCTGAAAAATCTTCTTCATCGAACTATTTTCCAGTACATACCTGCCGTAAATGTGGCAAGAAATATTGTAATAATTGCGGAGACGGAAATGGAACTGTTTGTCCAAAATGTGGTTCAAAGGAATACTCTGATTATGATAAGGTCTATTCAAGATAAATAGGCATGGGCTTAATTTATAATGAACATTTTGGAGGTTCTTGTGTCGGTCGCATTGACAATTCAGGCAATGTCTATACCGGTACATTTGGTGGCACTTATAAAGGAAGTGTTGATTCAAATGGCTATGTTTATGCCCCCGGATTATTGACTAAAGGCTCAATTGTCGGGCGTATCAATTCAGATGGACGGGTGTTTACTGGTTCTTTCGGAGGTGACTATATTGGCAGAGTTGATACATCAGGGAATGTTTATGACAATAGCGGACTTTTCGGGGGTTCAATTATTGGAAGGGCAGAAAATCCGAAACGATTAGAAGGTGGTGCAGCTTATTTATTGTTATTAAGATGAAGAAAAAAAATGACTATGCTTATAACACGCGGTATAAAAAATTGCCGAGACAGTAGGTTATTCAAGAATTGTAGCCCGCTTCAACTTTTGCGTAACTTGACAGGAAATCGCCCGCAATCGGCAACTTTTCATACCGCCACCGTTACCAACAAGGCGAAAAAAAAGACAGCGACACAAAAATGACAACGAAAATGGTTTGAGAATAACAACTGAAGTAGAAAAAATGAAAGAAAAAAGATTTAGTTTTTTGCCGACCCGCAAGAAAGAAAAGCGGAAAGCCGACCCACATTTGGCACATTGCCCTTTGCCCGAAACACGAGCCAGCACTTCGCAAAAGTCAAAGAGCCAAATATTGCCAGCACACAATATTGTAAAACTTTAAAATAATTATTATGGGAAAAGTAATAGGAATTGACCTAGGAACAACATTTTCAGCGGTTGCTTATGTCAACTCAACAGGCAAACCAGAAATTATTCCGAATAGAGACGGAGAAAGGATTATGCCTTCAGTTGTATTTTTTGACAACGATGAACCAATAGTAGGGATTTCAGCAAAAAATTCATCTGTCTTAGAGCCATTGAATGTTGTACAATTTGTAAAAAGGCAAATGGGCAACCCTTCATATAAGTTTAATACAGAAAAAGGAATTGAGTATACGGCAGAGGAACTATCAGCAATTATTTTGAAACGATTAAAGGAAGATGCTGAACAATACCTCAATGATACAATTTTAGGGGCGGTTATTACTGTACCTGCTTATTTTAATGATTCACAGCGTAAAGCAACACAAGATGCAGGAAGAATTGCCGGTTTAAATGTACTTAGAATTATTAACGAACCAACTGCGGCAGCATTAGCATATAGTTTCGACAAATTTAGCGAACCTCAAACAATACTTGTTTACGATTTGGGGGGTGGAACATTTGATGTCACTATATTGGAAGTAAAATCAGGTGAAATAATTGTGAAAGCCACTGGAGGCGATAAAAATCTTGGTGGTTTTGATTGGGATAATGAAATAATGAATTACCTAAACAAGGAATTTATCGAAAAAAACAATATTGACCTGTTTGATAATCCTGATTCTGAACAACATTTGAGAACAAAGGCAGAAGAAGCAAAAAAAACTTTGACATCGAGAGACAAAACAAATGTTATTCTTTCATATGAAGGGAAAACAGCATCAATTGAACTCACAAGAGAGAAATTTGAAAAACTTACTTCTCACTTATTCAACAAGACCCAACATATCATGGAATTTGTTTTGGAAGATGCAAATCTCGCATGGAACAATATTGATAAAATATTATTAACTGGCGGTTCGTCTCGAATGAAAGGAGTTGAATTGCTTATAACGAAAGTTACAGGGAAAAAACCATCAAAAGAAGTTCATCCAGATGAGGCAGTCGCTTTGGGTGCTGCAATACAAGCAACTTTAGTTGAAATTGAAAAAGGAATAGCAGACTCAAATACAATTAATAATTTACCGGTCATATATATTAGTGATGTGAATTCCCATTCTATGGGTATAGTAACATTTAATAGTGATACGAATAGTTACTACAATTCAATCGTGCTTAAAAAGGACACCCCTGTTCCATGCAAAGTCAGTGATATATTCAGCACAGTTTCTGATAATCAAACGGAATTGCTTATTCAAGTTACGCAAGGCGAATTTGAAGATATAGAAGACACTTTAATCCTTGGAGAAGCTACTTTAAAAATTCCTCCATATCCTAAGGGCGCACCTGTTGAGGTCTTTTTTGGATATGACGTGGACGGAATTGTACATCTTGTAGTAATTGATTTGACAACAAATAAATCACTTGGCGAAATTCACATTAACCGAAACGCCAATCTGAACGAAACGCAACTCATTGTTATGAAAAACAAAATAAATAAACTGAGTGTCAATTAACATTATTATTAACAATTAAATCAAAACAAAATGGTTGATTATTTTAAGATTCTTGATGTGCCTATTACAGCACAAGCAGATGAAATCAAAGTTGCTATTAAGGACAAAAGGCGGCTTTGGATGCAAAAAACAAATTCTCCACAACTCGAAAGACGGCAGGAAGCTGAAGTCAAAGTAAAACAAATTGACGAAGCAGAGAAGATTCTACTTGATTCATCGAAGCGTTCTGAGTATGAAAAACAACTTAGAACAACTTCAACTAAAGATGAAAGAACTCTTGACGAAACTGAATTAAAAGGAGTGGACAATCTTGTCAAACAAGGTTGGGATTTGTTAATAAATGACAATATTGCTGATGCGATTTATGTTGCTACTAAAGCCACAGAAAAACAAGGAGATAATCCAGAGGCTTGGGCACTTTTAGCACAAGCAAAGTATCGTTGGGGGGAAATTGAAGATTCAATTTATGAGTACAAAAAAGCTATTAAATTGAAACCTAATGAGCCAGATTACTATTTTGAACTAGGTGGTGTTTTCGAATCGGAACAAAGATGGAAGGATGCTGTTGATAACTATCAAAAAGCATCCAAAATTAATCCATCAGTTTCAGTATACCGGGCAGCAATTGGTCAAGTTTTTCTGCGTTTGGAAATGTATTCTGACGCTATCCCAATTCTTGAAACTTGTGTTAGTGAAGAACCTAAAAATGAAACATACAATTGGTTCTTAGCTCTCGCATATAATGATTTAGTTGTTAATACTGTAATGAAATCTACTGCAAATGAATTATGTTATATTGACAGTGAAGATGCTGCCAACAAATGTGTTAAGTACTTTGAAAAATCATTATCTTTGGAATATGATGATGATGATTTAAAGGCTCTTATTAGGAAAAATCTTGAATATGCAAAATGGAGTTTAGAGAAGCATTGGGGTCGTCCAATAGGTAAATCTCTATTATGGGGAGCTATTTTAGGGCTATTCACAATATCTACTATAGCATCTGGTGCTGGTATCGGTGCTTTTCTTGTTATGTTAGTAATTGATGCAGTTTGGGTTTACTTTGGTTTCAAACCTGGATATAAAATTGCTAAAAATAATTTTCAATATTCTAACTAATTTAAGGAGACAATAAAATGGCATCAGAAAAAATAGGAAGTGTGAAGTCTGGTAAATCCAAGAAATCATTTGATGTAAAATGGGACATGTCCAATCGAGACGTTTATGTTAGCTGGGCAGGTTGGACAAGTGTCGGAAAAGCGAGTTCTGCTCGTGAAGCTATGAACAAAGCAGAAGCGTATCTTTATGACAAGTAAGTATTGGAATTATTGAGGCTACCTAATATACAGGTGGCCTCAATTAACATTATTGCTTATGATTTCAAAAGAAACAGCTCGGCGCCAATTACTTATTGGATATATTTTTGCTGCTATCGGTTTTGCGGTCGGAGCAAGCAATGACATTTATGACAACCCTGTATTATCATTCTTCATGTTAGGATATCTTTTTTGGGGGGTATATTGGGGTTATCAAATTGTTTCAATGCCAATAAATGACTTCTTTGGTAAAATGATTGTCATTGAAGATAATCTTTTCAAGTTATTTTTCGAATATGTAATGAAAAAAATAATCATATTTGGAATAATAGTAGCAATTGGGATTATAGTTGGGGCTTTTGGAGGTGCAATCTATAAGCAAATAAAGTTATCTGAAATTGCCTATAATTAATCTTCCCCTACAGCCAAGCACACTGACAGGTCGCACAATCCTAATCTAAAGCCAAAACCTGCCATAGAGCTTGTCTGTCTGCCAATGCTAACTTTGCCGACATAAAAAAAACTAAATCTTTTATGACATAAAAAACGGAATGACTGAATTAGAAGAACATCTCAAACCCTTGACATACAAGAACGCCCAGTTGGTAACACGGTATATAAAAAATTGGGCAGATAGTGCTAAATATGAAGTGTTTAGCTCGCATTTAATTTTGTGCAGTTTGACAGTAAAACGCTCCGTAATGCCCAACTTTTCATATACCCAACCGTTAACCAACATATTAAAAGGAAAAGTGGTCTTTACAGGGCTGACCACCCAAATGACAAATTCGTTTCTATAAATAATTTATGAATCCTTAAAAAGAAAAAAAATGAAAAAACTAATGTTTTTATTTAGCCTGGTGTTCTTCGTAAACGCCTACATACCTGCTCAACCGAGGGCATCTTCTTGGGACGGAGCCGTTTTAGCCGTAAAAGACTATTTAAAAAATAATGCCCATGACCCTAAGAGTATCAAAATTGTTGAATGTAGCTATATATTTGAAATGTCTGATGGTTATTACTATCAAAGAGTAAAATATCGGGGCAATAATGCTTTTGGTGCATCTGTCTTAAACGAACATTACTTCCAAATCAGAGGTCAAGGAGACAATGCCAGAGTAACCAGAGTTTACTCAAAGGAAGAGTTTAACATACTTGATAGAAGTGGTAATTTTAAGATTATACGTCAATATGATGCCAATGGCAAACAGATTCGGCTTTGATAGTCAAGATTTTTTTTGCGCGCCTTAAATCACGCCTATCTAATGCATTACTCATTCCATAAGTATTGAATTCATTAGCTATACGCAACTTATTTTAAAACAATGACAACGAAAGAAATAATTGAACTGCTTCATGCTAGAGAAATGGAATATTTGAAAACGAGAACATTCTCTAAGTTACCTGGGATTTATGCATTTTTCTTTATTGGGAATGACTTTCCGATATTCGGCGATACCATTACTAAGCATCAAATTATTTACATTGGAAAAACTGAATCAAGCCAAGAAAAAAGAGACGCAAAGACGCATTTTACAACGGGCAAGACTGGAAATTCGACAGTAAGAAAATCAATTGGTTCGCTTTTATGCTCCATCAAGAATTTAATACCTATTCCGAGAAATGACAGTGATTATAGGGAAGGTAGATTTAGCCATTTTATGTTCGATGAACCAAGCGAAAAGATTATAACTGATTGGATGGCAAATAATATTGCGCTATCATTCTATGAATACCCTGGGAGTAAAAAAATACTTGACAAACTAGAAACAGATATTATTAGGGAACTAAAACCAATCTTAAACATAGACTACAAAAATCCAGATAATCCCTACAAAGAACAGATAAAACAATTAAGAAAAAATTGTGCGACAAAAGCAATAATGAACTCAGGAATTATAGGCCAAAGGACAAAGATAAAAGAAAAAGAAAAGCTAAAAGTACAAAGTAAGTCCTATGGAACTGCCACATCTGGAACGATTTACATTGACAACATTACAGATAGTGATGTAAAAATTAGGAGTCTTCGAATTAAAGTCGAAAACAAACACTTATTTCCAGCAGAGAAGCCCGCTAATCCGACTTCATATCATTTGGACTTTAGAGTGGGGAATTTTGACTTTGTTGCTGAATATAGGATTGGTTCAAAAGATGGAAAATCAAGAAGTGGAATTTTAAAACTTGGTGATAGTATTTATCAAGAGACCTTAAGAATTGGTCTTGGAACAATTTTAAAAATCAGTAAATCAAGTAATAATCAATACACAATCGAAAGGGTGTAAAGAAATACGTTGGTTAATCGAGTAGGCTGCCCCACCAGCGTTAGCTGATGGGGAGAGCCTCTCACACCACTGTACGTACGGGTCTCGTATACAGCGGTTT
>ERZ869909.842-NODE-842-length-29741-cov-16.693669_pt1 | contig 29741 bp, 20 predicted proteins | sample MGYA00520892_ERZ869909 | MGnify/ENA primary metagenome ERZ869909 (study PRJEB32215, sample SAMEA104723947) | bioreactor metagenome | biome: bioreactor; feature: anaerobic bioreactor; material: water | place: China | collected 2015-03-12 ...
TGTCATGACCAGAACCTCCGGACATGACCGAGACCGCCCCCTCCGGGAGCGATGTCCCGGTCGGGGTGGGTAGTGAGGAAAGGTTACGCGGCGAAGAGCTGCGCGTGGTTCAGCTCGTCGTGGCGTGCCACCAGCAGGTAGTCACCGTGCTGGCGGTCGTTCTGCACCACGAGGGCCTCGAGCTCGAGAGCCAGAGGCTGGTGAGGGTTCCCGCTTGGCGGAATGCGATGGTGAGTCAGCCGCACCGCCTGGGTCCCTGCTGGGTACCCGGACAGCTGGCCGGCCAGGCTCTGCAGCAGCAGCTGGAAGCGTTCGATGGGCGTGACCCCATGCTCCGAGACCACGTGCTCTGCGACGTACATGCAGTCGTCCATGACCCGCTCGCTGATGCGGACCTTGCCCGCAAAACCGTGGTCACGCGCCAGAGACGACATATCGTAGGATTTCATGGTGGATCTCCTGCGGTAGTGCACACAGGGGACACACCTTCCCCACCGGGGATGTGAATCCCCTGGTGGGTGATGGCACTTGAGTGCCGAGGAAGAGGTGCAGCATCCAGCCCGGATGGGCGGCCTCGTCTCGGGATGCGCGAGGCCTTGGGTGGTGGCGTACCGCCAAGCGGCGCACCCTCAAAACGCCTGGGTGCCGGGGTGCCTCGGTTGGTGCCGGTCGAGACCACCGGGCCGCCATGGGCGGCGCTTGCAACAATGAGCTTACGACACGAGCATGGGGAGTCAAGCGAGCCCACCACACGCGCATGTGCAGACTATCCAGCAACTGGCACGAGCATCGAAAGCCGTGCGTCAGCCGCCACGCTGTCCATCAGCTTCGAGAGCCGGGCCAAGGACACCTGATACTGGCCGTTTCGAGGCGGCGGCTTGTACACCGAGGCCACCATCCCGAAAGGGGGCCTTGGTTTTCATTAGGTTATGTTCTGGGCGTTGAGGATGGGCTCAAGGCAAGGAGCTCATTGGCGGAGGCATCATGGATCAAGAGTGGTGTACCTCAACAACCAAGTTAGGCGTGAAGAGGGGCGGATTGAATTCTTCTGGATAGCCCCCGGGGTTGGCGATGACACGTGTTCCTCCTGCCTCAAGATCCACCGGCTCATGCACATGTCCATGAACCCATAGATCCATGCGGCCCATGAGCTGCGAGAGATGGGAGGCAAAGGCTGGAGAGAGCGAATCACCGCGGTAGCTTGGTGGGATACAGTCAGGCATGGGTGCATGGTGGCTGATCACAACTTTCGGACCATTGAACGGCCGTGAAAGCTCACCTTTTAGCCAGGCTAACGCCTCGGCATGGAGGCGCCGACTCTCAGCTGGGGTGAACACATTCCCGTTAGGCTGCTCAATGATTCGAAAGTCCGGCATCAAATCCTGTGCCCTGGCCTCGGTAAGTGACGAATCATGATCGGGCTGACCTGCATAAAGGGCAAAGTCGGTCCACAGCGTGGTTCCATAAAAGCGCACACCGTTTAGGGTCAGAGAGCTGTTGTCCAGCAAGTGGATGCCAAGCCGTGTGGCTTCATCCTGCAGTTGCCGACGTAGGGACGACATGGCAGTGCCGTAGAACTCATGATTGCCTGGAACGTAGAGAATAGGCGTGCCAGCAAACTGCTCTGCCGCCCAGCCGAGGCCTTGGACACCTGAGTGTATGTCACCAGCTAGAATAACGGCATCGGCAGGGGCCTGTGGAAGTTTCCGCGATTCGTCGAAATGCTCCAGGTGCAGATCCGACAGTATCCTTAAGCGCATTTCCAGCTTCCTTTTCAGCGCATCAAACTTTCTAGGTTACTTCGTCTGGATAGATAATTAAAGCTTCTCAAAACCCTTATGCTAGCAGTAGACATCCAGCTCAAAGGAAAACCCATATAAAGCATAAATGCTATATGAAATTTCATTTTAAAAATATAAAAAATATGCTTATTTAAAAAAAATCTCACCCTCACTTTATTGTTGACCCCACAAAATTCACCACTTGAATATATAGTGCTAAATGTGCTGGGGCAGGCACTTCATAAACGGCCTCAGCGACCTGGCAACGACTTGATCTATCATGTTTAAAGGAGCGCTCAATATGTGTCTATTCGATACATATCACATTTTGAGAATGCCGACACCGCACCACCTGGAGTGTCGGCGACTCATGCGACAACGCGATGGCCGAGACGGTGATGGAGTTTTCAAGATGGTGCCAATCCGCCGCAGTGCGCCATGGCGGCATTTGTAAGTTGTTGAGCTAAAAACCTGAAAGGGTCGACTGGTTAAATCATCGTGGGCGCATGGCGCCGATCGACAATATACAGCCAGCCAAGCGAGAAGCGCTGTATTATCAGCAATAGTGTCAGGCCAAGAAAACGACCTAATTAAAACTAACATGTCTCCACAAATGTTGACACGAGTCAGCCTGAGCCATAACCAAATGGATTTAAGCCTCACTCTTGCTTAAATCAATAATCCCTATAAGAACAAGACTCATCTCTCCACCCCAATGACATACCTGAAAAAAGGCAGGACTATGGGGTGTCTTCTTGTTCGCCAACAAAGCCTTCCCTAAGCGTCTCTAGATGAGAGATTCGGCGTTTCAACTCGCTCTCAAAGTGAAGTGAAAGCTGAGACACCAGCAAGTCAATTACAGCAACACAGGTAAGATATGAGTCAAAGGGTGACGACGTATCAATATGACAACACCAAGTATGTTTAGATATGTTCGAGATAGGCGACAACCACTGGTCAGTAAAAAGAAAAACCACTGCTCCATTAGAATGAGCCACACGAGATATGCGGAAAATATCGTTCTGATATCTGCGCATATCGAAGCAGATAAAGGCGTCCCCCTTTTTTTGATCAATAAGAAATTCCGGCCAGCATGCAGACTGGCCTTCAAGCAGAATAACCTTGTCACGAATTTCTCGCAAATGAGCATAAAGATAACTGGCTATTGCATGAGAAAATCGACCGCCCAAAATGAAGATGCGCTGTTTCTTTTCAGCCAACAGTTCAATGGCAGCATTTATATCGGCCTCGTCAAGATAGCTCATTGTACGTTGGAGATTGTCACTGAGCTTTTCGGTAAAAACGCTGATGGTTTCATTAGGCTGAAGCTCATCTCGAGTCTGGTCGAGCAGTGTTAGGGGGGACTGCAGCTTATCATGAACCTCATTTCGAAGCATTTTCTGAAACTCAGCATACCCCTGGAACCCTAGCTTGCTTACCATTCTCAAGATTGTGGGGGGGCTTACACCCGCATTGGCTGAATATATTCTAAGATTTTCTAGCCCGATAAAAGGATAATCTTGTATAAGCGCTTTAGCCGCTTTTTTCTCTGAGTTAGTAAATTTATCAAGATTACAGTGTATGCGTTCAGAAATTGTCACGGTTAGACTCCAGATTACCAGCCCGAGTAAGCCGCGATCTCGGAATCCGACACCCTTCCATCTATAACATCCTGGATGGCCGTGGCGAGCGTAGAAATCGCACAGTCAATCTCATTGACTTTTATAATCAGAGGCGGGGTTAGCTCTATTACACTATTATTCTTACCTACAAGATAGAAAAGCGTGCCAAGCTCGTAGGCACGATAGCTTATTTTGCGAGCTAAACTTGAAGCGTCAGAACCATCCAGTGGATGTATTGCTATACCCGTTATTAGCCCCTTCCCACTTACACCCCTGATAATGGAAAACTGTTCGGCCAGACATTGAATCTTATGAAGCATATGCATGCCAGCCTTAGCCGCATGGTCATTCAATTTCTCAGAATGCAGCGTGTTGAGCATGGCTAGACCTGCAGCTGCACATACTGGATTGCCATGAGTGGTTTGGATAAAGCTGGCAGGCGCGTGGTCAAAAATGTAATCAGGTCCTACGGCGGCTGAAATAGGAAGCCCCGCACCTAATCCCTTACCAAAGGTAACGATATCGGGTGTGATGCCAAGATGCTGGAAGCCATGTACTTGACCGGTCCGCCCCAGTCCAACTTTTACTTCATCACTGACCATTAGGATGCCGTGTTTCCTGCATAACTCCTGTAACTGTTGAAAGAAAGCACGGGGAGGTACAATAACGCCCCCATCGGCCAGGATAGGCTCAAGAAACAGGGCACCCACCTCATCAGGAGGACATATAGTGTCAAAGTAGTGATCAAGTAAAGCGAGAATCGTTGCTGGACTGGAAAAGTCGCTGTGATTCTGCGCATCCGGGTAAGGCAGCAATAGCAGGTCAGGAGACTGCCCATAGGGGCTGTGCCCGGATATCGACATGGAACCACTGGAACCGCCGTGGTAAGCCCCAACAAACGCGATAATGCGGGGCCTACCAGTGGCCTGCCTGACGGCACGTACAACGCACTCATTAGCATCCGACCCCGAATGACCGAATATCACGCGATTGCTGTCATGATGCAGCGGTGTTATTGAGAGGAGTTTTTCGGCAAGCTCGACAGTAGGACTAGAAGCAAGAGAGATGATGCCAGCACCAGGCTGGCACGCTACTGTATTGTTGACGGCTTCGCAGATGGCAGGGTGCCCATAGCCTAATGACATTGCCCCCCACCCGGCAGACATGTCGAGCAGCTGCCGGCCGTTAGACTCTGTTAACATGACTCCTTTTCCACCTACTGCCTCAGCAGGATTAAATCGAAGTTTCTGCACTTTGCCTATAACTTTATTATCACGGTAATGAACATTTGACACCGTCATTGCCTTCTCTCCGGCAGCTTATGTTAATGAAGCCACTGCGTTTTTACTTCGCTTTAGCAAGCATTTTTAGGCGAAACTGATCCATTACCACAGCAAAGATGAGTAGCACACCGATTACAACAGTCTGCATATATGAGTCGACACCAGAAAGATTCATCCCGTTCTTGAAGACGCCGATCAGGAGGGCGCCGAGAATAACATTTTCGACACGGCCAATACCACCGCGTAGACTGACACCAGCAATGACGCATGCAGCTATAGATTCAAGCGGAAATTGAACGCCAATATTGGCATCACCGGTATCCAGGCGAGCCGTCATGAGCAAGCCAGCAAGCGCAGCCATTACGCCACAGAGTACGTAGGCTTTGAATAGGCTCCATTGTGTATTAATACCAGAGAGTCGCGCGGCCTTGATATTACCACCCACCGCGTAGAGGTAACGACCGAGGCGTGTCTTATGAACAAGAATGAAAAGGACAGCACTAAGCAAAATCGCCACCCAAACAGGTGTAGAAATCCCCCAAAGTCGACCATAGCCAAAAGCATCACTGAACTGCATGGGGATTCCATACACGGGAACACCGCCCGTCATATATAGCGCCAAGCCGAACCCTACTGAAGCCATGCCCATGGTCATAATAAAAGGTGATACATTGAAGACAGCCACACCGACTCCGTTAAGAGAACCGATCAGGATGCCGCTTAGAATCCCGGCGATAACACCCAGCAGGATTGATAGCACCACTGCATCTGGAAAGTTTATTATCGACCAGGTCATCATCAATGCGCCGACTACAGAGGAAAATGCCATGATGGTTCCAACTGAAAGATCAAACCCCCCTGTCAACAGAGTTAACATTTGTCCAAGAGCCACGATGACCAAATAAGACGACTGCCTTAAGATATTGGCAATATTATTCGCAGTAAGGAAATTATCAGCCACTATGGTGAAGGTGACCAGGGAAACCAGCATGATAAAAGGTAGAGCGCCAAGCCTAAGGAAAATCATCAATGAAATATGCTTTGCCTTTTGCTTTGCCTGGTTTGCAGATGTATGCGCTGCAGCGTGGTTGTGCATTGTTACTCCTCACTCTCGATAAAATGGCTTACCACGTTCTCTTCTGTGATTTCGTCACCTTCTAGAACTTTTTTAATCCTCCCCTTATGCATTACATATGCGCGATGACACAGCTGAGTGATTTCGGATAGATCCGAGGAGATGATCACGACAGAAGTCCCAGACTCACACAGTTTTTTTATGAAATTATATATCGACGCTCTTGCGCCCACATCCACCCCTACTGTTGGTTCATCAAATATGAAACAGCGTGAGCTTGTAGTGGTTGAGCGTCCCAACAATACTTTTTGTTGGTTGCCGCCTGAAAGGTTGCCAACGTTGCGGTATATATCGAGAGGCTGCACATCCATGTCATGTGCAATGCGGCTCGCGGCTTCGCTTTCAGATTTTTTTCTGATAAGGTGGCCAGGGTTATTACTGTAATTATCTAGCACTGGTAGCATGATGTTGTCTTTGACGGACTGGAGTAAAAGCAACCCCTCTTCCTTGCGGTCTGAGGTGACATAAAAAATTCCACTTTCAATCATATTCCGCGTAGTGAGGTTTGTCTTGTCTTTACCGTCAACATAAATATTTCCGAATCTCGCTTTTTCTATACCGAAACATGCTCGAAGAAGCTCGGACTTGCCTGACCCGATAACTCCGGCAACACCTACCACCTCACCTGCCCTGCAAAAAAAACTGGCATCTGTTACTGATCCAGATGAAGTAGTTAGGCCATCTATTTCGAGAATGGTTTCAGATGGATTATATGAGATAGTAGGAAATATTTTCTTAATGTCTCTGCCTGTCATCAGCTTTATCAAGATGGCTTCATTGGCATCGGCAATATCAATAGTCCGAATGAACTTTCCATCTCTTAGAACAGTAATTCTATCGCCAAGCTTATAAACCTCACTCATCCGGTGAGTTATATATATAATTCCAGTCCCTTGGGACTTCAGATTATCAATCAGGGAGAAAAGCTTTTGTGCATCCTGATTGGTCAAGGAAGCCGTTGGCTCATCCAGGATCAGCACTTTGGGCTGAGATCTAAATGCTTTGGCTATCTCTACCATTTGCTGCTCAGCACGTGACAGTGTGCCCACTATTCTATTTGGGGAAATATCAAACCCAAGATTTTCTAATAGTTTTTTCGCTTCCCTGTGAATCGCACGATCATTAATTACACCTAAATAAGAATTATTACTCTCTTCACCAAGGCAGATATTCTCAGCTACCGTCATTTGCGAAATTAGAGAAAACTCCTGAAAAACCGCTGCAATACCTTTCTTTTGTGCATGGTGGACGCTATCAAGAGAAACTGTCTTGCCGTCCAGAGTCATTTTTCCCTGTGTAGGCTTAAGTGCACCAGTAATAATATTGATTAAAGTAGATTTTCCAGCACCGTTCTCACCAAACAGGACATGGGTCTCGCCTGAGCATAATGTGAAATCGACATTATCGAGTGCGAGAGCACCGGGAAAGCGTTTGCTGATTTTGGAAAGTTTCAATATTGGTAGCGCTCCCGTGGGAGCGCTCTCGTTATTATGGATTTCTGCTTGCATAATGTGTCTCTCTCGCGCTATTGCTGAACACGAAACACAGGTCTCCAGCCGTCTGGGGCTAAAGAGGTTTGCTGGTCAAAACTATTGACATTATCCTGATTGATCATGAAAAGCTCAGGGCCTACATGCTGAAAATAATCCTCCCCTTCAAGTATCCTCACGGCCTGATCAATAGCAATTCGCCCTTGAATTGCCGCCGAATCTGTAGGGGCCGCAAGGATTTCGCCACGAGTAATTCCGCGATGCACGCCAACCGAATAGTAATACGGCATAACATTGATTTGCCCCGTCATCCCGCGTGAGCGCAGGAGATTTGCTGCACCTTCTGCTGTTGTTGTAGCGCCAATAATATAGTCAAGATCGGGGTGAGCCGCGAGTACGTTCTCGACCAGTCCCATCTGAATTTCTTGGCTTGCATCACCATACTGAGTGTCTACTATCTCAACAGCCGTACCTTCAACCGCATCTGTGAAGCCCCGGTTACCGTCCTCAGCCCAGCCTGCTCCGGCAGCTCCCGGAAACCAGCCTACTTTAACTGGTTCTTCACCTGCAGGATACAAATCTGCCAAGTAGGATCCTGCCATATGACCAAGTTTGTAGAATGAAACTAGAGACTTGGCAGAAATATCCGGTGATGAGACGCCGTTAATTAGATCGATAACGGGAATTCCCTGAGAAGCAATATCTGCAATTAATCTATTTAGACCATCATAGGAAATTGCAGCAAGAACCACTGCGTCAGCTCCACGTGAAATGCAGTTTTCAACCTGTGAAATTTGCGTGTCCAGGTTAGTATAAGCACCTGCTTCATATAGCTGCATATTAACACCGAGACGTTTGGCTTCGTCGGCTACACCATAATTGACTGCCAACCAATATGGATCTTTCATGTGAGGAAACGAGACGCAGATATCCCATGCCTTCGAGGCTCTTTCCAGAGGAGTGTAAGAGGCTTGCCGAGTGGGGCTATCCATGTCAAAAGCTGGCTCCCAAATATCAACGTTGATTGGATACCAGCTGTCACTTCCGGCAAAGCTGAGTGCTGAAAAGCTGCAGCCCAATGCAAGAATTGCCAAGCAGTTTCGATTTTTCATGTTATTCTCCCGTTAGGATAACCTTATGTTTCTGCTTTGATTTTTTATGATCGTTTAGTTTCTTAATTCATCCATGAGTGCTGCAGTCGATATTCCTCGGGCATAGTGCCCTACCATTCTTCCTATGGTGGACTGATGTTGTTCTTCTGTGTACGTAGCGCATGCATCTGTTACCATGGTAACCAAATATCCAAGGTCAGCGGCATCACGAATAGCAGACTCAACACACTGCTCACTAACGATACCAACAATCGCTATTTGCTCAATCCCAATGTTTCTCAATACATAGTGGATATTCGTCGAATTAAAAACACTTGAAGACGTCTTGGGTATTACAATCTCGTTGGTTTCTGGAGCTAGTTCGTCAATGACTTGAGCTTCCCACGAGCCCTTTGGGGCATGTAATCCTGAAATTTTATAGTCTAGGCTGCGATCCCTCCCGTCAATCGTCAAACTTTCAATGACGGTATAGATAACCTCAACTTGGTTTTGACGAGCAGCGTCAATAAGCCTTTCAATGTTAGGAATAACAGTTTTATCTAACGTGGAGAAATAGTATTTTTTTTTGCTTTCTGGAGACCCTGGGCATTCTGCATTATCACGCAAGTGCTTACCACACTCCATATTTTGCATGTCCACAATGAGTAGCGCAGCCTTGCTCTTTGTCAATGGCATCTCACGCTTATCAGGGTTGGGCGCTTTGATATTTTCAATGTGCTTCATCGGCCTGCCATGCTCCTCATGGTTGATTGAATGCCATTGTGAATCGCATCGACAACCAATTGGGCTGATTTTGCATTCACAATTTGGTCTTGGCGAATTTCAATTAGTACGTTAGGGATTCCATTATCTTCTCCGTGCATTGGGATGCTGGCGTCTGAACTACGGCAAACTGGATATGGCTGATTGTCTCCAATACAAAACTTTCCACCGTTGCAGTTAAGGTGCTTAAGAAGTAAGCTAGATAGCCTTGACTGGCTATTATAGGTTATTCCTATGTGCCACGGCCTCTCCACCCCCTGCATGACGCGTGTGAAGGAGTGAATAGAGATCAAACTTATGGGACCAGAACTATTCTGCATGGCAATAATCTTTTCCCTGATGGCCCTATGGTAAGGCCAATATATGTGCTCGATGCGTTGCTTTCGCTGTGCTTCATCTAAGTGCATATTGCCAGGAATGCACACACCTTCTGTCTGTGATGGAATACAATCGATGGCATCTAAGGGTCGATTGCAGTCAATGACAAGTCTTGAATATCCGGAACCTATCAAAGGCGCAGAAAGCCTATCAGATAACTCCTTGGCAACTTTCCACGCGCCGATATCCCATGCCAATGATCTTCCTAGCTGGTAGTCTGCAAGCCCTAGGTGCTCCATCTCTTTGGGTATTTTGTTGCTGGCATGATCGCAAATAAATAATATATTGCTTTTTTTATTACTATTGTATTCCATGACGGCATCAGTCAAACTATCTTGCATACGAACCAGTTCGTAGTTTTCTTGAGCCATGAATGATTTTTCCATAGAGATGCCTCGCCATTCAAATGGCCACATTGTAGGCGCTTATAATTGCACTTTGCTCCATTTTACGGCACTGCTCGTACTCGTCGAGTTTGACGGCAATCATGCTTGCTAAAAGGGGCTCAGGAAGTGTATCTGAAAGAAAACGGCTATGTTTTAGTTTTTCATGGGCTTCTTCAACACTCGTGAGAAGCGGGCTTGCATCGACTACAGATGTATCTGCAGGTTGTGTAATATATGCCTCTTCATCAAGAGCCTTCATACCTGCATGTATCAGTGCACCGAGAAGAACGTAAGGATTAGCCGTTGCATCAGCAACCCTATATTCTATATTTGCCTGTTGTTGCCGACTGCTAATGTTTTTTGCCGTTCCAGGGCAGAGTCTTAGAGCCGCTTCACGGTCCCTATAACCGAAACCCGCACGGCCTGCAGACCACTGGTTTGGCTGCAGTCTGTAATAGGAGGGCACGGTAGCTGCACCGAGAGCACAGAGTGAGCTGAGTTCTTTCAATATCCCTGTAACGAAGCGGCCAACTGTATTTCCAACTTTGCTATCATCATCGCCGGGCACCAATGGAGTCTGCTCTCTGTCAAACAGGCTAAAGTGTATGTGCACCCCATTGCCTGCATCATCGAGGTTTGGCTTCGGTGCAAATGTAATCGGTGAATTTTGTTCACGAGCGATTTCGCGAATAATATCTTTTAGTATGACAGCATTATCTGCAGCTTTGATTGGTGACTCTGGCCCGATAACCGCTTCGAACTGACCTTTTCCATATTCTGGGATAATGAGCTCAAGCTCAATGTTACAAGACCTTAGTGCATTTGCCCACCTTTCCATAAGGTGCTTGTGTGTCATCATTGCTTGAAAGCTAAAGCCGTGGACGATATCTTCACGAGGCCTTACGATTGAAAACTCATGTTCGAATGCAACCTTTAAAGTTATCCCATATTTTTCATTTAATGCCTTGACGGCATTTTCTAGAAACCCTCTTGGACAACCACCCCAAGGTGTTTCGTCTGGCTCACATATATTAGCGAGATAAAATTCTACCGTAGCTTCCTCACCTTGATGTTGGCAAGGGATCGATACAGCCGACTTTGAGTCGGGCACCATTCGCAACTCACCTGTAGCACCTGAAGGATTTGTTGAAGCTATGTTTCCAAAGCTAGTTAGACACATATTTCCTGGGATCCACGCAGCACCTGATTTTAATATCGATTCTTCGCGATGCGCAGGAAAGGATCTAACACGAGTAACTCCAGCATGGTCATTGAAGCCGATTGCCTTAAGCGCCGATTTTTTACTAACCATGTTTGGTTTTCCACTTGTCGGTTGCCTGTCTTTGTTCTGCTAGTAACGTAGGTTTGGCAGCAGCATGATGTCAAACAAATTTTTCAGCAGAGCTCACTTGAAACAATACCTGTAACTTTTGTTTCAAGATTTTCTGTCACAGGAATCAACCCAAATCTCTGAAAGATAAAGTGTTTTTTTCATCAGAACCTGTGCTTAGCATGGAGATGAGACAGTGTTAGAAACTTTCATGGGCGCTTCCTAACCCCATTACTGGTGGTCAGTCGGCTGAAGCAGCGAGCCAGTCTCCTTCATGACGCCCCTGGGAAGTGCCTCATCCTGAGCTACATGCCATCAGCTCAAACAAATGCGCAAACCCGTGGCGCAAGGGGGTATCAAAGGCCCCCTGCTGAAGGGCAACCGTCTCGTGCCAGCAAGCACAAACCCACCTCAAACTCTGCTAAAGTCAGTCAAAACCCGCTGCAGTGGTGGAAACATGGAAGACCGTTGGCTCTCCGTCGATGAGATCGGCGAGTACCTTGGCGTGAAGCGAGACACCGTCTATCGCTGGATCTCCGAGCGGGCGATGCCTGCCCATCGCATCGGGCGGCTGTGGAAGTTCAAGCGCGCCGAGGTGGACGACTGGGTTCGCAACGGCGGTGCCAGCGAGGGCAGCAAGACCGATGCGTGATCAAGCCACCCTCAAGCGGCTGGGCTTCATGACCCAGCAGGGCAGCACCCACATAGCCCGCACCCTGATGCTCAGCGAGTTGAGCACCCTGTTCGACCATGTCCCAGCTGAAGCGGACAAGGATGCATACCAGGCCGCCATTCGCGATGCCAACTGCCTTGCCAAGCGTTCCGGTCGTACACGCCAGCTGACGGCCAGCCACCTGGCCGACCTCTATGGGCTCGACCCTGCCAATCCTATTCACGCCGGCCTGCGCTACTTCTGGTCGCGGGACGAGGGCGCACGTCCTCAGCTCGCCCTATTGGCGGCGGCTGCCCGTGATTCTCTCCTCCGAGATCTCGCTCCCGCCATTCTCGCCAAGCCGCTGGGCGCCTCGATCACCCGCGAATCGGTCGAAGAGGCCATCGAGCAGCACTGGCCAGGGCGCTTCAGCACTGTCACTCGCGAATCCATCGCCCAGCGGGTGAACAGCAGCCTGGTGCAAGTCGGCTACTTGCTTGGCCCCATCAAGAGAGTGCGGGTTCACTTGGAACCTGCGACAGGCGCTGTCGCCTATGCCCTCTACCTTGCCTGGCTACAGGGCGGCCGCGGCGAGCTGCTGCTGCAGAGCCCCTGGTGCAAGCTGCTGGACGCCAGCCAGGATCGCCTGCTGGAACTGGCAGCCCAGGCCTCTTCCAAGGGCTGGATGGTCATGCGCCGGGTCGACAACGTGATCGATATCGACTTCCCGGCCCTCACCCGGGTGGTCAGCCAGGCCCTGAAGAGCAATGAACCCGACACTGCCACCCAGCAGGAGATCTTCCATGAGCAAGGTTAAGCGCCTGATCGACTCCTACGGCCGCTTTATCGCCCTGCCCTGGCGCGACGACGCCGCGGCGGCCCAACGTGTTGTCTTCTGCGTCTACCCGGAAACCGAGGAGCTTCGCCTGCGCGCCAACCTGGGGGAATTCGAGCTCGTGACACGCCAGAACGACCATGGGTGGTTGGCCTTCGACCTGACCGATACCTTCGCCCTGTGGATGGCCGAGCAGAAATATGCCAAAGGGTACTTCAGGTCACCGGCCAAGCTGGCTACGGTGATACATCGCTACCTGGATTGGTTGGAAGCCCGTTTTACCGCCGAGCTGACCGCCCAGGGGGCCGGCGAAAACCACGTCATCACCTTGTATGGCGTCGGCAGCCTGTTTGGCCTGCTGAAGGTCAAGGAAGTGGTGGACCGCTTGGCCCCCCACGTCAGCGGTCGCTTGGCCGTGCTGTTCCCGGGGAGCTTCGAGAACAACAACTATCGACTGCTGGACGGCTACGACGGCTGGAACTACCTGGCCACACCGATTACCGCCGACGGGGCCCGCTGAGCCACCGCCCGCACCACTTCGAAATTCGCTACCGCAGGGGAAAGGACGCATGCGCAACCGCGATATCTACGCCAAGGACCCATCCCAGCAGCGCCTGGTCAACGAGGGCGTTGCCTACGTCAACGACGACCGCAGCGACCGCGCCCAGAAGGTGCTGCGCTACGAGCTGGAGACCTTCGTCTGCGACGGCCAGTACGCCAAGGGTATGCTCGATATACTCGATACCTACTTGCGCAACCTGAGCAGTGGAGCCTCCCAGCAACCCGGCGTATGGATCAGCGGCTTCTTCGGCTCAGGCAAGTCGCACATGGCGAAGATGCTGCGCAACCTGTGGGAAGACGTCACCCTCGACGACGGTGCCACCGCCCGCGGTCTTGTCCACCTCCCCCAGGAAATTCAGGATCAGTTCAAGGAGCTCTCCACCCAGGGCAAGCGTCACGGCGGCCTGTTCGCCGCTTCCGGCACTCTGGGAGCCAGCTCCCGCGACAAGAGCGTACGCCTGGCGCTGCTCTCGGTGATCTTCCGCGCCGCCGGTCTGCCGCAACAGTACCCCGTCGCTCGCTTCGTGATGTGGCTGCGCGATGAGGGCATCCTCGACCAGGTTCGCGACGATGTAGTAGGCCGCGGCGACGACTGGCAGGAGGAGCTCGATAACTTCTACGTCGCCGAGTCGCTGCACGAGGCCCTGGTCCAGGCCAAGCCGAGGATCTTCAGCAACGTGGAGTCCTGCGCCGAGACCCTCAGCCACCTCTACCCCCACGTCAACGACATCAGCAGCGACGAGATGCTCAAGGCCATCCGTCAGGCCCTGAGCCGCGACGGCAAGATGCCGCTCACTCTGGTGGTACTGGACGAGGTTCAGCAGTACATCGGCACCGACGGCCAGCGCTCCATCGACGTACAGGAAGCGGTGGAAGCCTGCTGCAAGGAGATCGGCAGCCGACTGATGTTTATCGGCACCGGCCAGACCGCCATCACCGGCACCAGCAACCTGGCGCGCCTGCAGGGCCGCTTCACCACCCGCATCGAGCTCTCCGATGCCGACGTCGACGCCGTCATCCGCCAGGTGGTGCTGGCCAAGAAGCCCGAGGCCAAGGCGCCTGTTACCGAGGTAATGGAGAGCAACCTCGGCGAGATCTCCCGCCACCTGGCCGAGACCTCCATCGCCCATCGCCAGGAGGACACCCGCCACTTCGCTCAGGACTACCCCATCCTGCCGGTGCGTCGTCGCTTCTGGGACGCCGCCCTGCGTGTGCTCGACCAGACCGGTACTGACAGCCAGCTGCGCAACCAGCTCAGCATGATCCACAAAGCGATCCAGACCAACCTGGACGCCCCGCTGGGCAACATCATCCCCGGTGACTACCTCTATTTCGACGCCACCGACAAGCTGCTGCAGTTTCGCATGCTGCCGCGTAAGCTCCACGACGCCACCCAGCAATGGCGTAACGGCAGCGACGACGAGCAGCTGATGGCGCGAGCCTGTGCCGTGGTCTTCCTGATCAACAAGGTCGCAAGCACCAATACCGAGCTCGGCCTGCATCCCACCCTGGCCAATATCGCCGACCTGCTGGTCGACGACCTCAAGGCCGGCAGCAGCTCGCTGCGCAGTCGACTGCCGAATCTTCTCGATGAGTGCGAGTTCATCATCAAGGTGGGCGACGAGTACCGTATCCAGACTGAGGAGAGCGCCGCCTGGAACGACGCCTTCCTTTCTCACAAGAGCACCCTGGGCAACGCCACGCATCAGATCGAGACCGAGCGCGACGACCTGATACGCCAGCATTTCGCCAAGCAGGTCGGCAATCTCACGGTGAATCACGGCGCGTCGAGAGTGCCACGCCCGCTCTCACCGGTCTTCGACATGGCGCTGCCCAAGGATGCGGCCGAGCGGCTCTACGTCTGGGTGCGCAACGGCTGGTCGGATGACATCAGCCAGGTGCGCGCCGATGCCCGTCAGGCAGGGTCGGAGTCCCCCACCCTGTTCGTGTTCATCCCCAAGCGCTCCGCCGATGAGCTGCGCAACCAGCTGATCGAGTTCAAGGCCGCCAGCGCTACCCTGGAGACCCGCGGCACCCCCGGCACTCCCGAAGGGGAAGAGGCGCGGGCCGCCATGCAGACCACCCGCGATGCCGCCCAGCGGCGCATCCGCGAGCTCCTCGACGAGGCCTTCAACGGCGCCCAGGTGTTCCAGGGCGGCGGCAACGAGATCGTCGGCGCCACCCTGCGCGAGGCCATTCAGGAAGGCGCCGAGAACGCCCTCGCTCGCCTCCACCCCAAGTTCCACCTGGCCGACCACGCCGGCTGGGACAAGGTCTACGCCAAGGCCAAGCAGGGGGCTCCCGATGCCCTCAAGGCCGTGGGTTACGACGGCGACCCGCAGAGCCACGCCGTCTGCAAGGCGGTCCTGAGCCACCTCGGCAACGGCAAGAAGGGCAGCGAGATCCGCGACCACTTCGAGCACGGCGACTATGGCTGGCCTCAGGACGCCATCGATGGCGCCCTGCAGGTACTGCTGGTCGCCGGCCAGATCCGCACCGCCGATGGCACCGCCCCCCAGGAGCTCGACCGTCGTGCCATCGGCAAAACGGAGTTCCGCGTGGAGGCCACGACCATCTCCGCAGGGGAGCGCATCAAGATCCGCAAGGTGATGCAGAAGCTCGACGTGCAGGCCAAGTCTGGTGAGGAGTCGGCCAAAGCCCCCGAATTCGCGGACAAGCTCCGATCCCTGGCAGAGCAGGCAGGCGGCGAGCCGCCGGCCCCAGAGCCCCCGCGCCTGGATGCCCTGGAAGCCGTGCGTACCAGCAGCGGCAACGACCAGCTCAAGGCCATCGTCAGCAACCAGGCCGAGCTGCTGGCTGCCATCGATGACTGGCAGGCCACCGCCGACAAGATCAAGCAGCGTCGCCCCGCCTGGGCCACCCTCAAGCAGCTGGCCGGCCACGCCAGGAGCCTGCCCGACGCCGAGCCGTTGCTGGCCCAGGTCAGCCAGATCCGCGAGCACCGCTCGCTGCTGGACGACCCGGACCCCGTCCAGCCCCTGCTGGCCAACCTCACCCAGCAGTTCCGCGCCACTTTCAACGCGCTGCAGGAGCGCTACGCGGCAGAGCATGCCGCCGGCATGCAGAAGCTGGAAGCGGACGACAACTGGCAGCGGCTCTCACCGGATCAGCGCCACGACCTGCTCGCCGCCAAGCGTCTGACGGCCCACGATGCGCCCGAGATCACCCTCGGCGGCACCGACCAGGTGCTGGAGACCCTTAACCATGTGCGCCCCGATGCCCTGGCCGACCGCATCGCCGCGCTGCCCAGCCGCTTCGACGAGGTGCTGGTCAAGGCCGCCGAGGAGATGGAGCCCGAGGTGCAGTTCGTGAACCTGCCGCGCCGAACCCTCAAGAGCGAGGCCGATATCGACGCCTGGCTGGAGGACGTTCGTCGCGAGCTGCGCGAGGCCCTGCAGGATGGGCCGGTGATCACCCAGTAGGAGCAGCAACGGACCATGAGATCACGCCGTGATATCGAAGCGTTGCTGGAGGAGCTGGAGCACTGCATCGCCGATGACCTGGAAGACCAGGACCTGGACTTCAAGCAGTGGGACACCAAGAGCCGCGACAAGGCCGTAAAGAAGGTGGTCGAGATGGCCATCTGCATGGCCAACGGCGGTGGCGGCAGCGTGGTGTTCGGCGTGGCCGACCGCATCTCGGGCCGCGAGCAGGCCGTACTGGGCGTTCCGCCGGAAGTCGACGTCAATATGCTGAAGCGGGCCGTCTACGACCAGACCGACCCGCATATCACCCCGGTGTTCGAGGAGCTCCACGTGCCGGAAGGCACCGGCCGTGTGCTGATCATGCAGGTGCACCAGGGCATGCCGCCCCATACCGGCACCAAGGGTGGCGGCAACATACGTATCGGCAAGGAGTGTAAGCCGCTTACCGGCACCCAGCGCCGTAAGATCAGCGTGGAGACCGGCGATACCGACTACACCGCCGAGACGTTGGGTCCCGTCGACGATGCGCACTTCTCGCCCGTTGCCCTGGAGGCACTGCGCAACCTCGCTCAGCGTGAAAGAGCCCCCGACGAGCTCCTGCGCCGCTCTGACCGAGAACTACTCGATAGTCTGGGTCTGATTCGCAAGGGGCAAGTGACCCGCGCCGCCATCCTGCTGGCCGGTACCGAAGAGGCGCTGCGCGAATATGTGCCCGGGCACCTGTGGACCTTCCTGCAGATGCGTTCCGATACCGACTACGGCATACGCGAGGACCGCGTTAGCGCCCTGCCCCTCTCGGTGCAGCGCATCGAGGAACTGCTGGTGCCCTTCAACCCCATCACCACCGTGCAGCAGGGCATGTTCCACTTCGAATACCGTACCTGGCCCGAGGTCGCCGTGCGTGAGGCGCTGATGAATGCCTTCTGTCACGGAGACCTGCGCCTTGCCGGCCCCGTGATGGTCAAGCTCTATCCCCAGCGCCTGGAGGTCAGCAACAACGGTGGCTTCATCGCTGGGATCAGCGAGCACAACATCCTCCACCACCAGCCAGCCGCCCGTAATCCCCTTCTGGTCGATGCACTGGTCAAGCTGCGCCTGGTCAACCGCAGCAACCTCGGCGTTAGCCGCATGTTTGAGGCCATGCTGATGGAAGGTAAGGAGCCCCCGGTGATCCGCGAGATTGGTGACTCCGTTGCGGTGATCTTCCACAAGCGGGAGATCAATGCCGCGTTTCGGCAGTTCGTGGCCGAAGAGAGCGAGCGTGGCCGTAGCCTCGGGGTCGATCAACTGCTGCTGCTGCAGTATTTCCTACAGCACCCCGAGGTAGATACCTCTACGGCGGCGGGGCTCTGTCAGCGCACCGAGCCCGAAACCCGAGAGCTGCTCGCAGAGATGGAAAAACATGACTACGTCGAACATGGAGGTAGCGGTCGGGGGGCCTACTGGAGCCTTCACCCAGCGCTCTACACACGCCTGATGTCAGGTGGCAACGCCGACAAGCGCCGCCGCATCGACTGGGAGGCCGCCAAGACAAGGGTACTGAGCGTGCTCAAAGACCGAGCCCAGCGAGGTGAGGAAGGCCTGCAGAACGCCGAAATCCGCCACATGACACGCTACACCCGCAACCAGGTCGGCCAGCTTATGCGGGAACTGACTCGTGAAACAGGACAGGTGGAGCGAAAGGGGCATGGCGCTGGCTCTCGCTACTACTGGAAGCCACCATCACCTTGAATAGCCCAGATAATGGCCCAGGTGCCAATGCTGGGCCAAAAACCTGAAAAATTGCACCCGAATTGCACGCCAATGCAATTCCAGGCAACGCAACAAGGCTTGGCATATGCCGGCCGACAGTGACAGGGAAGACGCATCGCCATGCAGCCACTCGACAAGACACTCCGCAACCAGCTCGACCGCACCGTGCGCAAGGCAAGGCCAGTCGCCGAACAGGCCGCCGAGGCCGCCCTGGAGCAGCTCGGCGTCGGCGAGGAGAGCCCGCCCAGCTACCTCAGCGACAACCAGCGCGCCCTGCGCCGCCGGCTGCGCGCCCACGCCCGCAGCCTCGGCGACCCGCTCAAGGAGGGCGCCCAGGCGGTCACCCGGCTGATCGGCGAGATCGCCTACGAGCACTGGCACCGCATGCTGTTCGCCCGCTTCCTGGCCGAGAACGAGCTGCTGATGTACGACGGCGTGGCCGTCACCCTGGAGGAGTGTGAGGAGCTGGCCGAGGAGGAGGCCGAACAGGGCCAGCGTACCAGCGGTTGGGCCCTGGCCTCCCGACTGGCCAGCACCATGCTGCCCCAGGTGTTCCGCGTCGACAGTCCGGTGTTCGAGCTCACCCTGGCCGCCGAGTACCAGCGCGAGCTGGAAGAACTACTGGCCGGCCTGCCGGTTGAGATCTTCCACGCCAGCGACAGCCTGGGCTGGGTCTATCAGTTCTGGCAGACCGACAACAAGGAGCGCATCAACCGCTCCGAGGTGAAGATCGGCGCCGACGAGCTGCCCGCCGTCACCCAGCTCTTCACCGAGCCCTATATGGTCAGCTTCCTGCTGGACAACAGCCTGGGGGCCTGGTGGGCCGCCCGGCGCCTGTCGGAAACCGACCTGGCCAGCGCCGAGCGCGAGCAGGAGCTGCGTGACAAGGCCAGCCTGCCCGGCGTGCCGCTGGAGTACCTGCGCTTCATCAAGGACGAGGAGACCGGCCACTGGACGCCCGCCGCCGGCACCTTCGACGCCTGGCCACAGAGCCTCGCCGAGCTCAAGACCCTGGACCCCTGCTGCGGTAGCGGCCACTTCCTGGTCGCCGCCCTGCTGATGCTGGTCCCCATGCGCATGGAGCTGGAGGGCCTAAGCGCCCGCGACGCCGTGGATGCGGTTCTGCGCGACAACCTGCACGGCCTGGAGATCGATCAGCGCTGCGTGGAGCTCGCTGCCTTCGCCCTGGCCCTCACCGCCTGGCGTTACCCCGGTGCCGGTGGCTATCGCAAGCTGCCTGAACTGCACCTGGCCTGCTCCGGCCTGCCCATCAGCGTAGCCAAGGAGGAGTGGAAGGCGCTTGGGTTGGGCAAGAAGAACCTCACCATCGCCCTGGACTGGCTCTACGACAGCTTCAAGGACGCTCCAATCCTCGGCAGCCTACTTGACCCCACCCGGACCAGCGCCGCCAAGGTCGCTCAGTGGGATGAGCTCTCGGAAGCGCTGAATCAGGCCTTGTCTCAAGAAAGAGCCCAGGAAGGCAGCGCCGAGCAGCATGAGACGGCCGTGACCGCTCAGGGCCTGGCCAAGGCCGCTACCCTGCTGGGGGATCGCTACCACTGGGTGATTACCAATGTGCCCTATCTGGCACGCGGCAAGCAGCATCCGAGGCTTCAAGAGTTCTGTGCCGATCACTATCCAGCAGCCAAGAATGATCTGGCGACGGTCTTCCTCGACCGCTGCCTGGAACTCTGCGTGGAGGGCGGCACCACCAGCAATGTGCTGCCTCAGAATTGGTTGTTCCTAACCACCTACAAGAAGTTTCGCGAAAAGTTGTTCAAGGAGGATCAGTGGCACTTAGTTGCAAGACTAGGTGAAGGAGGGTTTGAGTCATCTACCGCTGCTGGCGCATTTGTTGCTTTGTTTTGCCTGAGCCGTACCAATTGCTCCAGCCAGCCAGCAGACCTTCTTCACTCGAATGGCCAAGGCCACTGGATTCGAGGTATCGATGTTTCTCAGGTACGCACAGCAGCAAAAAAAGCGACTGGATTGCTGACGGATAAGGTTAGGAGTGTGGAGCAAGATAGGCAATTGGGGAATCCGGACGCAAGATTAGCATTTGATATCGCAACAGGTGATTTGCTTTCTAATTTATCATCAGCTTATGTTGGCCAACTTACTGGCGACAACTTGCGATTTATTTTATTTTTCCACGAAATACCACAACTTAAAAAAGGATATGAATTTTTTGCCACCACTGTAAGCAATACAGTCCATTTTGATGGCAACACCCAAGTAATTCTATGGGAGGAGGGAAAAGGTCAGCTGGCTGACTATCGGGCCGAGCTTTCCAAATCGCAGTACGCAAGTGGTGGATGGAAACAAGGCTGGCAAGCTTGGGGAGTAAGTGGGGTAAGGGTATCTCAGATGAGGTCGTTACCGGTCTGCTTGCATTCTGGCCCACACTACGACAGCAATACAGCGACCATCATACCAAACAATCCATCAAATCTTCCGGCAATTTGGTGCTTCTGTTCTTCACCAGAGTACAATGAATCAGTCCGTCGCATTGATCAGAAGTTGAATGTAACTAATGCCACCCTGGTTAAAATTCCTTTTGATCTTGATTACTGGGCCAAAGTTGCCGAAGAAAAATACCCCCATGGCCTTCCCGAGCCCTACACCAACGATCCCACCCAGTGGATCTTCCACGGCCACCCCTGCGGCTCGGTAATCTGGGACGAAGAGGCCAAATGGACCGTCCATGGCCCGCTGCGCACCGATGACACCGTGCTGCAGATCGCCGTGGCCCGGCTACTGGGTTACCGCTGGCCGGCGGAGCAGGACCCGGAGATGGAGCTGGCTGCTGAGCAGCGCGAGTGGGTCAAGCGCTGCGAGGCGCTGTTGGGGCATGCCGACCGCGACGGCATCGTCTGCTTGCCCGCCGTGCGCGGCGAGCGCCGCGCCGCGGATCGCCTGGAAGCGCTGCTGGCCGATGCCTACGGCGAGCAGTGGTCTGCCACCACCCGCGGCAAGCTGCTGGAGAGCGCCGATCACGCCGGCAAGGACCTGGAGAGCTGGCTGCGTGACAAGTTCTTCGCCCAGCACTGCAAGCTGTTCCAGAACCGCCCCTTCATCTGGCACATCTGGGACGGCCTCAAGGACGGTTTCTCGGCGTTGGTGAACTACCACCGGCTCGACTACAAGGCCCTGGAAACCCTCACTTATACCTACCTGGGCGACTGGATCACCCAGCAGAGGAAACAGATCAACGACGGAATCGACGGCGCCGAAGCCCGCCTCGCCGCCGCCGAGGCGCTGCAGAAGAGCCTGGAGCTGATCCTCGAAGGCGAGGAGCCCTACGATATCTTCGTGCGCTGGAAGTCGCTGGAGGAGCAGCCCATCGGCTGGCACCCCGACCTCAATGACGGCGTCCGCCTCAACATCCGCCCCTTCCTGTTCGTCCCCGACGTCAAGAAGAAGGGCGCCGGCGTGCTCGTCCACAAGCCCAACATCCACTGGAAGAAGGACCGCGGCAAGGACGTGGAATCCGCCCCCTGGTACAACCTCGGCCCCCAGCTGGGCGGCGCCAAGGGGGACCGGATCAACGACTACCACCTCACGCTGGCGGCGAAGCGGCAGGCACGAGCTCAAGCCACGAAGGAGCCTGGCAATGATCAAGTCCCTAATTATTGAAGGGGTCGGCCCGGCGCCGAAGATGGCACTGGACTTCGGCTCGAGGCTCAACCTGCTGACCGGCGACAACGGCCTGGGCAAGAGCTTTCTGCTGGATATCGCCTGGTGGGCGCTGACGCGTAAGTGGCCGGCGCAGATCAACCCCAGGCTGACATCCGGCAATATGGCCAGGCCCTCGGGCGGCGAAGGGAGGATCACCTTCGAGTTTACCGGCAAGGCCAAGGCGGAACGCTACACCAGCACCTTCAAGCCCAAGGAGCAGGACTGGACGGGGCGGCCGGGCAGGCCCTCCAACCCCGGCCTTGTCCTCTACGCCATGTCCGACGGCAGCTTTGCCGTCTGGGACCCCGCTCGCAACTACTGGGTATCGCACAAGAACCTGGACACCCAGGAGCGGCAGCCGGCCTATGTATTCAGCCCTGCCGAGGTCTGGGATGGGCTGCGCACCGACGACGGCAAGTGGCTATGCAACGGGCTGATTCGCGACTGGGCAGGGTGGCAGAAGGAGAACGGGCAGGCCTTCCAGCAGCTCAAGAAGGTGCTGGAGGTACTCTCTCCTTCTCCCGAGGAGCTGCTGGCACCTGGCGACCTGACCCGAGTCAGCCTGGATGACGTCCGCGATATTCCTACGGTGCGCATGCCCTACCAGCAAGACGTACCGGTAATCCACGCCTCTTCCGGCATGCGCCGTATCATGGCACTGGCTTACTTTCTGGTCTGGGCATGGCAGGAGCACCGCCAGGCCTCCAAGTTGCTTCAGCAGCCCGAGACCCATCAGGTCATCTTTCTGATCGATGAAGTAGAGTCCCACCTGCATCCAAGCTGGCAGCGCAAGATCGTGCCGGCCTTGCTCAAGCTGATGGATAACCTGGCACAGGATGCCGAGACACAGCTGATCACCGCGACACACTCGCCGCTGATCATGGCTTCCGTCGAGCCCTGGTTCGATCACCAGCAGGATGCCTGGTTCGACCTGGATATCCATAGCGAGCGCAACAACTTACCCCCCCAGGTCAAGTTGACACGCCGCGAGTTTGTTCGTCTTGGAGACGCCAGCCGCTGGCTGACAAGCGAGGCCTTCGACCTGCCCAGCGCTCGCTCCGAAGAGGCTGAGCAGGCGTTGAACGACGCCTCCGCGGCACTCAAACGCAAGAATCTGACCAAACAGGAAGCCCTGGCGCTCGATACGCGCTTGCGAGAGGTGCTCGGCGATACCGACCCCTTCTGGATGCGCTGGCGTTTTGTGGCGGAGAAGAAGGGGTGGCTGGAATGATTCGTGTCGAGCCACAGCCTGAACCAGCAGAATTCGATACCCGTGTGCGTCAGCGTGGCCGTGCCTGGCTACAGGAACGCGGATGGCTACGGGCACAGCCCTTGCCTGCCGGCAAGAGCGGTGACCTTCCAGACTATTGGCGCAAATGCCTGACGGATCTGCATAGTCGTTATGACGGCATCTGTGCCTACCTGTGTGTCTATATCGAGCGCGTGACCGGCGGTGCCACGGTGGATCACTTCATCGCCAAGTCGCCGCGGCCGGACCTGGCCTATGAATGGAGTAACTACCGCCTGGCATGCTCGATCATGAACAGCCGAAAGCGGGACTACAGCAAGGTCATGGACCCTTTCACTATCCATGATGGCTGGTTTCGGCTGGAGTTGGTCAGCGGCAGTATTTACCCATCGCCCGACCTTGAGGGTAGGCAGCAAGAGCAAGTGGCCTACACCATCGAGCGACTCGGGCTCGACGATGCGGGCAACCGCGAACTCCGTGCCAGGCACTTTCAGGATTTTCTGGAAGGCGAGTACACTGCCGCGTTTTTACGAAAACGCTCTCCATTCGTGTACCAGGAAGCCTTGCGAGAAGGATATTTGGAATGACCCTGCTCGAACAGCTTAAGCGAGCCATCCGCAGCGCCGCCGCCTACAACCCGGATGTGCAGGCGGCTCCCGCCTGCATCCTGTGGCCGGACCGCGAGCGGCTATGGGAGCCAGTGATTGCCCAGGTCCAGGCTGAGCTGCCTGAGCTTCTGGTGCTGGGCGACTACGCCCCGGAGCAGCGTCGCGGCCCGGCAATCTGGCTGCGCTGCGCCATCGCCGGCACCGTGGAAGGTATCGAGCTGGACGACGAGACACCGCCTATCCTTTATCTGCCCGGCGTGGGGCGCCAGGACCTGCGCGCCGTCAGCGAATGCCCGGAAGCCTTGAAGCCGCTGGCCGAGCTGCAATACCGCGGCACGCTCTGGTCCCAGGTCAACGCCAAGGACTGGACGCCGCGGGCGTTCCTCTCTTCCCAGCAGGGCGGACTGGGCCTGGACGTGGCCGGTGACGCTGCGACACGACAGGCGCTGCTGGCTGCGCTGCCCCGGTTGCTACGGGAGTCGCTCGCTGATCTTCAAGGCCGCCACCTGGATGCCGAGGCCTTCAATACCCTTCTCACCGGGGGCGACCCGGTGCGTGACCTGCTGGATTGGCTCAACCACCCCGACTCCATGCGCTCCAGCTGGCCTGAGCATGAATGGCAGGCATTCTGCCAGGTGTGCCACTCGCGCTATGGCATTCACCCGGAGAAACAGAGCGTGCTGGATGCCCTGGAGCGCTTCACTCAGCGCCAGGGCAACTGGAAAACAGTCTGGGCGCGTTTCTGTGAGGCTCCTCGCCGCTACCCACAGTTGATCGAGCAGCTGGCTCAGCTCACCCCTCCGGATCTCGGCCTGTTCCCCGAGCCTGACGACATGGCCGTATGGCCGCAGCTCAACCGCCAGGAGGAGGAGCGCCTCTATCACGACCTGTGTGCATTCGGTCAGCTTCCCGCCCATGAGGCGAGAGAACGGCTGGAAGCGTTAGAGCAGGAGCACGGCCATCGCCGCGGTTGGGTATGGGCAGAACTGGGTAGAAGCCCGCTGGCTATGGCGTTGACTCCCCTCGCCGAGCTGGCTCGGGTAACGCGGCGCAGCCTCGCGGGTGGCCAGGCGGAGGATATGCGCAAGGCCTACCTGGACGAGGGCTGGAAAGCCGACGACGCCCTACTCAGGGCACTGGACCAAGTCACCGGCCAGCGCGAGCAGGAAGCCATTTTCACGGCAATACGCGCGATGTATCAGCGCTGGGCTGATGAAGCCGCCCGCCACCTCCAGAAGGTATGGCAGCCAGGCGTAGATGGCCTGCAACGCGGCGCGGTATCTCCCCATGCTCAGCCAGGCGAGTGCGTGCTGTTCGTGGATGGTCTACGCATGGACTGTGGCAAGCGGCTCTCCCAGCGCCTGGCCAGCCGCGGCCTGGACGTCGCCGAACACAGCACCTGGGCGGCGCTGCCCAGCGTCACCGGCACCGGCAAATACGCCGTAGCGCCCATCCTTGGCAGCCACGCCATAAAGGAAGAACCGGACGGTTACCAGTTCACCCCCATCACCCGCCATCTGTTCCAAAAGCTGCTGCGCGATAACGGCTGGCAGGTGCTGGAACGTCGCCAGGTAGAGCAGCTGCACAAGGAGACTCTCGACACTACCAAGCCGGCCTGGTGCGAGTTCGGCGACATCGACCATGCCGGCCATGAGCGTGGCTGGAAGCTGGCACAGCATGTGGATGACATGCTGGCCGAGGTGGCAGAGCGCATCCAGGCGCTGCTGGCTCAGGGGTGGTCCCAGGTGCGTGTGGTGACAGATCACGGCTGGCTGCTGCTGCCGGGAGAGCTGAGCAAGACCGAGCTGCCGGCCAGCCTCGTGGAGACCAAGTGGGGACGTTGTGCGGCTCTCAAGCCAGGAGCCCATACAGACGCAGCACGCTTCCCCTGGTACTGGAACGAACAGGTACACTTCGCTCTGGCAGAGAGCATTCACTGCTTCAAGGCGGGCGAGACCTACACCCATGGTGGTCTCAGCCTGCAGGAGTGCGTCACGCCGGAACTGGTGGTAACCGGCAGCGCCGGTCCCAAGCCCTCGGTACTGATCGATGATCTGGTGTGGAAAGGGCTGCGCTGCACCCTGGTGGTGGAAGGCGACAGCGACGACCTGATACTGGATGTTCGTCGTCATGCCGGCGACCCGACCAGCAGCCTGGTGCTCTCGCCGAAAGCGTTCAAGACGGGCGGCAAGGCCTCGGTCGTCGTCGAGGATGATGACCTCGAAGGAGAGACCGCCTACGCCGTGGTGTTGGACGACGCCGGCCAGGTGCTTGCCCAGCGCTCCACCACCATCGGCGGAAGTGAATAGCCATTGGTGGAGGCGCCCTTGATAACAGACACACGGAGACGTCATGGAACTCGATGAACTGGATCGCAAGGCGGCCGAGCTGCTGGATGGGTATCTGGTGCGCAAGGACCTGGTGCGCACCTTCGCCCGGCAGTTCCCGGTTCCCACCTATGTGGTGGAGTTCCTGCTCGGGCGCTACTGTGCCAGCACCGATCCGGAAGAGATCGAGGAGGGCTTGGAGGTGGTGCAGCGACAGCTCAAGTCGCGCACCATCAAGGCCGGCGAGGAGGAGCTGTTCAAGGCCCGCGCTCGCGAGAAGGGTGAGATCAAGATCATCGACCTGATCCAGACCCGTCTGGATACAAAGAACGACACCTATATGGCCAGCCTGCCCAGCCTGCGCCTGACCGACGTACGGATCCCGGATGAGCTGGTCAGCGAGCACGAGAGGATGCTGACCGGTGGCTTCTACGCCGAACTGACCCTGGAGTACGACGCCAGCATCGCCCAGGAGCAGGGCGGTCGCCCCTTCGGCATCCGCGCCCTGCGCGAGATCCAGCTCTCCAAGCGCGACGTGCTCGACGAGCTGGCCGCTGCCCGCCGTCACTTCACCACCGAGGAGTGGAAGGCCTTCCTGCTTCGTTCCACCGGCATCGAGCCTGCGGGCCTCACCGAACGCCAGAAGGACGCCATGTTGCTGCGCATGGTGCCCTTCGTCGAGCGCAACTATAACGTCGTTGAGCTTGGCCCCCGCGGTACCGGCAAAAGCCACTTGTTCCAGCAGGTCTCGCCCTACGCCCACCTGATCTCCGGCGGCAAGGCCACCGTGGCCAAGATGTTCGTCAACAACGCCAACGGCCAGCGCGGCCTGGTGTGCCAGTATGACGTGGTCTGCTTCGACGAGGTGTCCGGCATCTCGTTTGACAACAAGGACGGCGTCAACATCATGAAGGGCTACATGGAGAGCGGCGAGTTCTCCCGGGGCAAGGAGAGCATCCGCGCCGATGGCTCCATCGTGCTGGTGGGCAATTTCGAGGTGGACGTGGAACACCAGCAGCGCATAGGGCACCTGTTCGGGCCGCTGCCGGAGGAGATGCGCCACGATACCGCCTTCATGGACCGCATCCATGCCTTCCTCCCCGGCTGGGACGTCCCCAAGGTCAGCAAGGAGTTGCTCACCGATCACTTCGGCCTGGTCAGCGACTTTCTCTCGGAGTGCTGGAGCCAGCTGCGCAGCCAGAGCCGCGTCTCCCAGTGGCAGGGGCGCGTCTTCTTCGGTGGCGCCCTCTCGGGACGCGACACCAACGCGGTCAACAAGACCGCCAGCGGCCTGCTGAAGCTGCTCTACCCAGGTGATGACCTCACGCCCAGCGAAGAAGACCTGGAGTGGGCCATCCATATCGCCATGGAGGCACGCCGGCGGGTCAAGGAGCAGCAGAAGCGCATCGGTGCTGCCGAGTTTCGCAACACCCACTTCAGCTACACCATGGGTGAAGACGGCGTGGAGAAGTTCGTCGCCACCCCGGAGCTGCAGAGCGACAACAGCATCGGCAACGATCCACTGGAGCCCGGGCAGGTGTGGAGCATCAGCCCCGGCGGCCAGGCCAGCAATGGCCAGGAGGAGCATCCGGGCCTGTTCCGCATCGAGGTCAACGAAGGCCCCGGCTCGGGGGTGAAGATCCTCAACAAGCCGGTGCCTCCCGCCTTCCGGGAAAGCATCGGCTACGCCGAGCAGAACCTCTACACCCGCGCCGGCCAGCTGGTCGGCGACAAGGATCCGCGTCAGCATGAATTCACCATCCAGCTGCGCGCCTTCGATGCCGCCAAGGCCGGCAGCAAACTCGGTGTGGCGGCGCTGATCGCCATGAGCTCATCCCTACTCAAGCGCAGCCTGCGTGGCGGCCTGATCGTCGTGGGCGAGATCAACCTCGGCGGCTCCATCGAGCCGATCCACAACCCGGTGACGTTGGTGGAAATTGCCGTAGAGAAAGGCGCCACGGCGATCCTGATGCCGGTCACCTGCCGCAAGCTGCTGTTCGACCTCTCCGATGAGATGGCCACCAAGGTGGACATCCAGTTCTACCTGGATGCCCGAGATGCGCTGCTGAAATCGCTGGGCGAATAGCCCAGCACCTACACCAGCTTGAACGGATCGATATCGCGGAAGATGCCGGTCTTGGTCATGTCGCGGCGCAGGGTAAAGGCCTCCATGGCCGCTACCGGATCAACCTGGTCCAGTCTGTCGAAGTGGATCCTGCTCCACTGCTCGCGAGTGACCTTGACGCTGAACAGGTACTGGTCGCGCTCGCCGCCGGTGGCCGGGTCGGAGATCTGGCGATAGCCGGAGATCTTCGCCTCCTGCACGGCGGGCAGGCGAGCGAACACCGCGCCCAGCACGCGAAAGGCGATGCCGTGGACGTGATCTCGATAGAGCTCACGCTGCCGGGTATCGCTGAGCCGGCGGGGCGTGAGCCTGATCTGCTTGGCGGGCATGGTCCAGTAGCGGTCGGGCATCTCGTCGTCACAGGGGAGGTCGATATCCACGGCAATGGTGCTGACGTCGCTGCCGAGGTCGAAGTCGATGGCGGTTTCCCGGGGCCAGTCGATCTCCTCCAGGCGTTCACGCAGCGTCTGCTCCATGGCGTCCGGGTCATGCAGCACGCCCTCCCCTTCGCGAAGGTGGCGCGAGAACTCGGCCTCGTCGTGCGTCGCCTTGCGCCACTCCCAGTCGCGATAGTCCTGATCAAAGGCTGCTTGCCGGCGCCGGTTCTCCTCCTCGACGCGCCGCCTGGCGGGCGGCCACAGCCGATGCCACCAGACAAGTTGACGCAGCGCCGGTGGAGCCGGCGGCGCCTCGGTGAAGTCTCGGGTGACGTAGCCAGTGATATCCGGGTGGGGCGTCTCCTCGTGGAACCGCCCCAGGCGGTCCAGGTCAGCATTGAGGCGCTCGCAGTGCTGTGCCAGCTGCTCGCGCAGAGACTCTCCGGCATGCCGCCTCAGCACCCGGGCCTCGTCGTCGCTCATGGGCGTGCCGTCCCCGTGGGCATAGTGGATGCCGCCATCACCGTCGATATCCAGCCGGATGGGCAGCGACTCGCCCTGAGCTAGCAGCGCCTCCAGGCTCGCAGCGGGGCTCGCGCGGCCGGCGCCGCTGCTCCCATTCCCAGCCGAACGGCCCCGGGCGTTGAGCTTCTGGCGATAGGCCAGCCCGGTGCCGGGAATTCCCGCGTGGCCGTAAACGCCCCTTGGCCCCACGCTGAGGCTCGCGCCCCGCGGACCCACCGAAAGCCCAAGGCCCCGCTTGCTTAGATTAAGACGGATACCCGGCGCGAGGGTGATACGGCGCTGGAAGCGAAATCCCACGGCGACCTCCTTGTCGGTAGATGCAGACAG
>ERZ869909.844-NODE-844-length-29634-cov-24.062760_pt1 | contig 29634 bp, 26 predicted proteins | sample MGYA00520892_ERZ869909 | MGnify/ENA primary metagenome ERZ869909 (study PRJEB32215, sample SAMEA104723947) | bioreactor metagenome | biome: bioreactor; feature: anaerobic bioreactor; material: water | place: China | collected 2015-03-12 ...
ATCATCGTGCTCAAGGAGGGCGAGGTGGTGGAGAGCGGGGAGTGCCTCGCGGTGCTCGAGAACCCGAGCAGCGACTATACCCGGGCGCTGGTGGCCGCGGCGGGGCTGGCGCCGCGGCTAGGATGACCCGTCAATTATCCCCCGGAGGGGATAATGGGTTTTCATCCCCTCCCCCTGCATCCGGGGCACAATTGAGGCCGGACTCTACGTCAGAATTCGACTTCACCTTCGCGGTCTCACGCTTCGTGGAAGTCAAAGCTGCCTTTTGGGCGGTGCATGACGGACGAAAAACACGGCGTTGACTGCTATGGTAACGGTTCCATCGAGTCATTGAGCCAATGAATCCATCACTGCGCAGCACCATTCTCGATGTCTCTCGCGCCGCAGGTGCCTCCAAGACCAGCGTCTCGCGCTATTTCGGCAGTGAACGCCAGCGCCTCGGCGAGCTTCAGCAGCGCATCGCCGAGGCGGCACGCCACCTGGGGTACCAGCCCAATAAGCTCGCCCGAAGCCTCAAGGGCGGGGGCTCGCGGTTGATCGGCATGCTGGTCGCCGACCTCCACGCTGTACCGACCCACCGACTCCATCGGCCGCGACGCCATGCAGGGCCTGTTGGCTGAGCCTGCCCATGAGGGCGCCTCAACGGTCGCAGCACGACGCCACGCACCGACCCTGATCGCCATAGGCTCCATCCGCCGTTCGGCTTGAGGCAGGACGGCGGCAAGGCCGGCCTTCCTTTCCGCCGATATCACGACACCCTTTCCGCTCACACGAGGCACCGCATGACGCAGCCCCAGACGCCCAGCCCCGAACTCCTCACCTTCGGCGAGGCCATGGCGATGTTTGTCGCCGAAAGCCCCGGGGAGCTGGCCGATGTGGAGCGCTTCCAGCGCCGCATCGCCGGCGCCGACACCAACGTGGCGATCGGCCTGGCCCGGCTGGGCTTTCATGTCGGCTGGCTGAGCCGGGTGGGCAGCGACGGCTTCGGCACCTTCATCCGCCGCACCCTGGAGGCCGAGGGGCTGGACTGTCGCCACCTGCGGGTGGACCCCGACCATCCCACCGGCCTGCTCTTCAAGGAGCGCGCCGAGGGCGGTGCCGACCCCCGCGTCACCTACTTCCGCCGCGGCAGCGCCGCCAGCTGCCTGGCCCTGGGGGATACCGACGGCGTCGACTTCGCCGCCTTGCGCCACCTCCATGCCACCGGCATTCCTCCCGCGCTCTCCCCCAGCGCTCGGGAGCTCTCCCGACACATGATCACTCAGGCTCGCAACGCCGGCGCCAGCGTCTCCTTCGATCCCAACCTGAGGCCCAGCCTGTGGTCGAGCGAGGCCGATATGCGCGACACCTTGAACGAGCTGGCCTCGCATAGCGACTGGGTGCTACCTGGCCTCGCCGAGGGGCGGCTGCTCACCGGACGCGACAGCCCCGAGGCGATCGCCGACTTCTATCTCGATCGCGGCGCCAAGGCCGTGATCATCAAGCTGGGGCCCGAGGGCAGCTACTATCGCGGCCTCTTGGGTGGCCAGCTGGAGAGCTTTACCCTGCCGGGCTTTGCAGTGGCTGAGGTGGTGGATACGGTGGGGGCCGGCGACGCCTTCGCCGTGGGGGTGGTCAGCGCACTGCTCGACGGTCGCTCGCCCAGGGAGGCCGTCCGCCGCGGCAACCTGGTCGGCTCGCTGGCCGTGCAGGTGGTGGGTGACATGGAAGGGCTCCCCAATCGCGCCCGCCTCACGGAACTTGAAGCTAAACTGCCTTCTCGATAAACACCCCGCCCATCGCCTCCAAGGAGCCTGACCCATGAAGAAGCGTGTCCTGGCCTATGGCCGACTCAACGAGGCCCAGCTGGCCCAGCTCGCCGAACAGTTCGAGGTCCAGACCTTCCGCGACCTAGCATCCGCCGATGATCCCGACTTCCGCGCCGCGCTGCCGGGTGCCCATGGCCTGATCGGTGCCAGCCTGACCGTCACCCCCGAGTTGCTGGATGCGGCCCCAAAGCTGGAGGCCATCGCCACCATCTCGGTGGGCTACGACAACTACCCGGTCGATGAGCTGACCCGACGCGGCATCCTGCTCTGCAACACGCCGGACGTGCTGACCGAGACCACCGCCGATACCGGTTTCCTGCTGGTGATGGCCGCAGCACGGCGCGCCATCGAGCTGGCCGAGTGGCTCAAGCGCGGCGACTGGCAGGCCGGCGTGGGGCCCGAGCACTTCGGCAGCGACGTCCACGGCAAGACCCTCGGCATGATCGGCTTCGGGCGCATCGGTGCCGCTATCGCCCGTCGCGGTGCGCTGGGCTTCGGCATGCGCGTGCTCTATTCCAATGCATCGCCCAAGCCGGCGCTGGAGGCGGAGTTGGGGGCCCAGCGCTGCGAGCTGGACGCACTGCTCACCGAGTCGGACTTCGTCTGCGTCACCGTCCCGCTCACCGCCGAGACCGAGCACCTGATCGGCGAGCGCGAGTTTGCCTTGATGAAGCCCTCGGCCATCTTCGTCAACATCGCCCGCGGCAAGGTGGTCCACGAGGCGGCGCTGATTGAGGCGCTGGAGATGGGGCGCATCCGCGCCGCCGGACTGGATGCCTTCGAGCAGGAGCCGCTGTCTCCGGAATCACCGCTGCCCCACATGACCAACGTGGTGGCCCTGCCCCACATCGGCTCGGCCACCCACGAGACGCGCACCGCCATGGCCCAGCGCGCCGTGGACAACCTCATCCTGGCACTCAACGGCGAGCGTCCGATCAGCCTAGTCAACGAGGCCGCCTGGAGGCCCGCATGACGCGCTTCTCGCTGGACGGCCGCGTGGCCATGGTCACCGGCTGCAACAAGGGGCTCGGTCAGGGGCTGGCCATCGCGCTGGCCGAGGCCGGCGCCGACATCGTCGGCGTCACCCGCCGCGACGCCGCGGAGACCCGCGAGCGCATCGAAGCCCTGGGGCGACGCTATACCGGGGTCGAGGCAGAACTTGGCCGTGACGCGCCGGCCGAGATCGTCGAACAGGCCCTGGGCGTCGCCGGCAAGCTGGATATCCTGGTTAACAATGCCGGCACCATTCGCCGCGCCCCCGCCCTGGAGTTCAGCGAGGCGGACTGGGACGCGGTGGTGGACGTCAACCTCAAGGCGGCCTTCTTCCTGGCCCAGGCGGTGGCCCGCCACCTGGTGGCGCGCCGGGCCCCCGGCCGCATCGTCAACGTCGCCTCGGTGCTCTCTTTCCAGGGCGGGATTCGCGTGCCCTCCTATACCGCCAGCAAGAGCGGCCTGCTCGGCCTGACCCGTTTACTGGCCAACGAATGGGCGACCCATGGGATCACCGTCAACGCCATCGCCCCCGGGTACATGGCCACCGACAACACCCAGGCGCTGCGCGAGGACCCCGACCGCAGCGCCGAGATCCTGGCGCGGATCCCCGCCGGGCGCTGGGGGACCCCCGAGGACCTGGCCGGCGCGGCGATCTTCCTCTGCTCCGACGCCGCCGCCTACGTCAACGGCCATGCGCTGGCGGTGGACGGCGGCTGGTTGGCTCGCTGACCGACGGGAACGCTCGCCGGACTGGCGGAGCGGCGCCTGGCCCCTACGTCAGGTAGGCAAGCGCTGCCTCGAGCCCCTGCTCGGTCAGTCGGCGGTAGGCGGCGAGCACCGCCTCGGCGAAGTCGGCATCCGTCGCCAGCGCCGACGGGACGACATCATCCATGGCCAGGAAGGCACCGACCAGCGCCTCGGGCACCTGCCCGTGACGGGCGTGCAGGTCGACAAACCGCCCCGCCAGGGGATCGTCTACCACGTAGGCGTTGCCGCGGGCGTCCCGACCGGCGGTATAGCGGATCCAGCCCGCCAGGCCCAGGGCAATACAAGGCGATTCCCAGCCTTTTTCTCGGCGTGCCGAGGTACCGATCAACCAGCGCTGAGGCAGCTTCTGGCTGCCGTCCATGGCGATCTGGTGCAGGCGGTGGCGCAGGCTGTCGTTGGCGAAGCGCGCCAGCAGCGATACGGCGTAGGTTTTCAGGTCGGTGCCCTCGGGCATGACAAGAGTCGGCGCCGCCTCCTCCAGCATGTAACGGCGCAGCAGTCTCCTCAGATCGTCCCGGCTCACCGCCTCGTAGACGGTCTCGATGCCCTCGGGAGCCCCCAAGTAGGCCAGCAGCGAGTGGCTGCCGTTGAGCAGGCGCAGCTTCATGGCTTCGAAGGGGGCGACGTCGGCGACCATCTCCACGCCGTCTGCCGCCCAGTCCGGGCGCCCCAGGGGGAAGTCATCCTCCACCACCCACTGGAGGTAGGCCTCGGCCACCACGGCGTTAGGGTCATCGATCCTCAGCGCCGAGAGCCTGGTGAAATCGGCCTCGGTCATGGCCGGCACGATGCCGTCGACCATGCTGCTGGGGAAGGCCCCCTCGCGCTCGACCCAGGCCGCCAGGGTGGCGTCCTGGCGCTCGGCGAGCTGGACCACCGCATGGCGGGCGCACCGACCGTTGTCCGGCATGTTGTCGCAGGAGAGCACCGTGAAGGGCGCGATCCCCCGCACGCGGCGTCGCGCCAGCGCCGCCACCAGGATCCCCGGCGCGGTGCGCGGCCGTGCGGGGTCGGCGATGTCGGCGGCGATCATGGGGTCGTCGGCGAGCAGCATGCCGCTGGCCGGGTTGAGGAAGTAGCCCTTCTCGGTGACGGTGAGGGTGACGAGCCGGGTCTCGGGGTCGGCGAGCCGCGCCAGCAGGGCCTCGAGGTCGCGACCCCATCGCCCTTCGGCGTCTCGGCCGGTGAACAGGGCCTCCTCGATCACCCCGACCTCGCGTAGGGTGACGGTCTCGCTGTCGGTGAACTGGGCCACGTGATAGCGATGGTCCGCCTCACGCAGGCCATCCACCAGGGCGATGCTCGAGCGCAGATTGGCGCTGCAGATGCCCCAGGAGGCATCGCCGCTGCGTTGGCGGTAGCGCTCCAGGTAGACCGCCTGGTGGGCGCGGTGAAAGGCCCCGAGCCCGAGATGGACGATGCGCAGGGTGCCCGCCCGGGGCCCCGCAGGCAAAACGACTGGATGCGGCATGGGTGAGGCTCCCGGCGCGGTGCTCGATCGGCACCGCCCCGTTCAGTGGTTGTCGCGAGGCGGGCTGCGGCGCGCCACGTCCCGGTACCGGGTGGCCGGCGCCAGGGTCATGCCGCGGTCCAGCGGCTCGACCATCGAACGCTGAATCTCCTGCCATGGGGTCTGGTGCTCGGGGTAGCGATAGCCCCCCTGCGCCTCCAGCCGCTGCCGCCGCGCCGCGAGCACGGCCTCGTCGATCAGCAACATCACCTCTCCCTGGCGCAGGTCGATGCGCAGCCGGTCACCGCTCTCCAGCAAGGCCAGGCCGCCGCCGGTCGCCGCCTCAGGCGAGGCGTTGAGGATCGACGGCGACCCCGAGGTGCCCGACTGGCGGCCGTCCCCCAGGCAGGGTAGCGATTCGATGCCGCGCCTGATCAGCGCCTCCGGCGGCTGCATGTTCACCACCTCGGCACCGCCGGGATGCCCTACCGGACCGGCCCCACGCATCACCAGGATGGTGTGCTCATCGATGCCCAGACTCGGGTCATCGATACGCGCATGGTAATCCTCCGAGCCATCGAACACCGCCACCCGGCCCTCGAAGGCCTCGGGATCCTCCGGGTCACTGAGGAAGCGCTCACGAAAATCCGCAGAAATGACGCTGGTCTTCATCAGCGCCGAGTCGAACAGGTTGCCCTTGAGGTTGAGGAATCCGGCGTGCTCCACCAGCGGATTGGCGTAGCGGCGGATCACCTCGGGCTCCCGGGTCTCGCGCCCCGCCAGGTTGACGGCCATCGGCTGCCCGTTGACCGTGAGCGCCTCGCCGTGGAGCCGGCCGGCCTCAAGCAGCTCATGCATCACCGCCGGCACGCCCCCGGCACGGTGGAACTCCTCGCCGAGGTAGGCCCCGGCGGGCATGACGTTGGCCAGCAGCGGAACCGCATACCCCAGACGCTGCCAGTCGTCGTTGTCCAGTTCGATCCCGGCGTGCCGCGCGATGGCATTGATATGGATGGGCGCATTGGAGGAGCCCCCAAGCGCCGAGCAGGTCACGATGGCGTTTTCGAAGGCTTCCCGGGTGAGGATGTCGCTGGGCCTAAGATCCTCCCAGACCATCTCGGTGATCCGCTCGCCGGTCTGGTAAGCGACCATGGCACGCTCCTTGTAAGGGCCCGGGATCATCGCCGAACCGGGCAGGCTCATGCCCAGCGCCTCGGCCAAGGAGTTCATGGTCGAGGCGGTGCCCATGGTGTTGCAGTGACCCACCGAAGGGGCGGACTCGGTAATGCGCGACAGGAACTCGGCGTAGTCGATGTCGCCGGCGGCCAGCCGGCGGCGCATCTCCCAGACGATGGTGCCCGAGCCGACGCGCTCGGCGCCGTGCCAGCCGTTGAGCATGGGTCCCCCGGAAAGCACGATGGCCGGAATGTTCACCGTCGACGCGGCCATCAGCGCCGCCGGGGTGGTCTTGTCGCAGCCGGTGGTCAGCACCACGCCATCAAGCGGATAACCATGAAGTACCTCCACCAGCCCCAGATAGGCCAGGTTGCGATCCAGCGCCGCCGTGGGCCGGCGCACGTTCTCGTGGATAGGATGCATGGGGAATTCGAAGGGCACGCCGCCGGCGGCGCGGATGCCTTCCTTGACCCGCTTGGCGAGTTCCATGTGGTGTCGGTTACAGGGCGTCAGGTCGGAGCCCGACTGGCAGATGCCGATGATCGGCCGGCCCCCGGTGAGTTCCTCCAGGGTGATGCCCTGGTTCATGTAGCGCTCGATGCACAGGGCGGTGGTGCCGGGATGGTCGGGATTGTCGAACCACCAGCGGGACCGTAGCTGGTCCGGGCGGACTCGGGGACGAGTAGGTGACATGGGAACTCCGACTGATCGGGGCCGTGTGGCCGGTCAATGGCGTGACGGCGAGAATTGCCCTAGTGTAGGGCTGTATGATGACATGATAGGTAGCACGCCTGCCCTGGTACCACAAGCCGTATCCCCGAGAAGCCGAATTTTCGAGAAGCCGAACTTCCCAGAAGGAGTCCCCATGACACTGCAAGGCACTTCCCTGATCGGCCGCGAGGCCGTTACCGGCGATCAGGCCATGATCCACGCCATCGACCCGGCCAGTGGCGAGGCCCTCGCCCCCGGCTATCCGGGCCTGGACCGCCACGCGGTCGCCCAGGCCTGCCAGCTTGCCGAGGAAGCCTTCGCCGCCTACCGCGAGACCTCGCCGGAGGTGCGGGCGGCCTTTCTCGAGGCCATTGCCGCCGAGATCGAGGCCATCGGTGATGAGCTGATCACCCGCGCCATGGCCGAGACCGGCCTGCCCCGGGCGCGGCTCGAGGGCGAGCGCGGCCGCACCTGCGGCCAGCTGCGCCTGTTTGCCGGCGTGGTACGTGCCGGCGAGTGGCTTGATGTGCGCATCGACCCCGCGCTTCCCGATCGCCAGCCACTGCCGCGGGTCGATCTGCGCCAACGCCACGTGGCCCTGGGCCCCGTAGCGGTGTTCGGCGCCTCCAATTTCCCGCTGGCCTTCAGCGTAGCCGGGGGCGACACCGCTTCGGCATTGGCCGCCGGCTGCCCCGTGGTGGTCAAGGCCCATTCCGCTCATCCCGGCACCTCCGAGCTGGTGGGCCGTGCCGTGCAGGCGGCCGTGACCCGCTGCCAGCTCCCCGAGGGGGTCTTCTCGCTGCTGTTCGGCGCCGGCAAGGAGATCGGCCAGGCGCTGGTCGCCGACCCGCGCATCCAGGCGGTGGGGTTCACCGGCTCCCGCGCCGGCGGCCTGGCGCTGCTGGCCACCGCCCAGGCGCGGCCGCAGCCGATACCGGTCTACGCCGAGATGAGCTCCATCAACCCGGTGTTCCTGTTCCCGGAGGCACTGGCGACGCGGGGCCAGGCAATCGCCGAAGGCTTCGTTGGCTCGCTGAACATGGGCGCCGGCCAGTTCTGCACCAACCCGGGGCTGGTGATCGGCATCAAGGGCCAGGCCCTAGATGCCTTCATCGAGGCTGCCGGGGAAGCCATCATGGGCAGTGCGGCCCAGACCATGCTCACCCCAGGGATCCACGCTGCCTACCAGGATGGCGTGGGCGCCCTGGTGGGCGAAGCCCGCGAGATCGCCCGCGGTCCGCTGGGCGACGGACCCTGTGCCTGTCAGCCGGCGCTGTTTGCCGCCTCGGCGGATGATTTCCTAAAGAGCGACACACTGCAGGCCGAGGTCTTTGGCGCGGCGTCGCTGGTGGTCGAGTGTGACGACCTCGATCAGGTCAGGGCCGTAGCCGAGCATCTGGAGGGCCAGCTCACCGCCACTCTGCAGATGGACGACGGTGATCTGGATGCCGCCCGTGCGTTGCTCCCGGTACTCGAGCGCAAGGCCGGACGCATCCTGGCCAACGGCTGGCCCACCGGGGTCGAGGTGTGTCACGCCATGGTCCACGGTGGCCCCTTCCCCGCCACCTCAGACGCTCGAACCACCTCGGTGGGCAGCGCGGCCATCCACCGCTTCCTGCGCCCGGTGTGCTACCAGAACCTGCCGGCCGGCCTGCTGCCCGAGTCACTCCAGGACGGCAACCCGCTCGGCGTGAGCCGCCTGGTCGACGGCAAGCGTGAATGAACGAAACAGCAAGAGAATGACGATGGTGCTTGGCGGCCTGCGGGCCGCCTTTTTGGTGACTCGGTCGAGTGGATGAGGCCACGAGCCCGATTGGCAAGCCCCCAGAAACTGGGCCATACTCTGACCGACCATCATCCTAGCATCCTGTCATACCATAAAATCCAGGACGGCTCCGCCATCCGACACCCGCCGAGGACGCCCGAAAGATGCGATTGAAGGACAAGACGGCCCTGATCACCGCCGCCGGCCAGGGCATCGGCCACGCCACCGCGCTGCGCTTCGCAGCGGAGGGCGCCCGGGTCATCGCCACCGACATCGACGGTGACAAGCTCAAGGCACTGGAAGGACGGGAAGGGATCGAGACCCGCCGCCTGGACGTGCTGGATGCCGCGGCCGTGACCGCGCTGGCGGCCGAGCTGCCGCCCCTGGACGTGCTCTTCAACTGTGCCGGCTTCGTGGCCAGCGGCTCGCTGCTGACCGGCACCGACGACGACTGGGAACTGTCGATGGCGCTCAACGTCACCGCCATGGCGCGGCTGACCCGCGTCCTGCTACCGGCCATGATCGACCACGGCGGCGGCAGCATCATCAACATGGCCTCGGTGGCCTCGAGCCTCAAGGGCGTGCCCAACCGCTGCGCCTACGGCACCACCAAGGCCGCGGTGATCGGCCTGACCAAGTCGATTGCCGCCGACTTCATCGACCGGGGCATTCGCTGCAACGCCATCTGCCCCGGCACCGTGGACTCTCCCTCGCTGCGCCAACGTATCCAGGCGCAGGCACACCAGCAGGGTCGCCCGGAGGCCGAGGTTCAGGCCGAGTTCCTCGCCCGCCAGCCGCTGGGTCGCCTGGGCACGTCAGAAGAGATCGCCGCCCTGGCCACCTACCTGGCCGCGGATGAATCCGCCTACACCACCGGCACCGCCCAGGTGATCGACGGCGGCTGGCTGATCTGAAGCGACCGATGGAACAAGTAGCAACGCGTCACGAACACCGATTCACCAGCAGCGAATCACGAACAGCGACTCACAAAACAACTAAGGAGAGCTCATGAAACTGTTGCGCTTCGGCCCCCCGGGCCACGAGAAACCCGGCCTGCTCGACGCCGACGGAGTGATCCGCGACCTCTCGGCCCACCTGCCGGACCTGGATGGGCGCCACCTCGACCGCGACCTGCTGGCCCGACTGGCCGAGCTCGACGCCTCTCGCCTGTCCAAGGTCCCGACAGATACCCGCCTCGGCCCCTGTGTCGGCCGGGTCGGCAAGTTCATCTGCATCGGCCTCAACTACTCCGACCACGCCGCCGAGACCGGCGCCGAGGTCCCGCCCGAGCCGGTGGTCTTCAACAAGTGGACCAGCGCCATCTGCGGGCCCGACGACGATGTCATCATCCCGCGGGATTCCACCAAGACCGACTGGGAAGTGGAGCTGGGCGTGGTGATCGGCAAGGAGGCCCGCTACGTGAGCGAGGCCGACGCCATGGACCATGTGGCCGGCTACTGCGTGGTCAACGACGTCTCCGAACGCGAGTTCCAGCTCGAGCGCAGCGGCACCTGGGACAAGGGCAAGGGCTGCGACACCTTCGGCCCCCTGGGACCGTGGCTGGTCACCCCGGACGAGATCGCCGACCCCCATGAGCTGGACATGTGGCTAGAGGTAGACGGCCACCGCTACCAGGACGGCAATACCCGCACCATGGTCTACCGCATCCCCTTCCTGATCAGCTACCTGAGCCGCTTCATGAGCCTGCAGCCGGGCGATGTCATCTCTACCGGCACCCCGCCCGGGGTGGGCATGGGCCAGCAGCCGCCGACCTACCTCCGGCCAGGCCAGCGCATGCGCCTGGGCATCGCCGGTCTCGGCGAGCAGCACCAGGCCGTTGTCGCCGAACCCGACCGCTGATCGGAGATCGTCATGCGTACCGTCGTCTGCCAGGCCCCTGGCCGCCTGACCCTCGAGCAGCGCGCCGCCCCCTCCTGCGGGCCCGGCGAGGCGCTGCTGCGCATCCGCCGGGTCGGGGTGTGCGGCACCGATATCCACGCCTATGGTGGCAACCAGCCCTACTTCACCTATCCCCGGGTGCTCGGTCACGAGCTGGCCGGCGAGATCGTCGCGGTGGGTGACGGGGTCGACCCGGCGCGGGTGGGCCAGCAGGCCTATGTCATCCCCTACCTGCACTGCGGGGAGTGCCGGGCCTGTCGCCGGGGCCGCACCAACTGCTGCCGCCAGATGCAGGTGATCGGGGTACACCGTGATGGCGGCATGTGCGACATCCTGGCGGTTCCCGCCGACCACCTGGTGAGCGACGCCTCACTGTCCCTCGACCAGCTAGCCCTGGTCGAATGCCTGGCCATCGGCGCCCATGCGGTACGCCGCAGCGAACTGGACGAGGGGGAGCTCGCCGTGGTCGTCGGCGCCGGCCCCATCGGCATGGGCGTAGCCCAGCTGGCCCGGGAACGCGGGGCTCGGGTGGTCATGGTCGACACCAACGCCGAGCGGCTGGCCTTCTGCCGCGAACGGCTGGGCATCACGGTGACGCTCGACCCTGCCGAGCAGGACGTCCCCGCCGCCCTGGCTACCCTCGGCGACGGCGAACTGGCCGACGTGGTGTTCGACGCCACCGGCAACCCCGCCGCCATGCGTCGTGGCTTCGACCTGGTCGCCCATGCCGGCCGCTATGTGCTGGTCAGCATCGTCAAGGCCGACATCGCCTTCCACGACCCCGACTTCCACGGTCGCGAGATGACCCTGCTCGCCAGCCGCAACGCCACCCGCGAGGACTTCGACACGGTGTGCCGGCTGATGGCGACGGGCCGCCTTGTGGCCAGCGCCATGATCACCCACCGCGCCGAACTCAACGCCCTGCCCGACCGCCTGCCCGCCTGGTGTGTCCCCGGCAGCGGTGTGGTCAAGGCGATGATCGAACTCGAATTTCCGGAACACGCCTAAGCGGAGGCCGTCCATGCCCCAGACCATCGCCAGTGAACACGGCCAGCTGGCCAGCCTGCGCGTGCACGCCGACGACAACGTGCGCGTCGCCCTCAAGGACCTGCCCGCCGGCAGCGAGATCGACGATGACGGGCGCCGGCTGCGCCTGGCCGAGCCGATCCGCCACAAGCACAAGTTTGCCCTGCACGACATGGCCCCCGGTGACACCGTGATCATGTACGGCGTCACGGTGGGCCGCGCCACGCGGCCCATCGCCGCGGGGGCGGCCATCACCACCGACAACACCGAGCACAGCACCGCCACCACCGAGCCCCAGGCCCGCCGCGGCGAATGGCGCGCTCCCGAGGTGACGGCGTTCGAGGGCGTGACCTTCGATGGCTATCACCGCCCCGACGGCGGCGTCGGCACCGCCAACGTCTGGCTGGTGGTGCCGCTGGTGTTCTGCGAGAACCGCAACATCGAGGTGCTGCGCCAGTGCGTGGCCGACGCCCTGGGCGAGGACCCCTACCGCGACTACAAACGCATGGCCCGCGAGTTGCTCCATGGTGCCGCCGGCACGGCCCCCGCCGAGCCTGCCGGCGAGCGGCTCTTTCCCAACGTCGACGGGGTGCGTTTCCTGACCCACACCCTGGGCTGCGGCGGCACCGACGACGACGCCCTGGCGCTGTGCCGCCTGCTGGCCGGCTACATCTGCCACCCCAACGTGGCCGGCGCCACGGTGCTTAGCCTGGGCTGCCAGAAGGCGCAGATCGACATGCTCAAGGAGGCGGTGGCAGAGCACGACCCCGGCGGGCTGCGCCCGGTGCACTACCTGGAGCAGCAGGCGAGCACGAGCGAATCGGCGCTGATCCGCGAGGCGCTGACCACCATCTTCGATGGCCTGGCCGAGGCCAACCGGGTCGAGCGCGCCCCGGCGCCGCTCTCGGCGCTGACCCTGGGCGTGGAGTGCGGCGGCTCCGACGGCTTCTCCGGCCTCTCCGCCAACCCGCTGGTGGGCGCCGTGGTCGATCGGCTGGTCGCGCTCGGGGGCAGCGGCATCCTCAGCGAGTTCCCCGAGCTGTGCGGGGTGGAGCACGAGCTGATCGCCCGCTGCCGCGACGACGCCGTGGCCGAGCGCTTCCGGGCGCTGATGGAGGCCTACCAGCGCCACGCCGCCCGGGTGGGGGCGGACTTCTCCATGAACCCCTCCCCGGGCAACATTCGCGACGGCCTGATCACCGATGCCATGAAGTCGGCCGGCGCCGCCAAGAAGGGTGGCGACAGCCCGGTGGTGGATGTGCTCGACTATACCGAGCCTCACACCCGGGCAGGCCTCAACCTGCTCTGCTCTCCGGGCAACGACGTGGAGTCCACCACCGCCCTGGCCGGCTCCGGCGCCAACCTGATCCTCTTCACCACCGGACTGGGCACGCCCACCGGCAACCCCATCACCCCGGTGCTCAAGATCTCGAGCAACAGCGAACTGGCCGAGCGCATGCAGGACGTGATCGACTTCGATGCCGGCCCCATCATCCGCGGCGAGGCGAGCATCGACGAGCTGGCCGACCGCCTGCTGCGGCTGTGTATCGACACCGCGTCGGGGCGCTACGCCCCCCGCGCCGTGGAACTCGCCCAGTACGACTTCATCCCCTGGAAGCGCGGCGTCTCGCTGTAATCTGGCGCCCCCCAAGCAAAGGCCCGCCCCCTGAGGGGCGGGCCTTCTCGTTCCTCATGGCGAACGGGCGGACTATCCCGCGTCGGAAAGGCGCTTCTTGAGCTGCATGTAGGTGCCGTAGTGGCGATCCAGGTGGCGGCGCATGGCCGCCTCGGCGGCATCCGGGTCGCGGGACTCGATCGCCTCGACGATCTCGATGTGCGCCGCCAGTGCCGCCTTGTCCTCATCCTTCTGCTGCAGCACCTGAGCGCGACGGTCGTCGAGCCATTCGGAGAGCGCCACGTGGATGGCGTCGAAGATGGGGTTGCGAGCGATGCTCGCCAGCACGCCGTGGAAGTCGTTGTCGGAACGCTTGAAGCGCGCCTCGTCGCCCACCGCGTCACGGTTCTCCTGCAGCGCCTCGCGCAGCCGCGCCAGGTCCTCGTCGCCGGCCTGGCGGGCCGCATAGCGGGCCAGCGAGATCTCGAACAGCGCTCTTGCCTCCTGGAAGTACTGCTGGCCGTGGGGCTTGGAGAGCAGTTGGCGGGTCACCCCGGAGAGCCTCGCCATCACCGCCTCGGCGGTGGGCCGGATCACCCTGGCGCGGGTCCCGCTATTGATAGCGATGAGCCCGAGCTGCTGCAGATGGAACAGCGCCTCACGCACGGCCGGGCGCCCGACCCCGAACTGCTCCATCAGCTCGCGCTCGGAGGGCAGCTGGTCGTTCTCGCCAAGCCGCCCGTCGAGGATATCCGCCTCGAGCTGCTCGGCGACCTGCTCGGAAAGCGTCTTGCGCTCGATCCGATATCGAGACATGGGCTGATTCTCCTGGTGAACCGGTGTTCTGTGTGACTATCTTACCGCATTTTGGCCCTGCCCCGCTCAGGTCAGATACCGCAGCGGCGGCACATCCAGAGACTCGGCCAGCGTCGCGTAGGCAACCTGATTAGCACTATCGAGGGGAATCCCCTCGACATCGCGTTGCGCTTGGCAGCGCCACTCACGATCCCCGGGGGCCAGCACCTCGCCCCCATCAACCGCCGGCTGACTGCGCAGATCGGCAAGGTACTCGGCCAGGCAGGCCGCGAAGGTCGCCCGGTCGACGAAGGCCGCCGGGTTGAGCGCCAGGAAGAAGTGGCCCACCCCGCGAGGCGTCGACATGTCCGGCCCGCCCATGGGCAGCAGCCGAAAGCCGTTGAGCATGCCGGAGAGCGTCGAGCTCAGCACCTCGACCATGCCGCCGAGCCCCGCTCCCTTGAAGCCAAAGTCGCTGCCGCCCAGCGGCAGCAGGGCCGCCACCTCGGCCGGCACTCGGGTCACGTGACCCCGGGCATCGGCGGCAACCTGGTCAGGCAGCTCGCGCCCGATGGCGCCGTACTGTTGCACGCGGTTCCACGGCACCGCGCTTGTCGCCATGTCCAGCAGGTACGGCGACTGCCCTTCCACCGGCGCGGCGAAGGCGATCGGGTTGGTGCCATGGAAGGGCGACAGGCCCTCGTGTAGCAGCACGAAGGGATCCGAGTTGCAGAAGGAGAGGCCGATCAAGCCGCGCTCGGCGGCGGCCAGGGCGTAGCAGCCGGCGGCGCCGAAGTGTGAGGAGTGCCCCACCGCCACCGCGCCCACACCTATCTCCTCGGCCATCTCCACCGCATGCGCCATGGCCGTATAGCCAGCCAGGTGGCCAAAGCCATTGTCGGCGTCAAAGATGCCGGTGGCCGGCAGGCGGCGGGTGAAGCGCATCTTGGGCGCCCCCTTGATCCGCCCCCCCTCGAGCGCACGGATATAGTGGGGCAGCAGCCGCAGACCATGGCTGTCGGTGCCCATCCGTGAAGCGGTGACCAGGGCGCGGGTCACGGCGGCCGAGGACGCTTCATCTGCCCCCGCCCGCCTCAACACCTCGCCCATGAAGCGCTCGAGGTCGTCGACCGTCACACGGATATCCTGCCGTCGGATGTCATGCCGGGTATCGTTCATCATCTGGGACCTCGGGTTCTATCAACGGTAGACCAGGGTGGGCAGCCACATGGAAAGCGACGGAATGAAGGTCACCAGCAGCAGGCAGATCACCAGCGGAATCAGGAACGGGATGGTACCGCGCATGCAGCGCTCGAAGCTGACGTTGGAGACCCGCGACAGCACGTAGAGCACCATCCCCACCGGCGGTGTCAACAGGCCTATCATCAGGTTGAGCACCATGATCACCCCGAAGTGCACCGGGTCGACGCCCACGGCGACGGCCAGCGGCAGCAGCACCGGCACCAGGATGGTGATGGCGGCAATGGTCTCCATGAAGCAGCCGACGATGATCAGTACGATGTTGCTCATCATCAGCACCGCCACCTTGCTGTCGGCGAAGGGCCCGAGCAGAGCGATCACGGATTGGGTGACCTGGTTGCTGGTCAGGATCCAGGCGAAGATCGACGCTGCCGAGACGATGAACAGGATCACCGCCGTGGTCTCGATGGTCTCCATGCTCACCCGCAGCAGCTTGCGCCACGTCAGGGTGCGATAGACCACCACGCCGAGGACGAGCGCGTAGAAGACCGCTGCCACCGCGGCCTCGGTGGGCGTGAAGGCACCGGTGATGATGCCGCCTACGATGATCACCGGCGTCAGCAGCGAGAGAAACGCCCGTGAAAACGTGTACCCCAGCACCCGGAACGAGAAGTCTGCATCGCGCTGGTAGCCGCGGCGACGGGCGATCAGGAAGATCATTCCCATCAGCATGCCGCCCATCAGCAGGCCGGGAATCAGGCCGGCCGCAAACAGCTGCCCGACCGAGGCCGAGGCCATCACGCCATAGATGACCATCGGCAGGCTTGGGGGAATGATCGGCCCGATGGTTGAGGAGGCCGCGGTGATACCGACGGCGAACTCCTCGTCGTAGCCGGCATCCTTCATCGCCTTCACCTCGATCATGCCGAGGCCACCAGCGTCGGCCACCGCGGCGCCAGACATCCCGGAGAAGACGATGCTCGCCCCGACATTGACATGCCCCAGGCCACCGCGCATCCAGCCCATCAACGCCTTGGCGAAGTTGAAGATGCGTTCGGTGATGCCGGCATTGTTCATCAGGCTGCCGGCGAAGATGAAGAAGGGAATCGCCAGCAGCGGAAAGCTGTCGATGCCGTTGATCATGCGGTGGGCGATGACCACGTTCGGTACCTGCCCGCTGATCAGCACGAACAGCAGACAGGAACCCGCCAGGCTGACTGCGATCGGAACGCCCAGCACCAGCATGGTGAAAAGCGCGAAGAACAGAAACGAGAGGTGGTAGCCCATCACCGCCAGTATCACGCAGCCGAGTACGGCGAGCAGCGACAGCGACGGAGTCACGATGGGTTTCTGCCAACGCATCACGGTGAGTCGGGACATGCATGGCCTCTTGCAGCGTTGTCGTTGTTGGAGGGCGGCGCGATTCGGTTAGAGTCTGCGCGGCGCCGACAGGTAATGCTTCACCATGCGTTGCATGCCTCGCATCGCCATCAGCACGAAGGCGATGCAGACGGCGTAGTACAGCACGCTCTTGGGCACATCCACCGACACCATCATGCCGCCGGTGCGTCCTGCCAATTGGTACGTCACCCAGGCCAGCATCGTATAGAAGGCGACACAGGTCAGGTCGACCGCAAGATTGAGGATCCTGACCAGCCAGGGCGGCATGTAGTGATAGAAGAACTCCACCATGATGTGGCTGCCCTTGCGGACGGCCATCACGCTACCGATGAAGCCGACCAGGATCAGCAGGTAGCGGGCGATCTCCTCCGTCCAGGTGGTGGAGTCACCTAGGACGTAGCGGGTGAAGAACTGCAGAAAGACAACGAAGATAAGCGCCCAGAAGATCACGAGGGTGATGTAGTCCTCGATGGCATGGTCGGAGAAATAGAAACTGTCGTCGTCCTCGAAGGCAGCCTCGAAATCGATGACGGGTCCCTGGCCCTCGGGTTGATCGGACATGGCAAGCCTCCTTGCCTGCACCGCCCAGGCAGCCGGGCGGTGCAGGCGATCGCGAACGGGAAAGGGAAGGGATTACTGGCCGATGGCCTGCAGGCGGTTGTAGGTGTCCTCGTCCCAGGTGGCCGCGTCACCGAGGTGGTGCGGGATCACCACGTCACGGAAGGGGGTGCGATCCACCTGGAGCACGGTATTGCCCTGCTCCTCGAACCAGGCGACCAGATCCTGCTCGGCCTGGACGATCTCGGCAGTGTTGTTGCGTGCCGCTTCCTCAAACACGTCGCGGAAGATCTCGCGATCCTCTTCGGAGAGACGGTTCCAACGCGGCCCCCCCACGATGGTGATCAGTGAATCGGTGATGTGCCCGGTCAGGTTGATGTAGTCCTGGACTTCGTGAAATGCCTTGGCGCGGATCGTCGGCAGCGGGTTCTCCTGAGCATCCACCACACCCTGCTGCAGGGCCAGGTAGACCTCGTCGAAGGCGATCGGCGTCGGGTTGGCGCCGGCCGCACGTGGGAACATCATGTAGAGAGGCGCATTCGGTACGCGGATTCGCAGGTTCTGCATGTCCTCCGGCGTGTTGATGGGCTTGTTGGAAGTCACATGACGCTCGCCGTAGTAGTTGAGTGCGATTGGTACGTTGCCAGTCGCGTTCTGGTAACCATCGGCGATCTCCTGGAAGAGATCGCTGTCGGCGTAGGCCTGCCAGTGATCGAAATCGCGGAACATGTAGGCAGCCCCGGCAATACCGATCGGCCCATAGGAGCGGCCGGCGAACTGGGTCCCCGTATAGATCACATCCACGGTGCCGAGCTCGAGGCCCTCGTTGATGTCCTCTTCCTTGCCGAGCGACGAGGCCGGATGGACCTGCATGGTGTAGCGCCCTTCGGTGCGCTCCTTGATCTGCTCTGCAGCCCACTCGGCCCACTTGTGGAAGGGTTCGGAGGTCTCGTAGACGTGGGCAAAACGAAGGCTCTGCTGCGCCTGAGCCATCCCGGCCATGCCGATGCTGGAGGCCAGCAGTATCAGGGATACCAGGCGGACGAGCTTGCGTTGGCGTGAATGAGTCATCTTGTTGTTCTCCTGAAGACAAGTGTCTTTTTGTATACGTATCATACCACCAGTGACCAAGCTAGACGCTCACGGATGGCAGCGCAACTGCCGCGATCGTCAACTTTGGTCACAGCGCCCCGGGGCAAGCCCCGCGGCCGGCAGCACTCGCTCGAGCGCCCCCAAAAGCTCCGGATCACCGAACCCGCCGGCCTTGGTGATGACCAGTCGATTCGGGTCGCCATCCAGGCGCCCCAGGGGCACACCGGGCGCCCATTCGGCCATGACCTCGATCGACACCACCCCGAGCCGCTGCAGCGCCGCCATGGCGATATCGCCTCCGGTCAGCAACAGCAGTCCTGCCCCCTCCGGCCAGAGGGCCACCACACGAGCGACTTGCTCTCCCATCGCCACGGCCACGGCCTCGGCTGTCTCCTCGCCGGTGCCCGGACCGGGTACCAGGATCCCCGCTTCCATGCGGTCAGGCGCGGTAGCCCGGGGTGACAAGGCCTGGCAGACAGGCAGCTCCGGGGCAGAGGCTCGCAGCAGGGCAAGCTGCGCGGCGGCGCGGGGACTTCTCGACCCCACCGCATAGAGGCGGCGCTGACAACGTGACAGTGGCACCTTGAGTCCCCGGAGGCGACCGAACAGATGCTGTGCCATGACCGTCGCCAGCCCGGCGGCACCCACCGCCAGCCAGCGCGAAGGCTCGCCGACCATGATTTGGTAGGCGTAACTCAGATCGGCCTGGTTGACGGCATCGCAGACGCAGTCGTCGGTCGGCAAAGGTCCCTCGGACAACGGTCGATGGCGGCTCAGGGACACCCCCTCGACCGCATACAAGGTGTCCAGCGGCCCCAGCGGCGGTGCCGACCGCGCATCCTGGCCATAGGCCGTCGCGGCCAGGGGAACCCCCTCCACATGCACTTCGGCATTGCACACGGTGCGCCCCTGCGCCGGCACTGCCGGGGCTACCAGTAGGCGCCGACCGGTGGCCTTTCTAAGCGCCAGGGTTTCGGCCACCACCTGCCCCCGCAGGGTCGAATCGATCTTCTTGAACCACCGCTCGGGCGCCGCGCGCGCCAGGCAGCGAGCCGCCCATGCCACTCTGGCAGCGGCGGGCCCCGGCGCCAGGTGGCGCGACTCGGTGTTGACCGCGATTACCTCGGGCAGCGCGTCCTTCCAGGCCTCCAGCGCCGCCTCGAGCTGCTCCAGCGCAATCACCACCCGGGTCGTGGCACCGCGCGCGGCGAAAGGCGCAGCCGCATCCAGCGCCCCAGTCAGGTCGTCGGCAATGATTGCCACCCGACAGCGACTCATGCCCGGTTTCCTGCTACCAGCCGACGGGCATAGGCGATGGCCGATCCCAGGTTGGTGGCATCCGCCCGCCCCTGCCAGGCGATATCGAAGGCCGTGCCGTGGTCCACCGAAGTGCGCTGGATCGGCAGGCCGAGGCTGACGTTGACCGTGGTGTCGAAGGCGATCAGCTTCACCGGGATATGGCCCTGGTCGTGGTACTGGGCCACCACCAGGTCGAACTCGCCGCGGCTCGCCCGGTAGAAGACGGTGTCCGCCGAGATCGGACCGCGCACGTCTAGCCCGGCCTCGCGCAGCGCTCGCACCGTCGGGGCGATGATCCGGTCGTCCTCGTCACCGAAGATGCCGCCCTCGCCGCAGTGGGGGTTGAGCCCGGCCACCGCGATGCGCGGCGACGCCATGCCGAGCTTGACGAGGTGCGTGTGCCCCGCCTTGACCGTCGCAGTGATGCGCTCGGGGGTGACCCGCTCGATCGCCTCGCGCAGCGACACATGGGTAGAGACATGCAGAGTCGAGAGCGTCTCGGAGGCCAGCAGCATGAACGAGGACGGCGCCCCGGTCAGCGCCGCCAACATGCCGGTGTGGCCGTCGTAGTGGTGGCCGGCGGCGTGCAATGCCGCCTTGTTGAGGGGGGCGGTGACGATCACCCCGGCACGCCCCGCCTGCACCAGCTCCACCGCCGCCTTCACGCAGCGAAAGGCCATGTCGCCGGCGGCGGCGCTGATCTGCCCGTCGGGGATCGCCTCGCCCGCGGGGTGCTCCACCACCGCCACCGCGACACTGTCCGCCGGCGCCGCCGGGTCATCGAGGGGGGCGAAGCTCAGCTCGGCCCCCAGCATGTCGGCGGCGCGGCGATAGATGGCAGGGTCGCCGACCACCAGGGTGGTGGCGCGCTCGCCAGGCGTCATGGCCGCCAGCGCTCGGCAGATGATCTCGGGGCCAATCCCGGCCGGGTCGCCCATGGTGATGGCGATATCGAATCGGGTCGCGGTGCTCATGGCATCAACTGCCCGCCGTTGACCTCGATCACCTGCCCGGTGACATAGCCGCTCAGCGCATCGGTGGCCAGGAATAGATAGGCCCCCACGCACTCCTCCGAGGTGCCCAGCCGGCCCATGGGGATCGAAGCGCGGGCTGCCGCCAGGTGGTCCTCGTTGGAGTGGCGGCCATGGAAGTCGGTGGCGATGGTACCGGGTGCCACGCCATTGACACGGATGTTCTCGCCGGCCAGTTCCTTGGCCATGTTGCGGGTCAGGGTGCTGACGAAGCCCTTGGCCGAGGCGTAGAGGCCGGCGCCGAGTCCCCCGCCGTTGCGCGCGGCGATAGAGGTGGTATGGATGATGTTGCCGCTCCCCTGGCGGCGGAAATGGGGCAGCGCCGCCCGGCTTGCCATGACCACGGAGCGGGCATTGAGGTCCATCACCCGGTCGTACTGGGCATCGTCCATCTCGTCCAGCGAAACGCGGCCCAGCATGTCGCCGGCGTTGTTGATCAGCACGTCCAGCCCGCCGAGCCCGCTGGCGGCCTCATCGACGATCCGCGCCGCCTCGCCGGCGCGGCTCACGTCGCCCTTGACCGTGAAGGCCTCGCCACCGGCCTCACGGATCGCCGCCACCACCTCATCGGCCGGCGACTGGCTGCTGTGATAGTGCACCGCCACCCGGGCCCCTAGGGCCCCCAGCTGTCTGGCGACCGCTGCGCCGATCCCCCGGCTGGCGCCGGTAATCAATACCCGCTTGCCCTTCCACTCGTCGAACATGCCACTCTCCTGAAGGCTGGCGTGATGAACGACCCACTGTCCTGGCGCCCTGCTCGCCGCCTGGCGATTGCCTATCGACCCGAAACCGGAGGGTGCGCTAGAGTGAGTCACAGATGGCATACCTGTCATACAGCACAACATCAATAACATGATAGGCGCTGGCGGACCAACCGCCAGTTCGCCGACCCGGAGGCGCCGATGAACCCCCTGTCCGCTGCAGACTCTCTTCCCCATGACCTGACCGAGGCACGACTGGTCGGCCGCGTCTGGTGCGATGGCGACCGCCCCGGCCCGGCGCTGATCACGGTGCGCGCAGGGGAAGTGATCGACATCACGGCCCATGGGCCGACCATGGCCGACCTGCTGGAACACGACGATCCGCTGGCGGTGGTGCGCGACGCCGAGGGGCCGTCGCTGGGCCGCCTCGAGGAGCTGATTGCCAACTCCCAGGCGAACCCGGCCCGGGCGCCCTACCTGCTGGCGCCCTGCGACCTCCACGCCGTGAAGGCCTGCGGCGTGACCTTCGCGGTCAGCCTGCTCGAGCGGGTCATCGAGGAGCAGGCCGGCGGCGACCCGGCCCGCGCCACCGAGCTGCGCAACGAGCTCCAGGCGCTGATCGGCACCGACCTGTCGCGCATCACCCCGGGGTCCGACGAGGCGATGGCCCTCAAGCAGGCCCTGCAGGCGCGGGGCGCCTGGTCCCAGTACATGGAGGTCGGCATCGGGCCGGACGCCGAGGTGTTCACCAAGGCCCAGCCGCTCTCCTCGGTGGGCTTCGGTACCGCCGTGGGCCTGCATCCCGCCTCGCGCTGGAACAACCCGGAGCCGGAGATCGTGCTCGCCGTGGACAGCCGCGGCCGGGTCAAGGGCGCCACCCTCGGCAACGACGTCAACCTGCGCGACATCGAAGGGCGCAGCGCCCTGCTGCTGGGCAAGGCCAAGGACAACAACGCCTCCTGCGCCCTGGGCCCGTTCATCCGCCTGTTCGATGAGCACTTCACCCTCGACAGCGTGCGCCAGTGCCAGGTCTCACTGCGCATCGAGGGCGAGGACGACGGCTTCCGGCTCGAGGGAGCCAGCGACATGCGCGAGATCAGCCGCGACCCGCTCGACCTGGTCCGCCAGACCATCGGCGACCACCACCAGTACCCGGACGGCTTCATGCTGTTCCTCGGCACCATGTTCTCCCCCATCCAGGACCGCGATGGCCCGGGCCAGGGCTTCACCCACCACCTCGGCGACCGGGTCACCATCGCCACCCCGGCGCTGGGCGCCCTGGTCAATCCGGTCGGCCGCAGCGACCGGCTGCCGCCCTGGACCTTCGGCATCCGCGAGCTGATGCGCCACCTGGCAAACCGCTGAGCCGTCCCCCCATTCGGAGCCACCGATGACCACCATCACCCATGTCGAGGTCCAGGACATCCGCTTCCCGACCTCCCGCTCGCTGGACGGCTCGGACGCCATGAACGCCGCGCCCGACTACTCCGCCACCTATGTGATCCTCCACGTCGACGACGGGGGGGCCGAGGGCCACGGCCTGACCTTCACCATCGGCCGCGGGAACGAGATCGTCGTCACCGCGGTGCGCTCGCTGGCGCCGCTGGTCGAGGGGCGCTCCCTGGCCACCATCACCGAGAACATGGGCGCCTTCTGGCGCGAGTTCACCGGCGACAGCCAGCTGCGCTGGATCGGTCCCGATAAGGGCGCCATCCACCTGGCCACTGCGGCCATCGTCAACGCCCTCTGGGACCTCTGGGCCAAGCGCGAAGGTAAGCCGGTATGGAAGCTGCTGGCCGACATGACCCCGGAGCAGCTGGTGCGCTGCCTCGACTTCCGCTTCGTCACCGACGCCCTCACCCCGGAGGAGGCGATCGCGCTGCTTCGCCGGCAGCAGGCCGGCAAGGCCGACCGCGAGGCCGAGATGCGTCGCGACGGCTACCCCGGCTACACCACCTCGGCGGGCTGGCTTGGCTACGACGACGACAAGGTGCGCCGCCTTGCCCGTGAGGCCCTGGCCGAGGGCTGGACCCACTTCAAGCAGAAGATCGGCGGCAACCTCGAGGAGGATGCCCGCCGCGCCGCGTTGCTGCGCGAGGAGATCGGCTGGGACAACGTGCTGATGATGGATGCCAACCAGGTGTGGGAGGTGGACGAGACGGTGGCGAAAATGCGCCGTCTGGCCGAGTTCGACCCGCTGTGGATCGAGGAGCCCACCAGTCCCGATGACATCCTTGGCCACGCCGAGATCCGCCACCGCGTGGCCCCCATCGGCGTGGCCAGCGGCGAGCACTGCCACAACAAGGTGATGTTCAAGCAGTTCTTCCAGGCCGAGGCGCTGGACTACTGCCAGCTCGATGCCGCCCGCCTCGGCGGGCTCAACGAGGTGATCCTGGTAATGCTGATGGCCGCCAAGTTTGGCGTGCCGGTCTGCCCCCACGGCGGCGGTGTGGGCCTGTGCGAATACACCCAGCACCTCTCGCTGTTCGACTACATCGCCGTCTCGGGCAGCCTCGAGGGGCGCGTGCTGGAGTATGTCGACCACCTCCACGAGCACTTCCTCGACCCGGTGGTGATCGAGCGCGGTCGCTACCGGGTCCCCGAAGCGCCGGGCTACAGCATCACCATGCGCCCCGACGCCCTGGCCCGGCACCGCTTTCCCGACGGTTCCGCCTGGCAGGAGGAGACGTGACATGGACCACCCGAGCCCGCACGCCGACCTGCTCGATGCCCTGCATCAGTGTCTCGGGGAGCGCGGCCTGCTGCGCGACCCCGCGGCCATGGCCCGCTACCTGAGCGACTGGGCGGGAGAGCGCCTGGGCCTGCCCCTGGCGGTGGCACGCCCCGCCTCCACCGCGGAGGTGGCCGAGACGGTGCGACTCTGCCGGGCCCATGGCGTGGCCATGACGCCCCAGGGCGGCCACAGCGGCCTGGTGGCCGGCGCCCTGCCCGCCGCCGACGGCGGCGAGCTGGTGATCAGCCTGGAGCGCCTGGACCGGATCCGCGACATCGACCCGGTCAACTTCACCATGACGGTGGACGCCGGCTGCATCCTGGAGACCGTCAAGCAGGCGGCCGACGAGCACGACTGCGACTTCCCGCTCTCGCTGGGCGCCCAGGGCAGCTGCCAGATCGGCGGCAACATCGCCACCAACGCCGGCGGCCTCAACGTGCTGCGCCACGGGATGATGCGTCAGCTGGTGCTGGGGCTGGAGGTGGTGCTCCCCGACGGCCGGGTCTGGGACGGCCTGACCGCCCTGCACAAGGACAACCGCGGCTATGCCCTCGCCCAGCTATTCCTCGGCAGCGAGGGGACGCTCGGCATTGTTACCGGCGCGGTGCTCAAGCTCTCGCCCCGCGCCATTCAGAGCCGCACGGCACTGCTCGGGCTGCCCTCGGTGGAAGCGGTGATTGCCCTCTACGGCCGTGCACGGCGCGAGTGCTGCGACCTGCTCAGCGCCTTCGAGTTGATCCCCCGGCGCTGCCTGGAGCTCGCCATGGAGGCCACCCCCGAGCTAACCGATCCGCTGGACGCGCCCCACCCCTGGTACGTGCTGATGGAGGTCAGTGCGAGCGGCGCCCTGGACCTGGACGCCATGCTCGAGGGGCTGCTGGCCCACGGCATGGAGGCCGACCTGATCAGGGACGGCGCACTGGCCTCCAGCGACGCCCAGGCGTCAAGGCTATGGCAGTTCCGCGAGAGCATGCTGGAGGGACAGCGGCGGCGCGGCGAACACCTGCGCACCGATATCTCGGTGCCCATCTCGGCGATCCCCGACTTCGTGACGCGGGCCAGCCGAGCGATCCATGAACGCTCCCCCGACTGCGAGATCATCGCCTACGGCCACGTCGGCGATGGCAACCTGCACTTCAACATCCTGCCGCCGGCGAGGCTAGCCGAGGCGCAGAAGAAGGCCCACCTCCATGACCTGGAGACCCTGCTCTTCGATATCCTCGATCAGTTCGGCGGCAGCCTCAGCGCCGAGCATGGCATCGGCCGCACCAAGCAGGCCGCCTACCTGGCGCGCCTCTCGCCGGTGGAGCGGGAACTGGTGGAAGGCATCAAGGCACTGTTCGACCCGGCCGGGCTGATGAACCCGGGCCGGATATTGCCCGACAGGCGGTGACTGGCCTCGCCCGGAAAGGGGCGAGGCGGGAAGGCATCAGGCCGGGCGACACCGCCCGGCCTGGGTAAGGAGTGATGGCAACGGCATGTCGTGGCCTTGTCTCAGTGGGAGTGTCGCGGTACCTGCGCTCCCCGCTTGCCCACCAGGAAGTCGAAGTCGCAGCCCTCGTCAGCCTGCAGCACGTGCTCGATGTAGAGCTGTCGGTAGCCGCCCTGACGGGCGATCAGCCGGGATTCCTCGGTCGGATCGCGCTCGGCCAGGCGAGCGGCGATCTCATCGTCGCTTACCTCCAGGTGCAAGCGTCCCGTCTCGCAGTCCAGCTCGATCCAGTCACCGTCGCGAACCGCCGCCAGGGGTCCGCCGGCAGCGGCCTCAGGAGCCACGTGAAGCACCACGGTACCGTAGGCCGTGCCGCTCATGCGCGCATCCGAGATGCGCACCATGTCGGTGACCCCCTGCTCGAGCAGCTTGGACGGCAAGCCCATGTTGCCCACTTCGGCCATCCCCTGATAGCCCCGCGGGCCGCAGTTGCGCAACACCAGGACACTGTCGGCGGTCACCGCCAGGTCGGGATCGTCGATACGGGCCTTGTAGTCGTCGAAATCCTGGAAGACCACCGCCTGACCACGATGTGTCATCAGTTCGGGGGTCGCCGCCGACGGCTTGAGTACCGCGCCGTTGGGTGCCAGATTGCCACGCAGGATGCTCATGCTGCCGTCGGCGCAGAGCGGATTGTCGAGAGGACGCACCACCTCATCGTTGTAGATCGGCGCCTCCCGGACATTGTCCCAGAGCGAATGTCCGTTGACGGTCAGAGCCCCGGGATGCGGCAGGCGCCCCGCCTCGCCGAGCCGACGCAGCACGGCCGGCAATCCGCCAGCATAGTAGAAGTCCTCCATCAGGAAACGGCCGGAGGGCTGGAGGTCAACGATAGTCGGTGTCCCGCGGCCAATCTGTGTCCAGTCCTCGAGGTCAAGGTCGACCCCGATGCGCCCGGCGATCGCCTTGAGGTGAATCACCGCATTGGTGGAACCGCCGATGGCTGCATTGACGCGGATGGCATTCTCGAACGCCTCGCGCGTCAGCACCCGCGACAGGTCGAGCCCCTCCTCCACCATCTCGACGATACGCATGCCAGAGAGATGGGCCAGCACGTAGCGACGGGAGTCGACCGCCGGAATGGCCGCATTATGCGGTAGGGAAGTCCCCAGCGCCTCGGCCATGGAGGCCATGGTGGAGGCCGTTCCCATGGTGTTGCAGGTTCCCGCGGAGCGTGACATGCCGGCCTCGGCCGCCATGAAATCGTGCAGCGAGATCCGGCCGGCCTTGACGTCCTCGGAGAGCTGCCAGACCACGGTGCCGGAACCGATGTCCTTGCCCTGATGCTTGCCGTTGAGCATCGGCCCACCGCTGACCACGATGGTGGGAATGTCACAGGATGCCGCCCCCATCAGCAACGCCGGGGTGGTCTTGTCGCACCCTACCAGCAACACGACCGCATCCACGGGATTGCCGCGAATCGCCTCCTCTACGTCCATGCTGGCGAGGTTGCGGGTGAACATTGCCGTCGGCCTGAGGTTGGACTCACCGTTGGAGAACACCGGAAACTCCACGGGAAAGCCTCCCGCCTCCAGCACCCCCTTCTTGACGTGCTCCGCCAGCTTGCGGAAATGGGCGTTGCAGGGGGTCAGCTCCGACCAGGTATTGCAGATACCGATGACCGGCTTGCCCTGGAATTCGTGATCGGGAATGCCCTGATTGCGCATCCAACTGCGGTACATGAAACCGTTCTTGTCGTTGGTACCGAACCACTCGGCCGAGCGTAGCGGGCGACGATCATTCTTGTTGTTGTGTGACATGGGAGTTGCTCCTGTTCGTGCCGCCGAGGGAGTCTCGGGTGGCGTCCTCGGGTTCCTGACCCGATCGACACTAAGGCCAGTGCAGGGGCCTCGTCGATACATACGAAAGTTTATGTTGAACAAATGCAGAGTATGTTCGACATTTCTCTGACACCCCGTCCCGGTCACGAGGCAGCCCCATGACACAGCGCGTCAAGGTCGCCATCATCGGCTCCGGCAATATCGGCACCGATCTGATGATCAAGATCCACCGCCACGGCGAGCACCTGGAAATGGGCGCCATGGTCGGCATCGACCCGGCCTCCGACGGTCTGACCCGCGCTAGGGCGCTTGGCGTGCCTGCTACCGCCGAAGGCATCGACGGGCTGCTGGCCATGCCCGGCTTCGATGAGATCAGGATCGCCTTCGATGCCACCTCGGCAGCGAGCCACCCGGGTCACAGCGCGCGGCTCCAGGCACACGGCATCAAGGTCATCGATCTGACCCCGGCGGCCATCGGCCCCTACGTGGTCCCACCGATCAACCTTGACGCTCACCTCGCCGCTCCCAACCTCAACATGGTGACCTGCGGCGGCCAGGCCACCATCCCCATGGTCGCTGCGGTCTCCCGGGTGACCCCTATGTACTACGCGGAGATCGTCGCCTCCATCGCCAGCCGGTCCGCCGGCCCCGGCACCCGAGCCAATATCGACGAATTCACCGAGACCACCGCCAGAGCCATTGAGGCGTGCGGCGGAGCGCAACGCGGCAAGGCAATCATCATCCTCAACCCGGCCGAGCCACCGTTGCTGATGCGCGACTCCATCTTCGTGCTCTCACGACCCGCTGACCGGGGCGCCATCGAGGCCTCCGTGGCGGCGATGGCCCGCACAGTGCAGCAGTACGTTCCCGGCTACCGCCTCAAGCAACGGGTCCAGTTCGAGGAGATTCCCGAGTCAGCACCGCTGACGATAGAGGGGATCGGCCGCGTCAGCGGACTCAAGACCTCCATCTATCTGGAAGTCGAGGGGGCGGCCCACTACCTGCCCGCCTACGCCGGCAACCTGGACATCATGACCTCTGCCGCCAAGGCCTGCGCCGAGCGCCTCGCCGAGACCCGCCTGCTGGGCACCACCGTCTGAGGTGAACCGCCATGACATCCCCTGACCGCATCGGCAAGACGCTCTATATCTCCGATGTCACCCTGCGTGATGGCAGCCATGCGGTTCGCCACCAGTACAGCCTCGATGACGTCAGGCGCATCGCCCGCGCCCTGGACGAGGCCCGGGTCGACTCCATCGAGGTCGCCCACGGCGATGGTCTGCAGGGATCCAGCTTCAACTACGGCTTCGGTGCTCATACCGATCTCGCCTGGATCGCGGCAGCGGCCGAGGTGGTCGAGCATGCCCTCATCACCACCCTGCTGTTGCCGGGGATCGGCACCGTACATGACCTGGACGCCGCCTATGGCGCCGGGGCCCGGGGGGCGCGCATTGCCACCCACTGCACCGAGGCCGACGTCTCTCGACAGCATATCGAGCACGCCCGCAAGCTCGGCATGGATACCGTCGGCTTCCTGATGATGAGCCACATGCAGACGCCGAGGGGCCTGGCCGAGCAGGCCAAGCTGATGGAGCAGTTCGGGGCCCAGACCATCTACGTGGTCGACTCCGGCGGTGCCCTGACCATGGACGGCGTGCGAGACCGCTTCCGGGCGCTCAAGGACGCTCTCGACCCGGCGACCCGAACCGGCATGCATGCCCACCACAACCTGGGCCTGGGAGTCGCCAACTCCATCGTCGCCGTGGAGGAAGGCTGCGACAGGATCGACGCCAGCCTGGCCGGCATGGGCGCCGGCGCCGGCAATGCCCCGCTGGAGGTGTTCATCGCCAATGCCGACCGCCTCGGCTGGCGCCACGGCTGTGATCTCTACACCCTGATGGACGCCGCCGACGACATCGTGCGCCCCCTGCAGGACCGCCCGGTGCGGGTCGACCGCGAGACTCTGGCGCTGGGCTATGCCGGGGTCTACTCCAGCTTCCTGCGCCACGCCGAGGCGGCCGCCGAGCGCTACGGCCTCAGGACCGTCGATATCCTGGTGGAGCTCGGTCGCCGCAGGATGGTCGGCGGCCAGGAGGACATGATCGTCGACGTTGCTCTGGACATGACCCGGGCATGAATACCCACCCCTCCTGGCTGCCGTCCCCCCGGGCGACAGCCGGCCCACCGAGGCCCAGGCCTCATCACCGCTGAACGTCGCACCAGCCAATCATCACCATGACCGTCACAACAACAATCGAGGACATTGCCATGACCACGCGTTTCGCACGCCGCGCCCTCACTGCCGCCATCGGCGGCATCGTCGCCACTGCGCTGATCCT
>ERZ869909.845-NODE-845-length-29621-cov-4.416464_pt1 | contig 29621 bp, 31 predicted proteins | sample MGYA00520892_ERZ869909 | MGnify/ENA primary metagenome ERZ869909 (study PRJEB32215, sample SAMEA104723947) | bioreactor metagenome | biome: bioreactor; feature: anaerobic bioreactor; material: water | place: China | collected 2015-03-12 ...
GTGGGGCGGCCAGACTTCAAATCTGGCAGGGGCTGCCAGCGGTCCCTGGTGGGTTCGACTCCCACGCTCTTCCGCCATCCACAAGACAATCTTCACGCCATAGCGCGAAATGCAAAATACGGGGACGAAACACTAGAGAGCAATCGAAGCGGAATACATCGGGGAATTCGGGAGTAGAAAGGAAATGCAGGACCCTCCCTGGTCCGATTACAGCTATAGGCGCCTGTCACTAACTAATATAGGCCGCCACTGCCTCCTGGGCAGCCTGCTGGGCACGGGCGTTTGACACCCAGTGGTCCATCACTTCACAGCTCAGGCTGGCGACGTGTTGAGAACTTGGCATGGCACATCTCCTGTTGGGTGACGAAAAACATCATGCCCCATTGATGTCGACATTTCATCAGGATTACGAAACTTTGCCCCAACATGGCGCAGGCTTATCCGTTTCCGTGCCACACCGAATCAATGTTACAAAAAGATGCATATAATTACCCGCCAAACTCTTGGGCAGGCCGTTTTCCACTAATGCCAACGGTCAGGCACGCCCGGAGAACCAGCTTCAGCTCCGATAGCGACGCATCGCCGGCACGCGATAGCCGCCTCGCGAACAGCTGCCAACGTCAGCGATTATCGTCACGTCGGGTAACATATTGGCCCGCAGCGATGCACGGTTCAGCGCTGTGTAATGGCATGAGCCACCGCATGCATGCTACACCTTCCAGTGAAAGGACTAACCGACCGACCCTTGGAGAAGGGAGAATGCCATGCAACGCCTGTACTGCTTGATACCCGACAAAGAGACCACTTCCACAATCGTGGACGAGCTCAACACCATGGGCCTGACCAAGGACGAGCTGCATGTGCTGGGCAAGGACTGGAGGCCGCTGGAAAAGGAAGGTGTACCGACAGCCACATTGATCCAGACAAGCGATGTCGTCAATGCGTCCAAGCGCGGCGCCATCGCAGGGGCCGTACTAGGCTTGATACTGGGCTTGATCGCTCACTTCATCATTCTCGACACGAATATCGTCTGGATCACGCTTGGCATGATGGTCTTCGGCACAGTGTTCGGCGTCTGGGCGAGCACGATGGTCGGCGTCTCCGTTCGTGACATCAAGGTCAGCAAGTATGATAAAGCGATCCGCAGAGGCGACATGCTGCTGATCATCGACGTTCCTGACGAACAGGAAGAGACGTTCAAAACGGTGATCAAGCGTCACCATCCCGAAGTCGTTATCGACAAGATACGCGCCAAGGAGAGAAAGGAGAATATCGGCGAGGGGCATTGACCTCGTCTCACCCTCCAACCCCCTCCAGCCCCGGGCCACTGGCTGCAGCAAGAGCACCAACCCACCTACCTTCTTGATGATTCGAGATCGATCAACCCAGAACGTCCTCATCCAGGTAGGTCAAGTTGGTTTCCCAGCTCTTGCTGCTGACCTGGATGGCAGCTTGCACCCCCTCGCTATCTCCCTGCATGAACGCCTGGTAGATCGCCTTGTGGTCCTTCAGCGCCACATCGGGCAGCGTCTGCATCGAGGTTTCGAGGGCTGCTTCGATCAGCTGCAACAGGGTCTCGCCGACCCGTATCGTCATTGGGTTATGGGTGGCTTGTAGAACGGCCCGGTGAAAGGCAACGTCGTGTCGCGCCGTCTGCTCGCCGTTGGCAATCGCCGTTTGCATATCATCGATAGCCTGCTGAATCCGCACGTGGTCGTCGTGGGTAGCATTATTCATCGCCTGCAGGGTATAGGCAGGTTCAAACATGCGTCGAAACTCCAACACGTCACGGGTCATACCACGGGCCAGGATCATCCCAAATGCCATGGGGTCAACGATCGGATCCCCGGGCTCATGCCGAATCAAGGTCCCCTGCCCCCGCCGCACCTCCACGATGCCAATGGCTTGAAGCATCTTGATGGCTTCCCTGACGCTGGACTTACCGATTCCAAGGCTATGGGTGAGTTCACTCTCGGAAGGGAGGTAATCGCCCGGCTTGAGCTCGCCTCGAATCAGGGCGCTCTTGATTCGTTCGAGGAGCTGCATGGCAACCGAGCTACGCTCGATTGAGCCGCCGAAGGGTTCGGCCGGCGTGGCTGGGGTAGTGAGCTGGCTTTTCAAACTCATTGGGCGTCTCTGTCATCTGGTTGCTGTTCAGCATATCAATATCAGCAAAAACAATCCGTTATTGCTCACCCTTCTCTGAATGACATTTCGAAGAGAGGTACGAATTGTGTCTTGCCCTTGCAGGCTGGGCAAATTTTTGCCTAGGATAACACACGAGACAACAGACATCTGATGTCCTATGTGTCCAGCTTACCGTCGGTTTCGGTAACCGGATGGCACAAGACGAGTAGAGACAATGACAAGAAACAGAATCGTCGTACTGACCACTGGCGGCACCATCGCCAGCAAGGCTGACGACTCCGGTCGTAACCGCTCCGGTGCGCTTCAGGGCGATGCCCTGATGTCGCAGGTCAGCATGCCGCCGGGGTTCGAGCCCAGGGTCGAGGTCCGCTCACTGCTGCAGAAGCCCAGCAACGCCATGACCTGCGACGATCTGCTTCTGCTTCAACAGCACTGCCAGTCACTTATCGAATCCCCCGATGTGAGCGGAGTGGTCGTCACTCACGGTACAGACACCCTTGAGGAAACAGCCTATTTTCTCGACATCACCTTATCTGGCGACATCCCCATCGTCCTCACCGGCTCCCAGCGCGCACCGCACGAGCCTGGAACGGACGCCTTTCGCAACCTCGCTGATGCCCTGCTGGTGGCCGTCTCCTCGAAAGCAATCGGGCTCGGCACCCTGGTGGTTTTCAACCAATCGATCTACGCGGCCAGGCAAGTAAGCAAGGCCAGCAGTTTCCAGGTGAACGGCTTCGACGCACCTGTCAGCGGGCCCCTTGGCTACATTGACGGCCCGAGAGTCCACTTGGCCGCTCGTCCCATCCGCCGCAGTGTCGCCCTTCCTGTCGGAGCGAGCTTGCCGCGGGTCGACATTCTGCCCGCCTACCTTGGCGCTTCGCCGAGCCTGATAGAGGCAGCGGTAAACGCAGGCGCAGCAGGCCTGGTCATCGATGGCCTTGGGCGTGGCCATGTACCGCCCGACTGGGTGCCCTGCGTGGCCCGTGTCATCGAACGCGGCATACCGGTGGCCGTGGTGAGCAACTGCTCCAGCGGGCCCGTCCACCAGGCGTACGAATTCACCGGCAGCCTCGCCAGCCTCGAGTCGGTTGGTGCCCTGCCGGTGCTCGACCTCAGCGCACGCAAGGCTCGCCTGGCATTGGCACTGCTCCTCGCGACGCCCGACCAGCAAGACCTGCCAGCGAGGCTGAATGCCCTGAATGACTGAACAAGAGGATTACTGAACGAGAGCATCACTGAACCAGAGCATCAAGGAACCAGAGCCAGGCGCGCCTATAAAAAGAGGCGCCAGGTTTCAGCAAGAACCGTACGGCGTACGGCAGGCACCTGACTAGCGGTGCCGATTTCAACGCAAGCCAACCCGTTCACAAGGCAAGAAGGACTCGAGACAAGGCAGTCCCCCACCATCCATGAGGTGACACAATGAAAAACAAGATGACCAGGATTTCACTGATAGCGGCTATTGCAGCGGCGTCTCTCGGCATGAGCCAGGCCCAGGCCGCCGAGTACACCTTCAGCTTTGCCCACGTACTGATCGAAGACACCCCCAACGGTCAGGCCGCCTTGCGCTTCAAGGAAGAGGTGGAAGCGAACTCCGACGGCAGGATCCAGATCAATGTCTTGCCTGCCGCCCAGGTCGGCGGCGACGTGGAAATCATCGAGCAGATCCAGATGGGCCTGGTAGACATAGGCATTCCACCGAGCGCCACCCTGGGCAACTTCGAACCGCGTCTGCAGATTCTCGACCTGCCCTTCCTGATCCCCGACTATGACACCATGGTGCAAGTGCTCGACGGTGATGTGGGCCGCGAGATTCTCGATACCCTCAGCGAGCACAACATGTACGCGGTCAACTTCTGGGGTGCCGGGTTTCGCCACATGACCAACAACGACCGCCCCATCGAAGGTCCCGAAGACCTGCAGCGAACCCGCATGCGCACCATGCAGGCGCCAATCATCATCTCCACCTATGAGAACTTCGGGGCCAACGCCACCGCCATGGCCTTCACCGAGGTATATAACGGCCTGCAGCAGGGTGTGGTCTCTGGCCAGGAGAACCCGCTGGCCAATATCTACACCATGCGCTTTCACGAAGTACAGGATTACCTCTCGCTGACCAACCACGCCTATCACGCCTATCCCGCGGTGATCAATCAGGACTCCTGGGATTCCCTGCCCGAGGATCTGCAGGAAGTCATGCTCGAAGCCTTCGACAACGGTCGCACCGTATCGCGAGAGCTGACCCTGCAGGATGAGGAGATGATCCTGGAAGCCATCCGCGACGAAATCGCCATCAATGAAATCACGCCTGAAGCACGTGAGGCCTTCATCGAGGCGAGCATGCCGGTGCACCGCGAGTACGAAAGCGTGGTGACCACCGAACTGCTCCACAAGGTCTATGACGCGGTTGGCATCAGCTACTGATCAGCGACTGGAAGCCAGCATGCGGGCACCTGGGCCAGGCGTTATTTCAGCGCTGCCACCGGGAGCCCGCAAGCCTTTCTTGGGAATCGCTGAATAAATCAGCGAGCGGGATGAAGCTTCCCTTGTCCCATCGTCCTACTAGGGAATGGCCTACTCATGTTCGATGCGCTCAACAAGGTTCTCGATTTCCTGGAGAGCATGGCGATGGTCGTGTTCATGTCGATAGCCACCGTCCTCACTACCCTTCAGGTCATCTACCGCTACGGCTTCAATAGCTCGATCTTCTGGATCGAGGAAGTCGTCATCTACTCCATCATCTGCATGAGCTTCGTCGGCGCCAGCATGGGGGTGCGCCATGGCGTGCATATCTCTGTCGATGTGCTGAACGCCTTCGCCCCGCCAGTCGTCAACCGCTGGCTCCACATCATCGCGGCCCTTCTCGGCATCGCCTTCGCCGGTTACCTGACCTACTACGGCTTCCAGCTCTACTTCAACACCCTGGGGCGTGGCCAACAAACGGCTGCCCTGCGCTTGCCCATGGCCTGGTTCTACCTGCCCATCGGTATTGCCGGGGTATTGCTGGTGCTGCGCTATCTATGGGTGATTCACGAAGCCTGGACCAAGCCACCGGTCAGCCTCGCCGAAGAGCTCGCCGCCGAAAAAGACAAGCTCGTCTGACGCCTGGAGTTCTTATGATTACGGCTCTGCTTCCCATCTTCTTCGCGGTGCTGCTGCTTGGGCTGCCCATCTTCGCCGCCTTGGCCTTTGCCGTGTTCCTGGCCATCGATCTATTCGGCACGACCAACCCGGTCATCGTGCCGATGCGCATGTTCACGGGAATGAACAACTTTTCGCTGATGGCCATTCCCTTCTTCATCCTGGCTGCGGAACTGATGCGCATTGGCGGGCTGTCCGGCCGCTTGATCGAACTGGCCAAGGCGCTGGTCGGCTGGGTGCCGGGCGGCCTGGCTGCGGCCACGGTGCTGTCATGCCTGCTGTTCGGCGCCATCTCGGGCTCCAGCCCCGCCACCGTGGTGGCCATCGGCTCGATCATGTTCCCGGCCCTGGTAGCCGCCGGGTACGACAAGCGCTTCGCCATCGGTTTGATCGCCACGGCCGGCACCCTGGGCCCCATCGTGCCACCCAGCATTGCGCTGATAATCTATGGCTCGGTTACCGGTACTTCAGTGGGCCGGCTGTTTGCCGCGGGCCTGCTGCCAGCCATCCTGATTGCCTCGCTGCTGACGGCCTACTGCATCGTCTACTCATCGATCAAGGGCTACTCGCGCTCGCCCTTTCCGACCCTGCGTGAAATCGGATCAGCGTTCAAGTCGGCTGCCTGGGGCCTGGGCCTGCCGGTGATTCTGCTCGGCGGTATCTACAGCGGCGTATTCACGCCAACGGAGTCCGCTGCCGTGGCGTGCATGTATGGCCTGTTCGTCGGCATGGTGATCTACCGCACCATCGGCTTGCGCGAACTGCTCACCACCCTGCGCAACTCCGGACTCACCTCGGCGACGCTGCTGCTGATCACTGCCGGCGCCTCGGCCTTCTCCTGGTTGCTCGCCATCACGGGAACCCCGACCCAACTGGCCAGCCAGGTGCTCTCCCTCACCGACCATCCCGTCCAGGTGATGGCGCTGTTCAACCTGGTCATGATCATCGCCGGTTTCTTCCTCGACAGCGCCTCGGCCATCATCGTGCTCTCGCCGCTGCTCCAGCCCATTGCCCAACAGGTCGGCGTCGACCCGGTGCACTTCGGCATCATCACCCTGGTCAACTTCTCGGTGGGCATGATCACTCCGCCCGTGGGCCTCAACCTGTTCGTCGCCATGGCGATCTCGAAAATGTCGCTGGTCGAGGTGTTCAAGGCGTGTATACCGCTGATCATCATGATGTTCATCGCCCTGATCATTCTCACCTACGTGCCCTGGCTCAGTACCTGGGTGCCGTCGCTGATCTATTGATTCAGCCAAGCGAATGAGGAAATTATCTATGACACTGGCCGACTCCCTCGATGGTGACCGCTTCTGGGCCGACCTTCTGGCTCAGGCAGAGATCGGTGCGCTCCATCCCCGGGGCCTGCGTCGCCTGGCACTGGACGACAACGACAACCGCGCCCGCCTGTGGCTGATCGAGCAAGGGCGGGAGATTGGCTGTCACGCCTATCACGATGCCCTGGGCAACGTCTTCCTGCGCCGGGAAGGCCAAGACCCCAGGCTGGCGCCACTGCTTCTCGGCAGCCATCTGGACAGCCAGCCCAGCGCCGGCAGCTACGACGGCACCCTGGGAGTGGTAGCCGGGCTGGCCGTGCTGCGCACCCTGCAGGAACGGGGGATCGAGCATGAACGCCCGGTGGAGGTCGTCAGCTGGACCAACGAAGAAGGCGCGCGCTTCGCCCCCGGCGCTTCCGGCTCGTCCTGGTTCGCCGGCCAGCGCGAATTCGCCACCATCGTCGATGCCTACGACGACGAGGGCATTCGCTTCAGCGATGCCCTGGACAACTGCCTCGCCCTGCTCGAGGAGATCGAGGGAACAACCTTTCGCCCCGAACCCTACGTGCCCCACGCCTTCCTGGAACTGCACATCGAACAGGGGCCGGTGCTGGAATCCCAGGGCGTTGCGGTATGCACCGTGAGCGGCATCCAGGGCGTAACCTGGTACGACGTTGAGGTCCACGGCCAGGCCAATCATGCCGGCACCACACCCGAAGCGGCACGACGCGACGCCTTCATGGGCGCCCATTCGCTGGTCGGCGCTCTGAAAGACACCGTCGCAGCGCAGGATGAGCAGGTGCGCTTCACCATCGGCAAGTTCAGCATTGCCCCAGGCTCTACCAACACCATTCCCCAGCGTGCCGGATTCACCATCGACCTGCGCCACCCCAGCCAGACCGTGCTCGAAGCCCTCGACGCCACCTTCCAGCGCCTGGCCAGGCAGCAATGGTCCGGCTGTACGGTCAGCCTCGGGGTGGCGTCTCGGGTGGCGCCGGTCACGTTCGACCCAGCGCTGGTGGAAATCGTGGACCGCTGTGTGCAGCATTACTGCCCCAACGCACCGCGGCTGGTGTCCGGTGCCTTCCACGATGCTATCCATCTCGCGCGACTCTGCCCCACGGCGATGCTGTTCACCCCCTGCCGTGAAGGCATCAGCCATCATCCGGACGAGCATATCGAACGCGCCGACGCCGAAGTCGCCGTACACACCCTGGCTAGCGCCGTCGAAAGTCTGCTGCTCGATTCCTGACGCGCCTGCATCCCAACTACAAAAGGATAACCACAATGAAGACCCTTGCTGACGCCGTTGCCGCCCGCGGACTTGAGCTGCCGCCGATTCCTGAGCCCCGTGGCTCGTTCCGGCCCTGGTCACGGCTGGACAACCAGCTGTTTCTGGCCGGGCAGATCTGTGAACGCGGCGGCGAGGTACTCTACGCTGGCAAGGTTGGGGCGGAATTCGACCTGGAAGCCGGCAAGCTGGCCGCCCAGGCATGCGCCCTGAACCTGCTGGCCGCGCTCAGCGACGCCGTTGATGGCGACATGTCTCGCATCGTTCGCTGCGTACGCATGAACGGCTTCGTCAACGTCGCGCCAGGTTTCCACGACGTACCGCTGGTAATCAACGGCGCCTCGGAACTCTTCATCGACCTGTTCGGGGAAGCCAGTCGCCATGCTCGTACGGCGATCGGCGTTGCCACGCTGCCCGGCAACGCTGCCGTGGAAGTCGAATCGATCTTCGAGATTCGCGACTGACGCATTGAAGGCCCACCCAAGGAGACACACCATGCCCCACTCCCCCCTGCTGGCACCACTCAGGGACCAGTACGCCGCCCTGCGCAGCGGCAAGTTACGCGCCCTTGAGCTGGCCGAGGCCGCCTGTGAGGCGTATCGCATCCGCGAGCAACAGGACAATGCCTACCTGACCTGGCAAGGAGAAACGGCTTGTGCCATCGCCCGCGCCACCGATGCCGTCATCGCCCAGGGTGGCGACACCGGCGCGCTGATGGGCATGACAGTATCGATCAAGGATATCTACGCCGTACCGGGCCTGCCGACCTATGCCGGGTCATCGCAGCGGTTGCCTGCCAGCTGGGAGCGGCCGGGGCCGGTTGTTTCGGCCCTGCTGGCCCAACTGCCAAGCGTGATGGGCAAGACTCATAGCGTGGAATTCGCCTTCGGCGGGCTTGGCACCAACGCCCACTGGGGCGCCCCGCGCAATCCATGGGACAGCCAGGCTCATCGCACGCCAGGTGGCTCAAGCTCCGGCGCCGGCGTCTCCCTGGTCGGCGGCACCGCAAGTCTCGCACTCGGCACCGACACGGCCGGCTCGATTCGCATCCCCGCCAGCATGACCGGCGTGGCAGGCCTCAAGACCACCGCCGGTCGCTGGTCAACGGCACAGATCGTCCCACTCTCCACTACCCTGGACACCCCGGGGCTGTTGGCCCGTCGGGTAGACGACCTGGCCTTCGCCTTCGACGCGCTGGATGGCCGCCTGAGCCCCAGGCCAGCACGAGTACCCGGCACACCCGACCTGGCCGATATGACCTTCGGCGTACCGGAACGCTTCTTCTGGGATGACTGCAGCCCCGGCATTGCCGAAGCCGTGCAACAGGCCATACGACAGCTCGAAGCCGCCGGTGCCAGGGTGGTCGGCATCGAACTGCCCAATACCGACGATGCCTACGAGCTGTTCCAGAAGGGAGGGGTCGCCGCGCCGGAGCTGGCAGCATTTCTCAATACCGAACTGCCGCACATGATTGCGGGACTGGACCCCAACGTCGCGGACCGCATACGCGCCGCCGACGACATACCCGCATGGGAATACGTGCGCCGTCGCACGGTGCTCGACAGGCTCCATGGAGACGCTGTCGCTCGGATGAACGAAGTGGACGCCGTGCTGACCCCCACCGTGGCGATCACGCCGCCGACGCTGGAAAGCCTGGTACCGGAAGGCGCCTACGCCAAGGCCAATATGAAGGCACTACGCAACACCGTAATGGCCAACTTCATGGGCCTGTGCGGCCTGACACTGCCCGTTGGCCTCGACGCCGCCGGCATGCCCGTCGGGCTGCAAATACTGGCCGGCCCCTGGCAGGACGCTCGCCTGCTGGCCATTGGCCAGGCCATCGAAGCCAAGCTGGGCAGCGGCGTCGACATCCTGGGCGATCCGCCAGCGTTTTCCCCTCGGTGAAAGACAGCTGTCGGAACGCTCGGTTCGGCGCTCCGACAGGCTGGCAAGCGGCTGCCAAGGCAGGAAAAACCAGCAGTAAGAGACGGTTTATCGCACGACTGGCGCCGTCAGGCGCCAAAAGGAGTCGTTGATAGCTGTAACACCCATCACCTCGCGCAGTTTCTCAGCATGAGATGATGGGTGAAGACATATTCATCTGTCGTTGGCAGCCGAATGCTATTTGGCGGCAGTAACCACCAACTCCAGCAACACATTATCACCTAGATCCGAGACCCCTAAAGTCGCCCTGGCAGGCAGGTGTTCCGGATCAAACCACTGAGTCCAGACGTCATTCATGCCCTTCTTTAAATTCAAATCAGCAACGTAAGCCGTAGCAGAAACGATGGACTCCTTGTTAGTTCCGGACTCAGCGAGATAGCTCTCCAACTTGTCCAACACCTGCTGAGTCTGGCCTGCCATGTCCAAGCCAAGATCATCAGCAATGATGCCACCAAAGAATACAAAGCCATTGGCCGCAACGGCACGGTGCATGATGGGGGTACGAATACTGCGTTCGATCATGTGATCAACTCCTGTGATTGCCTGTCTGCAGGCATGGTGTCGCCCATTTCGGCATGCCGAAAGGAGCAAGATTGGTCATAAAGAAAATCATTGAATCAGCCAGACATGTGATAGTCCTGAAAGCGCGTGATGGAAAATGGCTTGATCGGGTAGGCCGGTTCCCGCCCCATAGCCAGGTCGGCAACGATTTCCCCTGAAATGGGGCTCAGTTGAAAGCCGTGAGCCGAGAAGCCGAAGGCATGAATTACACTCTGGGATGTACTGCTCGGACCCAATACCGGAATCTGATCCGGCATGACAGCTTCTATCCCTGCCCAAGTGCGGACAATGCGTGCCTCATGCATGAAGGGAAACAGGCTGACGACGGTGTCAGCATTGTCCGCCAGCCCTCCCAGAAGGGTCTCGGCGACCTGGCGCCGCGAATCGACTTCTCCTCGAACGCCTCCGCCGATCAGCACCGTGCCGTTTTCAAACTGCTTGAAGGAGAGTGGCCTGGACGTTGCGCCAATCACCGGACCTAGAAATGACTTCAGTCGCTCGGTAATCATCAGCATCGGCGCCTCGGCGGAGAGAGGTACCGGCTCGCCCAGCCACTCACAAAGCGTACCAGCCCAGGCACCAGCACAATTAATGAGGATATCGGCACTGAAACGGTGGCGCCCTGCATGAACCTGCCAGCCGCTGCCATGGGCCTCCAGGCCGGTGACGGTCACGCCTTCAAGGAAGCTCACACCCTGCCGTTGCGCCTGGCGTCGCCACGCCGTCACCGTACGATAAGGGTTGGCATAACCGTCACCATCGCAGGCGAGCCCGCCAGGGCAGTGGGGAGACAGGGCCGGAACCCGCTTGTGCAGCTCGTCACGAGTGATGAGATACTCATGGTCGAATCCCAGGGAACGGACCTCCCGTTCACGCTCTGCTAACGTCTCCAGGTCGGCGTCATTCTCGGCGACCTTTATCTGCCCCACCGGGCGAAAATCACAGTCGTCACCGACCACCTCAGCCATGCGTTGCCAGCGCTCCCAAGCCGCCATGGCCAGGGGGATCTCAGCAGGATGCCTGCCCAAACGTCGCACGCCACCAGCGTTAACACCCGAGGCGTGCCGGCCGGAATAGTCCTTATCGATCACCGTGACCCGATGGCCCTGAGCGCTGAGATGGACAGCGGCACTACAACCGTGGAGACCGGCCCCGACGATCACGACTTGCGCTCTCATCCCGCAGCATCCTCAGCGGCTGTTGCCAGCTGACCCAGGGTAATGGGCTTGAAGGGGGGGCGAAGGCGGTAGTACCCAGTCTCGGCAACGCTCTGCCCGTTGGCATCAGCTAACAGTTCGCTGACCGTAATTCCACACATGCGCCCCTGACAGGGCCCCATGCCACACCGGGTGAAGGACTTGGTCTGGTTGGGGCCACGACATCCCTGCTCGGCCATGCGTCGAATTTCACCGGCGGTAACCTCCTCGCAACGACACACCAACGTATCATCCTCAGGCAGCCGCCAATGCGCTGCCGGTCGGTAGAGGACATCAAGGAAGGGACGAATGGCCGTTTCTCGCGCCAAGTCACGACGCAGCTGCTTCACTTCCTTGTGGATCTTCTCTTCACTCACACGACCGAGTGCAATGGCGGCTCCCAACCCTGCCAGCTGCCCCTGCATAGCCGACCCCTTGGCACCCACAATGCCTCCGGCATCTCCAGCGACCGCAATCCCCTCGACATCTGTCGCCAACCAGTTATCTCTTCGCGGCTGCCAGGCCAATTGGCGCTCGTCCCAGTCATGGGTACAGTCCAGAGCCCGCGTAACCTGGGTGTTGGGTACGACCCCCTGATGCAGCAGCAGCAGCGGTGTCGACAGGTGGTGCCACTCAGAATCGTTGCCACATTGCCAGCGAATACCTTCCAGCCGGCCTTCACCTTCAGCTTCCAGCGCCGTCACATGTCGAACATGCCTGACGCCTGCACGGCGCAGTTCGGCCAATAGCCCCACGCCCTTGAGCAGGGTCCGCGGATTCCGCAATGCACCGGGCAATAGCGAGAGTGCATCCCGGTATTGCCCTGCTGGCGTGGTATCGAGCAAAGCAGCAATGGGAATCCCGGCGCGCAGATATTGCACGGCCAGCAGTAAGAGAAGTGGCCCACAGCCAGCGAGCACAACCGGTGCCGAGGGTGCCAAACCAGCACTCTTGAGCAGGATCTGGCCGCTTCCGGCGGTCATGACGCCAGGCAGGGTCCAGCCCGGGATCGGAAAGGGCCGCTCCATGGCACCATGGGCGAGAATGACATGCCGAGCTCGCACCATCGACGCTTGCTCGCCCTGGAGGAGCCCGACCTCGAGCTTTCGGGTGAGCTGCCAAAGGGTAGTGCCAGGGCGATAGTCGATGCGAGGATCATTCAGTCCATCTACCAGCGCCTTACCATGCCAATAATCATCACCAAGAATTCGCCGTTCCTTGATAGGTGTCGACTCAATGGAACGATAGATCTGCCCGCCAGCTGCCGGCTGTTCATCGACCACCACCGCGGTGATCCCATGGGCCACGGCAGTAGCTGCAGCGGCCATACCGGCAGGTCCGCTGCCAAGTATCATCAGGTCATGGGTCTTCATCAGCCGAGTCTCCTGGCACCGTTTTGCGAACGGATTTGCATCCCCTCCTTCACAAGGACTTGGCAACCCTGGACATTGGGTATGTCATTGACCTCAATCAGACACTCGAAGCAGACCCCCATCATGCAATAGGGGCCCCTTGGGGATCCGCTCACCGGTGTGGTACGGCATGCATCGATACCGGCCGAGAGCAGCGCAGCCGCAATGGTATCGCCATCCTGGGCAGTGACCTGCCGACCGTCGAAGTACACGTTTACTGTCTGCTGTGCAGATGCCTCAGGCAGGGATAACCGTTTGAACATCGAATCTCTCCGCGGTGAAAGGGGCTATTTCGCTGGGCAAGGAATCGCCAGCGATCCAGGGTGCAAGACGTTTGGCATGGGCTGCAGCCAAGGTCACTCCACTATGGCAGCAGGCCACGAACGCCCCGGGATGGGAAAGCGAGGCCTGATAGAGTGGATAGCCATCGGGAGTCATCACCCGCAACGCACCCCAGGTACGTACTACCCGTGTATTGGCCAGTGCTGGCAGTGCACGCACGGCTCGTTGGGCGATATTCGATAGCACAGGGGTCTCGGTGCCCTCGTCGAAACCGACGTCTTCGTGGGAATCCCCCATCAAGATGGAGCCCTCCCCCGTCTGGCGAAGATACGTCGTCGGCAGGTTCAACAGGGGGCGCATGCGTTCAGTGACCAGGATCTCGCCTCGATTGGGTATCAAAGGAGCATGCAGCCCAACCTGAGGGGCTAGGTGGCGGTTCCCGAGACCGGCGGCTAGCACCACGCGCTCCGCCAGGACTCGTTCCCCTTCACGCTCGATCACGAAGCTGGCTCCATTCTGATGCACTCGCTGAACCTTGCTGCCGGGAAGAAATGTTCCGCCGCAGCGAAGAAAGCCGGCATGCAGCCCGCGCAGCAAATAAAGCGGGTTGGCGTGCCCATCCCAGCGCGACCAGGAGGCCCCCGTGACGCTCTCCCCGATTTCCGGAATCATCTCGCGTAGCTGTTCGTGATCGAGCATGGCGAAATCGAACTGCCCGCCTGTCGCCTCGGCCAGCAAGGTCAGATCACGCTGCCTCAGCTCCATTTCCTTCCGGCTATAGCAGAGGTGCACACCTCCCGGCGCCTGGTGCTGAGTTGTCACCCCCGTGAGCTCTCGAAGTTCATCCGAGAGGCTTGGCCACAGGGAAGCAGAGCTCATGCTCCATTGGGAATAAGATGGGATTTCGAGCCCCTTCCCCTGAACCCAGACCAGCCCAAAGTTGCCTCGAGAGGCGCGGTAGGCAACATCGCCTTCATCCAGCAGAGATACTCGGTGGCCGGCCTTCGCCAGGCCATAGGCAATAGCACTGCCCACTAGTCCGCCCCCGACAACGGCAAAATCACAGGTTGTCATATGACCTCCTCACCCCTTGCCGATCAGGACTTTGTCGAGTCCATAGATGCGGTCCAGTATTAGAACCAATAGGGCCGTCAGCACGATCAGCACAGTCGAGACAGAGGTGATCAACGGGTCGATGGTGTGGGCGATGTGGTTATACATCTGGACAGGCAGTGTCGTCGTGCTGGGAGAGGCAACGAAAATCGTCATCGACAACTCATCGAAGCTGGTGGTGAAGGCAAGAATCCAACCGCCAGCAATACCAGGCAAGATAATCGGCATGGTGACACGTCTAAAGACCGTCCATTGACTAGCTCCCAGCGACAGTGCTGCCTGTTCGACCCGGCGGTCCATACCGAATACCGAAGCCATCACCAGGCGCATGGTATACGGCATGATGATGATCACGTGGGCCGCTACCAAGGCGTAGAAACTGCCATACACACCGATCCGCGAGAAAAAGCTGAGAAAGGCGACACCCAGCACCACATGCGGAATCATCAGCGGTGAAAGAAATAGGCTCACCAGCGCTTCCCGACCCCGGAACTGGTAGCGAGCAATAGCCAACGCAGCAGGCACAGCGAGCACAGCTGAAACACTGGCGGCACCAATGCCAAGATAGAGGCTATTCCAGAATGCCTGTATAAAGCTGCGATTCTCGAGAATCGCTCGGAACCACCTGAGCGAGAACCCGTCCGTCGGATAGGAGATATAACCGTGAGGGGTGAAAGCAACCAGCATGACGACAACAAGCGGTGCCATCAGGAAGATCACGAACAAGGTGTGAAAACACAGGGCCAGTTTTCCATTGTTTTGCATATTCGGTTCTCCCTCTAGCCCAATGTCCGGCGGAAGCGCCGTTCCATCATGCGGTTATAGCTCATCACCACGACTACATTGGCAACCAGTAGTATCACTGCAATGGCAGCACCAAGAGGCCAGTTCATGGTGTTGAGGTACTCGTCATAAGCTGCGGTGGCAGCGACTTTCAGCCGTCGCCCGCCCAGTATCGCCGGAGTGGCAAAGGCGCTGGCGGCCAGGGCGAAAACAATCAAACTTCCGGAGAGCATGCCGGGCATGATCTGCGGCACTACGACGCGACGGAAGACCGTGGGGTGACTGGCACCGAGCGACAATGCCGCATGCTCCACGGAAGGATCCAGCTTTTGCAGGGCAGCCCATACCGAGATCACCATAAAGGGCACTAGCACATGAACCAGTGCCAGAATGATGCCGGTATGGGTATACATGAGGTTGCCCGCACTCGCGTCGGCAATGCCCAGGGCTTCCAGTGCTTTTCCCAGTAAACCGTTACCGCCGATGAGCAGTACCCAGCCCAAGGTACGGACTACCACTGAGATCAGCAGCGGCGTCAAGGTGACGACAAGGAACAGTGACCGCCATGGGCTGCGCATTCTTGACAGGATATAAGCTTCCGGCACACCGATGGCTATGCACAGCACCACGACCGCTATGCTAATGGCATAGGTTCGAAAGAATATCTCGTGAAAATAGTCGTCCTTAATCACCTCCATGTAATTCGCAAAGCTGAAGGTAGCAATGATTCCTTCAGCATAATCGAAACTATTGAAGCTGAGCACCAGGATCATCAATAACGGCATACCCAGCAGCATCAGGAAGAATATCGCTCCAGGAGCACTCAATAACCATGGAATCAGAGACTTTGGCAGGAAACGGGGTGTCGTCGTCGGCAGCATTGATGCAAGTTCAGCCATGGACCTTCTCCTCGAGTAGCCGAATGGCACCGGAAGACCAACTGACACCTACGTCATCACCTACCGCGACACCTTGCTTCCCCAGGTTGGGCTGGGTGATGAATAACTCCCCCGCACTACTGTCGACCTGATAAAGCCAGTGGTTACCAAGGAACAACCGTGTCTTCACCCGCCCCTTGAGCTTACCGCTCGCGCAATCTGTCAATTCGAGCTTCTCTGGGCGAATCGAAATCTGCACCTGGTCACTGGTACGAGGACCATCCAGCGTGAGCTCAAGCGTCGCATCACCCAAGCGTATAGCTGTCTGATCGCCTTCCGTTTTCCCGATCAGACCAGTAAGAAGGTTAGTCTTGCCGACAAATGAGCTGACGAAGGCATCACTAGGACGTTCATAGGCATTAAAAGGGTCATCGACTTGCACCACGCGCCCTTGGTTCATGACAACGACACGGTCACTGAGAGAAAGGGCTTCAGACTGGTCATGGGTGACCATGAGTGTGGTTGTACCGACTTGCTGTTGAATATTGCGCAGCTCGATCTGCATGTCTTCGCGAAGCTTGGCATCGAGGTTGGACAGCGGCTCATCGAGCAGCAAAACCGGTGGTTGAATCACCAGGGCACGTGCAAGGGCCACGCGTTGACGCTGGCCACCGGAGAGCTCCCTGGGGTAGCGATCCTTGAGTTGATCGAGATGGACAAGCTCCAGCACCTCCCCCACCCGCTGCCGGCTTTCGGCTGCAGGGACACGCCGCATTTCCAGCCCGAAGCGCACATTATCAATTACCGTCATGTGCGGAAAAAGGGCATAGGACTGGAAAACGATCCCAATGCCTCTCTCGTTCGGCTTACGGTGAGTGATGTCTTCACCGTCCATGAGGATGCGCCCCCGGGTCGGCTCCACGAACCCGGCGATCATCTGGAGTGTCGTAGTCTTGCCGCAGCCGGAGGGTCCAAGCAGTGAGACGAACTCACCTTTCTCGATCTCCAGAGTGATATCTTCAGCGGCAGTGGTGGGCCCATAGCATTTGGTTAATGATGTCAGACTCAGATAGCTCATGGCAGGACTCTCCCAAGCCCCTGCCCGACGGCTATCGGCAGGCAGGGGTCACCGGTCATGGAATTGATGGGTTGGCTTGAATCAACGCTCGACGCGACGATTCCAGCGGTTTGTCCATTCCATGCGCTGTGAATTAATGGTGTCCCAGTCCACTGAAATCAGCTGATCGATACGGTCACCGTAAGGCAGACTCGCCGCCAACTCATCATTAAGCTCAGTGTATCGATTTGCTGGTCCCCAGCCCTGAGTGTCCGCGAGGATAGCCTGGATCTCAGGAGAGAGAAGGTGCGCCATGAAAGCTCTGGAGAGCTCATCCTCACCACTGCCATCAACAATACACCCTGCAACCATCAAGGCAATGGCTCCTTCCTCAGGATAGGCAAACTTTGCCGGAAACCCGGTATCTGCCAGTGCCTGTACACGACCGCTTCCCCAAACCGAAAGTGCAATTTCCTCATTCTGGAAAAGCTGTGACATGCCACCTGCAGAGGTTTCAAAGCTGAGGATATTCGGAACGACTGAATCCTGAATATATTCGAATCCAGGGTCGATATCGTCCTCTCCCCCACCATTGAGCCTGGCAGCCATCACCAAGGTATGCAGCCCATAGGTATTGCTAACCGAAGGAACAACAATTTTTCCCTGGAACTTTTCGTCGGCCAGGTCACGCCATGAAGCCGGTGCCTCCCATCCGTTTCGCTCGAACATTTCAGCGTTGTAGGCAAAACCAGATGCCACCACGCCCACGCCTACTGCATTGTCTTGCGGAAAGCGGGCAATGTCATAGACATCGTCCAGCGCCTCCAAGCCGTTCATTGGTGCGCAAAACCCGAGATTCACGGCCTGATACATTGGTCCATCATCAAGCAGTACAACGTTCAGTTCCTGCTGACCCGCTTGGGCTTGGAGTCGCGCCAATGTGTCAGTGGAATTACCGGCAACGTATACGATATTCACATCATGCTTTTCTTGGAAGGCAGGAATGATGGATTCCTTCATCGCATATTCCGATGAGCCACCATAAGCGCCTATGTACAGGGTATCTGCTTGTACTGATGCTGCTGCAAGACCCATCACGCCAGTCATGGATGCAGTGAGTAGTACCCGTCTATTCATGCTAGAGATCCTTGGGTTTGTTGTTGTAAAGGTCAGTCAATATCGACAGAGCCAGAGCCTATACATGATTATTGCACTGCCATATCGACACCACCGCTTAGAAGCTAGCATTGCCAAGCCATGCAAACTAATGCCGTTTTTTACCTACTCTATTCAGTGATGTTATGGACAGAACCACCTTCAGCGTCGATCAATCCTTGGAGCTGGCTCTTGGCATCCTCCAGGAATTCCATTGCCAGGCGTGCCGGTGGGCGATAGGCGGGAAGCACTGCGCTGTAATGAAAATCAATCGCGGGGAGAAAAGGTTTTGATACCAACCCTTGCTTGGAATAAAAATTTGCCGTAACGGGATCGATCAATGACACTCCGGCGCCCGCTTTCACCAGCTCGCACGCTACGCTGCCTAACTGTGTCTCTATGCGCATTCGTCGTTTCACACCCGCCGCATGAAAGGCTTGATCGATGATGGGCCTGACATCCTGTAGCTGGCCCAAGGAAACGAATGGCAGATCCTCCAAGTCCTGGATATGTACCACCTGCTTCAGTGCCAAGGGGTGAGATGGCTTCATCATCAGTCGAAGATAGCCTGATGCCAGGGGTGAGATGGTCACGGCCGGATCCTCGATGTGCATACCGATGAACCCCAGGTCGCACTGCTGAGTCCCGACCCACTCCAAGACCCGCTGAGAACTATGTGACTGGAGCGAAATGGTTATACCCGGATGCCGTGCAGAAAAATCGTGCACCATGCCCGGAAGTGCGCTCAATGCTAATGCTGGCATGCAGCTGACAAACAATCGGCCGGTACGGAACTCGCGGATTTCTTTTGCGGTTTCAGTGATTTTGTCAAGCCCCACGAACGCTCGCTCGACATCTTCATAGAGCGCCTGCGCTTCTGGAGTCGGGACCAGTCGCCCCTTGTCTCGCTTGAACAAGGAAAAGCCCACATGGTATTCAAGATCGGCGATGAGCCGGCTCACGGCGGGCTGTGAAACATGAAGCGTCTGGGCAGCACGGGTCACGGTCTTATGCACCATGACTGCCCGGAAAGCTTCGATCTGACGGAGGTTGACCATCTTGTTGCCTATTGGATTAGACTCAATTGTCACAGCGTCATCGGCTTGAAGGGTGGGCGCTGGCGGTAATGAGCGGCCTCTCCATGCTCTTTCCACTGGCGTCAGAAGCCGTTCAACGCTCTTGGGCTATCCAAACATTCGGCGGCAAAGCGCATCGGGTTCTCGACAGGCCAGGGTGAAAGCTAGCATTGCAGGAAGCATAAGAACCAATACAGAGAATTGGCCATCTTATTCATAATTGTTATGGGCACTAGGATAGATAGGGAGGGAAATATGCTTGCGCAGGCCGTTCAGCCACCTGCCAAGCGGATCGATGTGGCCTGGTCGAGGCCTTGGCGGAAGGCGGCGACGAAATCCCGGGCAAGCCGCGAGAGCGGCTGGTCGCGCGGTGTCAATAATGCAAAGTCCTCACCCAAGTTGGGCTCAAAGGGGCGCAGCGTCAGCGAGTCCTCACCAAAGGCCCTGGCACTGATTGGATCGAGAATGGCGATACCGACGCCCCTGGCAACAAGACGCGCGGCCTGAAGGGCCAGTGAGACTTCAAGACATCGGCGCGGCTGTATCCCTTTTTCTTCCAGCAACCGATCGAGCGCTCGACGCAGCGGATCCTGGGGCTCGAAATAGATTAACTCCTGGTCCTGCAGATCCTCTGCATAAACGCGCTCGCGTGCGGTAAGCGGGTGCCTGTTTGGCAGTACGCACAAGCTGCCGAGTCGAAAGCGTTCGCTATTCACACGGTCGTCGTTGTCAGCAACGATGGCGAAACCAAGGTCGCTGCGCTGGGTGATAACATCCTCAATGACCTGTTCGGAACGAAAGGTGGCGAGTTCAATCCGGGTATCTGGGTGAGCAGGGGCGAATTCCGCCAGGACATCGGGCAAAAAGGTCATGCCGAGGAGCGGCATGGCGCTGATTCTCAGCCCCCCCACTTCTCGTTCCCGTATCCGTCGTGCGGTATCGCGCAGATGATCGATACCGGTCCATACCCTCTGTACTTCGCGATGGAAGAGACGCGCTTCAGGGGTTGGTATCAAACGGCCACGCAATCGTTCAAACAAATCAAAGCCCAGGTCATGCTCTAGCTGCTTGAGCAGGCGGGTGACCCCGGGCTGGGCGATGAGCATACGCCTGGCCGCGCCGGAAACCGTGCCGCACTCCATGACCAGCTTGAAAGCAAGTACCTGCTTATCGCGAAGATGTGGGAGCTTCATAATATTCTTGTATCGTCATGGCAACTATTGGTATTGGATCGTATACCGTTCGCCTCGCTATCGTCGATGGCAAACCACAAACAAGAAGCGAACGGCATGCAGCAGGATTTCCTAATCATCGGTGGTGGCGTGGTCGGTATGGCAGTGGCCTATGGTCTGTTGCGTGCAGGTCGCCGCGTCACGGTGCTCGATGGCAGTGACGATGCACTGCGCGCTTCGCGAGGGAACGCAGGTCTCACCTGGGTGCAGGGCAAGGGTGCAGGCATGCCAGCCTATGCCGAACTCAGTTTCGAGGCGAGCCTGGCCTGGCCTCAATTTGCCGCTGAACTTGAGGGTCGCACCGGGATAGACCTCGAATACGAACAACGGGGCGGGGTCGATCTCTGCTTCGATCAGGAGGAAGCAGCGGCACGACAGCGCGAGTACTCGGCGATCCAGGCGGCATCCCCCTGCCTGGCGCGACAATTCCGCTGGCAATATCTCGACCGCGAGTCGCTGGCCTCGCATCTCCCGGGACTTGGCGAGGATGTGCACGGAGGTACCTGGTCGCCCCATGATGGCCATTGCAACCCCCTGTACCTACTGCGCGCCCTGTTCGCAGCGAATCTCGGGCTCGGGCTCGATTATCGCCCTGCCAGCGAGGTGCATTTTCTCACTCCCCTCCTGAACGGCTTTCGAGCGGTGACCGCGCACGGCACCTACGAGGCCGAGCGTCTTATCCTCGCTGCTGGGCTCGGCAGCGCGCCATTGGCACCGATGCTGGGGCTCAGTGGGGCGGTGCGCCCGGTGCGCGGCCAGGTCTTGGTGACTGAACGCTTGCCAAAGGTTGCCCAACTGCCCACCCCACAGATCCGACAGACGGCTAGTGGCGCGTACTTGATCGGGGACACCCAGGAAGAGGTCGGCTTCGACAGGGGGGTGACCCTGCCGATAATGCAGCAGCTGGCCGAGCGCGCGGTACGCATCTTTCCATTTCTCGACCGTGTACGACTGGTGCGCTCGTGGGGGGCGCTGCGCGTGATGACACCAGACGGCAACCCTCTCTATGAAGCTTCACGACAATACCCTGGGGCCTATGGCCTGAGCAGCCACAGCGGCATCAGCCTGGCAGCCTTCCATGCCGGGCGCCTGGCCGAATCCATCATGCAAGACAGCCTGAGTCAAAAATACGCCAAGTTCTCAGGAGCGAGGTTCTCTCACTCCATTCTCAACCCATGACGGCATAACAAGACCGATTCGGTATCACCCACGCTCACACGACAAAACAAACTGCGAGGAAACCAATATGCGAATTCTTACCCTCTCCACTCTGCTGTTATCAGCTGCACTGCTCGGAGGAGCGGCCAATGCAGATGACAAACCGCTGCGAATCGGTGTCGATCTGCCCTACGAACCCTATCAGTACAAGCTGCCGGACGGCACCATTACTGGTTTCGAGGTAGAACTCGTCAATGCTGCCTGCGAGCGAATGCAGCGCGAATGCGAGTGGGTTGAACAGGCTTGGGATGGCATCATTCCGGCACTTCAAGTGCGAAATTTCGATCTCATTGCATCGGCGATGAACATTACTGAAGAGCGCTCGCACCAGGTTCTTTTCTCAGATCCGTATTATCAGGTGCCTTCTGTCTGGGTCGGCAAGGCCAGCGCCGAGCACGATGTGGAGGGCCCGCTCGAGGGCATGGCGATAGGCGTTCAGCAAGGAACCATCCAGGACGAGTACGTCACGCAGTTCTACCCTGATGCAGAGATCCGGCGCTACGCCGATTCGGGGTCGGTGGTTGCCGACATGCACGCTGGACGCCTCGACCTGGTGTTCACCGCTTTCCCCCTGGCCCAGAGAACGATGTTCAACGATGACCGTTTTTCACGGCAAGGCGAACTGGTGACCGGTCCTGAATCTATCTACGGACCGGGCATCGGCGCAGCATTCCGGCAACGTGACGCAGCGTTGGCAGAAGCATTCAATGAGGCGATGGCCGAATTGAAAGCGGACGGCACCTTCGATGAAATCTTCGAAAGCTACTTCGACAACTAGGCCGGATATCGCAACAGGATTGAGCAGCAGGGGGAGTCGCCTCCCCCGTTCTCTCACACCGCCGTGGTACGAGTCTGTAACACGGTGGTTGCTGCCTCCCGTATTGGGCGTTTACCGAAGCTCACTTCACCTGCTCTAACAACAAGAACACCTATCCGTCGTCTCGCTGCTATCTGAATTCATCGGCATTCAGCAGGTCCCCATGGGCCCCGCCATCGAAGACCTCATCGATGCCGAACCGGCGCTGATTCTCCAGGAGCTCGGCAGCCCTGATGACAGGCTTCCTGGCCTCCCTCGACATCTCGAGGGCCGCCCTCGACTACCAGCCGCGCTACCAGAGCAACAGTATCCGGCACCGGAACGTGCTCTCCGTATGACGGCTGGGCCTGGAATGGCTAAAGCGCCATCGCCTCTCTGCTGCCCCTTGGCCCTCCTGGAAAATGCTTCAAGCAAGCCTTCGGGAGGAGGTCAGGGGGCAGGCCTTATGCGACGGATAGCCGAAGTTCGTGGGATCCGTCAGAGGTAAACGGTAATTAACTTTCCTATACTAAGATCACCATTGATTGTACTGCAGCGGAGACGAATGCATGGATAAGCAAGATAAAATTCAGGTCAAATTATCAGGCAGCCCTGAAGACATCGGCGAGTGGGATACGGATTTGCAGCAGATGCAGGGTCAGGTCAGCATTTCTTCAAGGTCACAAGAAAGGGACCCAACCGCACTGAATTTCGGCTTGGTAGAAGTCGCAGCTCTGGTCACGATTATGACATTCGGGTTTTATTCCCTGGAGCTCGTGACCAAGATATACGTCACACTTCAGCGTAACAAAAAGCAGAAAAATGCTAAGACCAAGGTGATAATCGTAGAAACTCCCTTGGGAAGGTCTGTATTCACTGCCACTGACAATCTTAGCAAGGAACAAATAAAGGAAAAACTCGACGCCCTGGTCAAAGCACATGAATAATTCAATGTTGATACAACCTGATTACGGTGGCTTTAACTCGCGATTTTTAGGCATTCAGCTACGTTTTCATGCCCTACACCCCGAAGTGTTTGGCGACTTCATCACCTTTATAAGTAGCAAGCCCGATCACGTGGTGGCTCAAGGGAATGCTGCTCTGCAGTCGAGTTTCGAGCGTGCATTTCATGTATTTTCATTAGGATCAGTGCTCGAACATGAAATGCGACACTTCCACGATTTCTTGCTGTCGCCATTAAGTCAATCTATTTACCGCCTACGGGTTGCCGCCATATTTCATGGTATTCAGGGCGTGCCAGACATCAAACAACACGGTTTTGTACCTGTACCTTTAGTCCGATGGTTAAGATTACCAGCCGAGGAGAAAAGTAGTCGCTTGCGACAGTGGGCCGGCTTTTTAAAAAACATGCCGGATACCTTTATCATTTCCGATGATGAGCGGTCAATGCTATCCTTGGGCGATGATTGCTACCACGCAATGCACAGCAGACTAGTATCACAACGCATACCAAAGATTCAACCCGTTCATCTCTTCGAGGCCTCGGCATTACTGGTGCAACACCAAGCCATAGTTCAGAATTTCGGCGCCCCGCATGCCGCGAAATTCATAGCGGCACTTTATCAACAGCCCGGTGCTGACGATTACAAACTGGTTTTCAATATGCTCGTAAACTTGTGGAACAAATGGTCGATGCCGTGTGATTTTCGCGCCATGAGCGCGGTGTTGATCTGGTCAATTGCCGGTGCAAGCACTGCCGCCGAGGGTGACGATTATCCAACGATTCGCTTTTTGAGATTATTTGAATATCTAAACCATTCCGGCATTCCCGTAGCCGGGACTGCAGTAGTGGACTGGTTTTCGCAATGGGATGCTGCGCTGGGTTCTGTGCCAATTGAAAATAAACTGCAAGACGCAGTTGATGCGAATGAAAATTTGTTGGAACAATTGAACAACATACAGCCAACTGCAGATAAATTATTCACAGTGGTGGCGAAGGGGTGCCTACAAGCCATGCAATGCTTGGCAACGCTGAGTCGCCAGATGCTTAAGGACTTTAAGCGCATGAGCGAAATTTATGTTGACCCTGCACAATATATTAATCAAGTGCAGTTTGTCTCCTGCCCAATAAGAGTGGATTTCCTGAATGGCGGGGTCGAAGCCAGTCGCTTTACTGGTAGTAATTTTATGATCTGGCGCACGGAAAATTGTGATAAAGGAAACAGCTTGGTGACGTCAGCTTATTTGCAACCTCCCGGAAACAATTGGCCAGTAACGACCGATGCTGTAATGAATGCCGCTTTAGCGCTAGATTTTGGCGACTTTTTATTTTGCGATTTTAGCCGCGATGGCGCCGATTTCGATGCTATAAGGCGATCGTTTAGGCAGCACATAGGTATTGTGCCGCTTGAGGTGTTTTAAGATTATTAGTGCTAATACCATGACTTTTAAAACCGTTGCCAAAGGATAAAATTACCAAGGAATGAGACTGACTTATAGTGAAACAATCTGTTGCGCAGCCCCATTGCACCCAAGATGGTGTTGCAAACTCATCTTGGCACAGGGAGGGCTCCATCCCATTTCCTACAAGGGGGGGTAATTGCCTGCCGTAGCTGGAAAAAGCAGCTGTAGGAGGACGATTGATCGCACGACTGGCGCCGCCTAATGGGATGACGGCAGGGTATATGCCATCAGTTGAGAGGCTAGATACGCCAGGTTGTCACGCCCCTTTCCGATCAATACCAGGGTTGGCGCCTGGCGACGGTGCGTTTGAGTCACGCTGGAGCCGCTGGGTGTCCACTGTAGCAATAAGCAGCTGTCCGGCGTCTCCTCAGTGGCGATAAACCGCTGCCGCTTAGCCCTCAGCCTCTTCGATGACACTCGCGTGGTTTACGCGGCACGTATGCAAAGCAAGCGGGAAACGTTCTTTGCCACCCTGGTCGGCCATAGCGTACCCACCTTCTGCAGCTCCGGCGGGCGCGCCATTCTCTCGCGCCTTGATGACGACGAGGTGCGGCAAATCCTCGAGCGATCCGATCTAACCCCCGTCACGCCACGCACGATTACCGATCCCACCGCCATCCTTGACAAGGTCCAGGAGGCCCGCGAACAAGGCTATGCGTTGGCAAGAGAGGAAATTCTCATCGGAGAGATCGCGCTAGGCGTGGCTATCACCGACAAGCATGGCCGTCCCTGTGGCGCCGTCCACGTGGCTGGCTCGCTAAGCGATTGGACAGCCGAGGCATTTAGAGATCGTGTCTTCCCACTTGCGTCGGAAGCTGCCAGGGCGATATCGCGCTTTTGAGGTCATACGGCGACCCACCTGCTCTAAAAACAAGAACACCTATCGCCTTTCATTAGCGCGGGGGGCTTCACAATACTCGGGGGTGTACTGCACGGGCATAGCAACAAACACTATCCAACAAGAAAGGATCCCCCCATGCCTCTTTCCACCCTGCTCGACTGGCGCCTGCATGCGCTGGTCATCGTCGTTTCGCTGCTATCGGAATTCATCGGCATCCAGCAGATCCCCATGGGCCCCGGCTCCTTACTGCTGCTGCCGCTCTTCTACGCCTTCATTCTGGGTGTGCTGCTCAACCCCAACGTGACGCGCACCGCGGCCAAGGTATTTCCCAGCAGGATCAGCGATGCCGCCGGCCCGCTCATCCTGCTCTCGATCATGCCGTTCATGGCAAGCCGATTCGTGACTGCCGCGGCGAAGTCGACAAGGTGAGAGAAATGTTCGAGTACTACGCCGGCTGGTGCGACAAGCAGCACGGCGAAGTGATCGACGTGCCCAGCTCCCATCTCAACTACGTGCAGCGCGTGCCCTACGGCGTGGTCGGCCAGATCACGCCCTGGAACGCCCCCCTGTTCACCTGCGGCTGGCAGCTCGCTCCAGCGCTGGCCGCCGGCAATGCCGCGGTGCTCAAGCCGTCGGAACTCACTCCGCTCACCTCCGCAGTGCTGGCCATGCTGCTGGAAAGCAGCGGCCGCCTGCCTGCCGGGCTGATCAATATCGTCAACGGCCTTGGCCACTCCACCGGCAACGCCCTGACCACCCACCCGGACATCGCCAAGCTGGTGTTCGTCGGCTCCCCGGAGACCGGCCGCCTGATCGCCGAAGCGGGCGCACGGCGGCTGGTGCCCAGCGTGCTGGAGCTGGGCGGCAAATCGGCCAATATCGTGTTTGCTGACGCACCGCTCGACGATGCCATAGCCGGTGCTCAGGCAGCGATCTTCGCTGCCGCCGGGCAGAGCTGCGTGGCCGGCTCGAGGCTGCTGCTGCAGCAGGACATCGCGGAGGCCTTCTGCCGGCGCCTGGCTGCCGCCGCGGCAACCATCGAGGTCGGCCTGCCGGGAGATGAAACGACCCGCATGGGCCCGCTGCAAAACGCCGCCCAGTACCAGCGCGTGCGGCAGCTCATCGACGACGCCGTAGCCGAAGGTGCCGAACTGCTGACCGGCGGCGCACGCCCCCCGGGCCTGCCGGACGACGCCGCCCAGGGCAACTTCCTCGCCCCCACCATCCTCACCCAGGTGCGCCCCGAGATGGCCATTGCCCAGGAGGAGGTGTTTGGTCCGGTGCTGGTGGTCATGACCTTCGAGGATGAGCAGCAGGCCATCGAGCTGGCCAACGGCACCTCCTTCGGCCTCGCCGGCGCGGTATGGAGCCAGGACACCGGCAAGGCGCTGCGGGTCGCCCATCAGCTTCGCGCCGGTACGGTGTGGGTCAACGGCTACAAGAGCATCAACGTGATGTCGCCCTTCGGCGGCTTCGGCGACAGCGGCTACGGCCGTTCCAGCGGCCTCGACGGCCTGCGCGAATACACCACCACGCGCAGCGTCTGGGTGGAAACCGCACCCAGGGCTACCGCCGCCATGGGCTACGGCAGCAGTTAGGCTTCGCGGAAGCGGGCTACTCTCGCTGACTGTTCAGATAAGGCCCATGACATGTCTAGCGTTTCGTGGGCGAGGCATCGCAGCGAAAGGCACTCATCCAATGCTGAAGATGACGCAACAGCTGCAGCCCCGCCCTCGGCATGCGGCGGCCGATGCGGGTCACCATATGGGCATTGGCTTCACTGAAGCGATGCCCCACCACCTCGCGTGCCACCAGAGTGCCTTCTTCCAGCTCCCTGGCTGCGGCAAAGCGCGGCAGCAACGTCACGCAGAGCGACGCCCGCGCCGAGTGCTTGAGCACCTCCAGTGAGCCGGTCTGTATCCCCACCACCGGGCGGTGCCCCGCCTCCCGAAACGCCGTATCGACCAGCGCCCGAACGCCGTGCCCGGGATGCCACAACGCCATGGGATAGGCCGCCAGCTGCTCGATGGTGAGCGGCAAGCTATCGCTTGCCAGGGCGTGGCAAGGCGACATCATCAGCACCAGCGGCTGACGCGTGGAGCACCAGAAGCGCAGATGCGGATGCACCTGCTCGTGGTACATCAAGCCAATATGCGCCTCATCGTTGACCACCGACTCGATGATCTGCTTGGTACTGCCGGTATCCACCTCCAGGCGCACGCCGCGGTGCGCCTCGGTGAACTCCCGCAGCGGATGGTCTATCACATCGCCCACGAACCCTTCCCCGATACACAAGGTAATCTGCCCGGTCTCCAGCCGCTGATAGGCATCCAGCGCATCGCTGAACTCGCGATCGAGCAGCGTACGCCGCTGGCAGTAGTCGAGCAGCATCTCCCCCACTGGCGTGGGTCTCACGCCATCGCTACGACGCTCCAGCAAGGTGGCATCGAGGGCGCCTTCCAACAACCCGATTTGTCGGCTCACCGCCGAGGCCGCGATATCCAGCCGTGAAGCTGCGGCGCGAATCGAACCGGTCTCGACCGTCAGTTGGAAGTAGATCAACCGCTGGTGGGGAATTTCCATCTTCAACCTCGCCGGTGATGTTTCGGTCGCTGGCAACGCCGCCTCAAATGTCATTTCCAAGGGCGTCGCGCTTTCGTACCACATCTACCGTGTACTGCTCTTTCGTCCATTTTCCCTGGGGCTTATCGAGGTACTGGAAGTACTCGTTCGTGAAATTCCCCTGGTTGCAGGTATAGCGAAAAAGCCTCGTGCGGACGTCGTCACGGGATAGCACCTTGTTGAATACGCCCGGGCCGGTCAACTCAAAGATATTCTTGTCCGCATCATTCTCGATGTTCTCGTATATCGCGTCGGCAACACGCTTAAGGTGCGGGTTCTCCGCTGCACTGGCGATGAAGTAGTTGCTAATCTCGCCTTTCCTGGTGGTAATGAAAAGCTCATCGCACTCCGGCGTGACAATCAGGCTCAACGGCCACACCAGATGAGCATCAATATCCAGGTAAACGCCGCCCATCTTTTGCAGCACCAGCACCCGCCAGTAATCCGCCTGGGCCGCGCCCACTTGTAGCCTCAAGTAAGTGGCAAGGATCTCCGGCGAGTAGTGCTCCTCGATGAACGCCGCCCTGGCGTCGGTGATCAGGAACCGATACTCATGACTCGGTGCCAGCAAACGATTACAGAGGTAATTGAGATAAACCGGCAATGTCACCCGGTTGGTGAAGTTGGTCTGCCACAGCCTACGGGGAATACGTGAACCACGCTTGGAGCGCCACAGTGGTTCGGCCCGCTCGGGGATGGTGAAGCGCTTGCTCGGAAATACATAGTGAAAACCATACGCAGCCAGCTTGGTGATATTTGCCAGCAATTTCAACATTCTGGCGAAAGCCAGCACACCAATATTCTTCACTCGGCTTCCTCGACTCGCATACATGAACCCGCCCGATACAAACCCCAGCGATTGTACTGCGTATTCCGGCTCATCGTGACCGACCGTTCCGATCTATCGTGACCGACCATTCCGGGCCAACGTGACCGGCCATTCCGTTTCATCGTGACCGATTTCGGCCTCCTTTCCGGAATCCGCGGTCACGATGCCGGAATCATCGGTCACGTTCCCGGAATCTCACCTAACTCGCTGGAATAATTCGGACTTTTACGGCATACCCCTCCTTTTGCCTTTGCCCCTGGAGGGGGACATGCCAGCACCGAGGATTCCCATGCGAACCATCACCGAGGTGTTGCGCCTCAAGTACGACGCCGGGCTCAGCCACGA
>ERZ869909.846-NODE-846-length-29580-cov-33.210046_pt1 | contig 29580 bp, 27 predicted proteins | sample MGYA00520892_ERZ869909 | MGnify/ENA primary metagenome ERZ869909 (study PRJEB32215, sample SAMEA104723947) | bioreactor metagenome | biome: bioreactor; feature: anaerobic bioreactor; material: water | place: China | collected 2015-03-12 ...
GAAGCTGAGGCAGCCGCGGCTGCGGAAACGGCCCGCCGTGAAGCGGAGGCTGCCGCGGCTGCGGAAACGGCCCGCCGTGAAGCGGAGGCTGCCGCGGCTGCCGAAACGGCCCGCCGCGAAGCGGAGGCTGCTGCTGCTGCCGAAACGGCCCGCCAGGAGGCCGAAGCCGCCGCTGCCAAGAAAGCGCAGGATGAAGCCGAGCGCGCGGCCCGCAAGACGACCGAGGAAACCAAGGCGTGCGAGAAGCGTCTCGCGGACGCCGCCCAACGCGGCGTGATCCTGTTCGACTGGGCGAGTGCGGACATCGACCGCAAGAGCGCGCAGACGATCGCGCGGCTTGCCGAGATCATCGTCTCGTGTCCCGGCTCGCGCATCGAGGTGGAAGGCCACACCGACTCCGAAGGGGTTCCCGAGCGCAATCAGCCGCTCTCGGAGCGTCGGGCCCAAGCCGTCGTCGACAGTCTTGTTGCAGCTGGCGTGCCTGCGGAGCGCCTGACCTCGGTCGGATATGCCGCCGAGCGGCCCGTCGCCAGCAACGAGACGCAGGCCGGCCGGGCCAAGAACCGGCGTATCGAGTTCAGGGTGTTTATCGATTGAGCCCTTCGGGGGCCGATAGCCGGGGGAGCGTGAGATGGAATACCTGGTCGTGACATTGTTCTGGTATCTGGTGGCGGCGTTCGCCATCGGGCTGGTCGTGGGGTGGATCAGCTGCGGTCGGGTCGAAGACTGAGCCGGGCCTCCTGGCGCGGTCTTTGAAAGGGGAGTTGGGGCGTATGACGATTTTGCTGGTGCAGACTTTCCTCTTGCTGCTGGGGGCCTTTCTGCTCGGCGCCTCGCTCGCCTGTCTCGTGCGCCGTGGTTTTGCCGGCCGCCAGCCGGAGCCCGTTGTTCCTGCGGCGTCTGCAGGCCTCGCCGCGGCTCCGGCGGTGCACGCGGGCGATGCCGACCGCTTCGGCCGCGCGCTGACCGGTGGACACGGGGTGGCGGCGCCTGCCGAGCCGGCCACCGGGCCGGTGGTCGAAGTGCAGCCGCGTCCGCCGGTGCGCGTCTCCCCGCTGATCGAGCCGGTCGAGGCTCCGCCGGCGCCCGTCGCCGCCGAGCCGGCACCGGAGCCCGAGCCTCTTCCGACGCCTGAACCTCAGCTCGAGGCCGCGCCCGCTCCGTCGCCCGAACCCGCGCCCGAGCCGCAGCGCGCCGAACAAAGCTACACGCAGATCGCGGTTGCTGCCGCTGCCGGTGCCGCGGCGATCGCCGCGGCGCGGGGGCTTGATGCGCCCGAGACGCGTGACGACCGGGACACGCAGGATGCGACGGCGGATGCGGCCTCTGAATCGTCCTACGACGACGGGCGGAGCTATACGGAAATTGCGACTGGGATCGCCGCCGGCGGCCTCGCCGTCGCTGCGGCGGGCGGCACGGAGCCCGAAAGCGAGCCCGAGGAGGCTGCGGACGACGAGGCCGACGCCGGTGAGGCGGCTGCCGATGACACGCCTGTCGAAGAAGAGCCGTCGGCCGAGGCAGATGCGTTGGCTGAGGCAGAGGCCGACGTTGCGGATCAGGAGCCCGCGACGGAGGCGTCTTCCGTCTCATCGCGCTTCGGCACGCCGATTGCGGATGCCATCGTGCCGCTGGCCGCAAGTGAGGAGACGGGCGACGATCTCACGCGCATTCATTCCATCGACGCCGCATTGAGAGCACGGCTCAACCGGCTCGGCGTCACGCGCTTTTCGGAGATCGGCGCGTGGTCGGCGTCGGACTTGACCCACTTCAGCCAGAGCCTCGGCGTCGTGCCGGGCCGGATCGAGCAGGAGAACTGGGTCGGCCAGGCGCAGGTGCTGGCGAGCGGTGGCGTCACCGATTATCCCCGCTGGCGCGGCCCCGAGCTCATGCCGCGCGCCGCCTTGCCGGCCGATGGCGAGCGGCTCCATCGCATCATCGGCATCGATCCCGATTCCGAAGCCATCCTGCGTGCCAACGGCGTGACGGGGCTTCTCGACGTTGCTGCTTGGACGGAAGAGGACGTGTCCTGGTACGAGCGCATTCTCGGTACGCCGGGGCGCATCGGACGCGAGAACTGGGTCGAGCAGGCTAGGTTCCTCACGCGCGGTTCGGGCATTGCGAGTGCCATCGAAAGCGTTTCGGCACCGATTGCAGGCGCTGCGGCGGCGGCCGCTGCCGGCGTGGCGGCGGTGGCCGTTGCGTCCGAGGAAGAAGATACCGAGCCTGCGGCCCGAGAGGAGGCCGAGCCCGAAGTGGCTGACGGCGAAGCTGCCGAACCCGAACCGGCGGAACTTGAAGCCGCTGAACTCGAAACCGTCGAACCGGAGACCGAGGTTTCGGACGCCGATGCGAGTTCGTCGGAGCCCGGTCAACCGTTCCCCGGCCCGCGCAGCGAAGCGGTCGCGGGCTTGCGCTCGGTGCGCTCCGAAGCGTTCAAAGGTTCGGGAAGCGGCTTCGGGGGGCCTGTTACCGGCGAGGTGGACGACCTCAAGCGCATCCGCGGAATTGGCGTGCTGATTGAGAAGAAGCTTCATTCGCTCGGCGTGATCAGCTACGAGCAGGTGGCGAACTGGACCGGCGAGGACGTCGACCGGATCAGTCAGCTTCTCGACTTCAAAGGCCGCATCGAGCGCGAGAACTGGATCGAGCAGGCGCGCATCCTGGCCTCGGGCGGACAGACCGAGTTCTCGCGCCGCGTCGACCGGGGCGAAGCCTGAAGCTTAGCCTCAGGCCCTCAGAGCGTTTTCCGATCCGATGGAATCGGACCGGACGCTCTAAGTCATTAGTGAGACCGATGATTCACGCTTCGGACTGATAGGGTCCGAAGCGATCATGGTCTAGATCTTCCAGCCGGAGTGGATGGCGGCGATGCCGCCCGTGAGGTTGCGCACCGACACGCGCTCGAAGCCGGCGGCGCGGATCATGTCCGCGAATGCATCCTGGTTCGGGAAGCGGCGAATGCTCTCGACCAGATAGCGGTAGGGCTCGGCCGCGCCCGCGGTCAGTTCGCCGAGGCGCGGGATCACCTCGAACGAGTGGAAGTCGTAGAGCCGGTCGAGCAGCGGCACCTGGCACTCGGAGAACTCGAGACACAGGAACCGGCCGCCGATCTTCAACACCCGGTGGGCTTCCGCGAGCGCCACGTCGATGTGGGTGACGTTGCGGATGCCGAACGCGATCGTGCAGGCGTCGAAGGTGCCGCCCGGGAACGGCAGCGCTTCGGCATTTCCCTGCGTGATCCTGATCCGTCCGTCGAGGCCTTTCGCCGAAACCTTGCGTTGGCCTTCCGCCAGCATCTCCGGGCTGATGTCGCACAGCACGGCGGTGGCGTTGGGGCCGGAGGCTTCGGCATAGCGGACCGCGATGTCGCCGGTGCCGCCCGCAACGTCGAGGAGCCGAAAGGCCCGGTCGGTCTTCGGTGCGCCGATCATGCCCACAAAGTCGGCTTTCCAGAGCCGGTGCAGGCCGCCCGACATGAGATCGTTCATCAGATCGTAGCGCGAGGCGACGGACGAGAAGACGGCGTTGACGAGCCCCTGCCGTTCGGTTTCGGCAACGGTGCGAAACCCGAACGTGTTGGCGGTGCCGGATTGCGGAGGCAGATTGGTTTCGTTCGACATGGCCGGACTTTAGAGCCCTTTCCTTCGCGATCAAAGCAGGCATTCGGGGCCCCTGCGACTGGGCCGCATCAAGCGCCGACAAGCAACTCGTGAAGCGCGCCGTCTGCGAGGTATCCGGCGACGGCGCTTGCCAGCACCGGCGCCAGCAGGAAGCCGTGGCGGAAGGCGCCGTTGACGGCGATCCGGCGCCCGCCGTCCTGGATCTCGGCGCGTGGCATGTTGTCGGGGAAGGCGGGGCGCAGGCCCGCGCCCGTCTCGACGATCGCGGCCTCGCCGAATGCGGGGTGGAGCGTGTAGGCCGCGCCCAGCAGGGCGAGCGCGGAGCGCACGGTGATGGGGCCGGTGTCCTCGCTCTCGATGACGGTTGCGCCGATGAGGAAGTGCCCGTCGGGCCACGGCACCACATAGAGCGGGTGCTGGGGGTGCAAGAGCCGCACCGGGCGCGAGAGGTGGATCTCGTCGGTCCGGATCACCAGGCGCTCGCCGCGCACGCCGCGCAAGTGAGGGAGTGCGGCGCCTGCCGCGTAGCCTCTGCAGTCGACGACGATGTCGTCTCCGGCCGCGTCGGATGTCCAGTGTGTGCCGAGCGCGATCTCGGCGCCCGCGCTCCGGGCAGATTCGAGGAGGAAGCGAAGCGCGGCCTCAGGCGCGAAGTGGGCTTCGTCCGGAAAATAGAGTGCGGATGCGAAGCGGCCGGCCAGGTCCGGCTCGAGCGTGCCGAGGGCTTTCGCGTCGAGCGTTTGCGCCGGTGCGGTCGCCTGGGCGAAGCGCGCCAACTCGGTGTGGTCGCGCGGGGCCGTGACGACGACGCTCCCTCGGTTGACGAGGCCCGGATAGGTGGCCCGCCACAGGTCCAGCCCCTCCTGCCCGAGGGTGCGGATGCGCGGCTCCGCCTCGCTTTCGCAACCCGGCGCGAGCATGACGCCGGCGAGGCGGCTCGCGCTCGCCGTGAACGGCTCGGCGCTCTGCTCGACGAGGCGTACCCGATGGCCGGCCCTCGCGAGCGTGAGCGCCTGCCATACGCCGAACACGCCGGCGCCGACGACAGTGATCGTCCGGGCCGCCGACGCGGCGCGCTGGGGGCGATGCGGCTCACTCGCCAAGGGCCACTCCCTCGCGTCTTGGATCTGCGGCGCCTTCGAGGCCGTCGGCGCGGCGCACGATCGCGTGGAGGCCGGAGTTCATGAGGTCGGGCGCGATCTTATGGCCGTAGCTCTTCAGTATCAGGCCCTTCCATACGGCGGACAGGCCGTATTCGAGCTGCATCGTCTCGCCGGTGCTGCCGAAATTGGGGAGGCCGACGGCGGCCTGCGCGTCGAGCTCCCAATCGATGAGGCCGATCAGCGCCTTGACGACGTAGAGGATGATGCGGTCGCCGCCCGGCGAGCCGAGAGCCGCGAACAGGTTTCCGTCCGCGTCGAACATGACGATGGGCGCCATGGTGGAGCGCGGCCGCTTGCTGCCTTCGACGCGGTTGGCGATCTGGCGGCGCTCCGCGTCGACGGCGCGGAATGAGAAATCGGTGAGCTGGTTGTTGAGCAGGAAGCCCGCCGCGAAGACGCCGGAGCCGAATGCGCCTTCGATGGTGGTCGTGAGCGAGACGGTGTTGCCGTCGGCGTCGATCACCGAGAGGTGGCTGGTGCCCGTGGCACCGAGCGAGGGATCGAGGCCGAGCGCGGCCCGGTCCGCGCCCGGCGGGTCGCCCGGCTCGGCACGCTCCATCGTCCGGCCGGTGTCGATCAGCGCGCTGCGCTGTTCGAGATAGCGCGTGTCGAGCAGGCCGGCGAGCGGTACCGCGACGAAGGCGGGGTCGGCCGCGTAGCGGGCGCGATCCGCGTAGGCGAGGCGCTCGGCTTCCGCGATCAGATGCATGGCCGGCACGTTCATCGCTGCGTCCGGTCCGCGGCCGAGATCGAAGCGCTCGATCATCTTGAGCGTCTGCAAGACGGCGAGCCCGCCCGAGGACGGAGGTCCCATGGAGCAGATGCGGTAGCTGCGATAAGCGGCGCAGAGCGGGTCGCGCTCTATCACTTTGTAGCTCGCAAGGTCGTCGAGCGTGAGGTCGCTGGCTGCTTTGGGTGCTTCGCGGGCGGCCTTCACGATGGCTTCCGCAATCGGGCCCGCGTAAAACGCCTCCGCGCCGCCTGCTGCGATCGCCTCAAGCGTTGCGGCATAGCCGGGGTTTCTGAGCCGGTGGCCGATGGGCCGTGCGCTTCCCGTCGAATCGAAGAAGTAGCTGCGGGCGGCGGGCGCGAACATATCGGCACCGAACCAGCGCAGCATGACGTAGAGCCGCTGGGAGACTTCGAAGCCGTCGCGCGCCAAGCGGATCGCGGGGGCGAACAGCCGTGCCCATGGCAGCTTGCCGTGCTTCCGGTGGGCGTGCTCGAGCAACCGCACGAGGCCCGGCGTGCCGATGCTGAGGCCGGAATGGGCCGCGGCCGGCCAGGAGATCGGCGCTCCGTCGCGCATGAAGCGGTCTGGCGTTGCGGCGGCGGGTGCCGTCTCGCGGCCGTCGTAGGCCGTCAGCGCCTTCGCGCCTTCGTCCCAGTGCAGCAGGAACGCGCCGCCGCCGAGGCCCGACGATTGGGGCTCGACCAGGCCGAGGACGAGCTGGGCTGCGATGGCGGCGTCCGTTGCGGAGCCTCCGGCGGCCAGCATTTCGCGGCCGGCTTCGGAGGCGTGCGGGTTCGCCGCCGAGATCATGTAGCGCTGGGCGCGCGCGACCGCTTTTTCGGTCCGGCCGGAATGGGCTTCGGGTTCAAGCTGCTGGCGGGGGGGCGGACGCTCGGCGTGCAGCGGGCCGGCCCAGGCGGGGCCAAGGAGGAGCATGACGGCGAAGGCGGCGATCTTCACTCCGGCCGGCGCTCGGCTCGACCCGCTCATCGGCGCCACCTTGCTGCTCCGCTCGCCATCAGCCCATTCTCCGGCCTCGTCTTTTCCGAGTCCCGTTCTATAGGCGCAGGCGCCGGCTTGGAACCTCCGTCATGGTGGAGACCGTGCCGTTTCCTCATTCAAAAAAGACGGCCGGAATGGGGGGGAACCATTCCGGCCGCGGGGGCAGGTCCAGACATGACGCATCACGGGTACGCGGACGGCACCCAAGGGGATACGAAGGTGAGGGGACGCAAGCAGCCTTCGGGGGAGGCGGGCCTCCTGAATGAGGGGAGAGGCGCGGCGAAGACAGGGCGACGGCAACACCGGGACGCAGACGCAACACAACGAGACGCTAGAAAAACGCACTGAAACGCAAACTTCCGGACGCAGCCAAGACGCAACGCGGCGATGTCGACCGGTAAGCAACATCCGGTATTCAACTGAGGTACTTAGAGCAGCCGGAGGGTTGGCGACGCGCTCACAGGATCGTTATGCCTGGCGATTTTGTTCTTTTTTTGTTCTCGGCGATTTGTTCCTCTCGGGTCCTCTCCCACGGAGGATCTACGTGGGGGCCAACTGCCCGGACTGCCTCGCAAATCAGCAAGCGTTGCACGGCGGCATCGGTCCTCAGACAAGTGGGCTGGCGTCGAGAATAAGACGGCCGGTGTGACTGCCCTGCTCTGCCGCCGGGTTTTCGGCTCAGCTATACGTCCTGTTATCAAATCTGGCGCAACATGCTGCGATGGCGGGGAGAGGGAACCGGCCAGGCGTAACGCGGCTTATTCAGCGGGAGTTTGAGTAGATGGTGTTGTCGATGGCAAAGGTCGGCGGGTTCGTTGCAGCAGTGGCCGCGGTGGCCGCCCTGGCGGGCTCTCCGGGCGTGGCCCACGCGCAGGCAGGCGGCAGCGGCGGCCTTGCGGATCTGCTTTGGGGCGGCGAGCCGGAATTCGGCGGCGGGCGCCAGACGGTGACGTTCAATCCCGAGTACAAGGCCGGCCAGATCATCGTCAGCTTCGGCGATCGGCGCCTGTATCTCATCACCAAGCCCGGACAGGCGCTGAGCTATCCGATCGCCATCCCCCGCGAGCAGAGCCGCTGGCAGGGCCGGACGACGGTGTCGTCGAAGCGCGAGAACCCGGATTGGCGTCCGACTCCCACCATGCTCCGGGAAAATCCGCGCCTTCCGAGCTGGGTGCCGGGCGGACATCCGATGAACCCGCTCGGCGTGCGGGCTCTCTATCTTGGTTCGAGCCTTTACCGCATTCACGGCACGGACGCGCCCTGGACGATCGGTCAGGCCGTGTCGAAGGGCTGCATCCGCATGTTCAACGAGGACGTGCTGGACCTTTATCCGCGCGTGCCGACGGGCACGACCGTGACGGTCACGTGGGAGCGCTTCAAGACCGATGGCGTCCAGACGGCTGCCGCGCCGAACGAAACGCGGGCTCGTCCGCGTGGGCGCGCTTATCAGCGTCCGGCTGCGCGCTCGGCTCGCACGTCCGAGGCGACCCGCGATCGTCCCGGCCCGCGCAAGACCGGTTTCTTCGTCGTTCCGGAGGACGAGGCGAATCCGGTGCGTCCCGAGGAGGGCATGGTCACGCGCTACGGCCGCAATGCAGGCGGTGGCTCGGTCTCGCGGGCCTCGCAGACGGTGGAAACGTCGGAGCTCGATCCGGTCCGCTAGAGCGTGATCGGTTTCGATTGAACGAGATCACGCTCTCTCTCTTTGGTGAGACCTATGATTCACACTTCAGGCTGATAGGGCCTGAAGTGATCATGGTCTAACGGGCCGGGAGCTCAGGACTTGAGATACGAAACGGGCGGCTCGCGACAGCGAACCGCCCGTTTTCCTTTGGGTGCCGTTTGCGCTGCGTGGGCGCCGCCTCTCTCGCGTGTCAGCTCTGCGGGGCGAGGCAGGACTTGAGGCCTGACGCGAGATTGCGCAGCAGCGTCTCGTAGGCGGCGGGGCCCGCTTCCACCAGTGCGCCTTCCGGGTCGAGGGTGCCGGCGCGGGCGGTCGTGCCTTCGGTCACCGCTTCGACGAGCCGGGGCTGGAACTGAGGCTCGGCGAACACGCAACTTGCCTTCAGCGTGGCGAGCCGCCGGCGAATCTCGGTGAGGCGCTTCGCGGACGGGCGGACCTCGGGGCTCAGCGTGATCGAGCCCACGGGAGCGAGGCCGAATCGGCGCTCGAAATACTGATAGGCGTCGTGGAAGACCACGTACGGTTTGCCTTTGAGGGGCGCGGCGGCGCGCGCGAGGTCGGCTTCCAAGGTGTCGAGCGCGGTTGCGGCGCGGGCGGCATTGGCCCGGAACGTCTCGGCGTGATCGGGCGCGGCCTCCGAGAGCACGCGGGCGATCTCGGTCAGCATCTTGCGGGCGTTGTGCGGATCGAGCCAGACGTGGCCGTCGACCTCGTGCGGTGCGTGGGCATGCGTGTCGGCGTGACCGTGACCGTGATCGTGGGCATGGTCGTGATCGCGGTGCGCGTGGTTGTCGACCTTATGATCGTGCTTATCCCCGTGCGCATGTTTGTGCCCGTGTCCATGCCCATGCTTGTGGTCATGAGCGGCGGGCTTCTCCTTTCCGTGATCGTGATGATCATGGTCGTGGCTCTCACCGTGCCCGTGGCTGTGGTCGTGCGCTTCGAAGGTTTCTCCGCGCCGAATCGGGAGCAGTTCGATCCCCGGAGATTCGGCGAGCGTCACCACGCGGACGCTTTCGGGCAGCGCCTCGACAATTCTGGTCGTAAAAGGCTCGACGGTTTCGGACACGCGGAAAAAGACGTCGGCCTGATGGAGCGCGCGCGCGTCGGACGGCTTCAGCGCGAAGGTGTGGGGTGAGGCGGCGCCCTTGACGAGCAGGCTCGGGCTGCCGACGCCCTCCATCACCTGGGCGACAAGCGCGTGGATCGGCTTGATGGTTGCCGTGACTTTCAGCTCATCGGCCGAGGCCGCGGCTCCGCCCACAAGCGTGCCGATGAGGACGGCGAGGGCCGCGGGCGCGCGGCGCGGCCGGCGGGGGCTCGTTGCGGAGATCTGCTGGGTATCGATCACGAGGGCTGCTCCCTTTGCACGTGGGGTGCGAACGGATACTATAACATCCAACTCGGCGCAACAGAGGCGAGGATGCCATGCTTCTGCTCCATTCTCGGGCTCGTCTCCGGAAGCTGCGACCGGCCGCGTCGTGGTCCCGCAAGCCGTTTGCAGTGCGGCTCTGAGGTGCGCGCGTCTTGAAGAACGCGGAGATGTGCTAGACATAGGATCGCTGTGCAGTCCCGGTCGTCATCGGGCCGCAGCGAGGAGGCTTGAGGGTGCAATCAATCCGGTCAGCGGCGGCTGGCATTCTGGCGTTGGGGTTCTGGGCCGTGTTCGGCGCGGGGCCTGCGGCCGCGCATCCGCACGTGTGGGTCACCGTCGAGACGACCGTCGTCTACGAGGAGGGGCGCATCTCGGGTCTCAGGCACCGGTGGGTGTTCGACGACCTCTACGCGGCGATGGCGATCCAGGGGCTCGATGCCAACGGCGACGGGGTCTACTCGCGGGAGGAGCTTGCCGAGCTGGCGCAGGTCAATATCGACGGCCTCAAGGAGTTCCAGTATTTCACCTATTCGAGGCTCGGCGAGACGCGGCTCGCGCATAAGGATCCGGTTGACTATTACCTCGAGCACAAGGACGACGAGCTGGCGCTGCATTTTACGCTTCCGCTCGATCAGCCCGTCATGGCGGACGCGGAAGGGTTCAGTTTCTCGGTGTTCGACGAGAGCTTCTTCATCGCCTTCGACTTCGGCGAGAACGAGCCGGTGAAGCTCAGCGCGGGTGCGCCCGAAGGGTGCGAAGCCAACATCGGCGTGCCGGAAAACGAGCTGATCGAGCTCAAGGCCCTCAACGAAGCGTTCGGGGGCGCGCTCACCGCCGGTGACGCGAACCAGGGGATGGGGCTCGGCTACGCGCGTACGGTCACGCTCGGCTGCAAGAAATCATGATGCGACTTCTGTCTCTCATCGGGGCGCTTTTCGTCTGCCTCGCCGTGTCCTGGAGTGCGCTTGCGCAGTCGGAGACGCGGCCGTCGCCGTTCGGCGTGCCCGTGCCGGTTCAGACGCAGGCTCAGCCGTCAACGGCGGAGCGGAGCGTGCTCCGCGATGCGTGGTCGTGGCTCCTCGTGCAGCAGCAGCGGCTCAACCGCGAGATGGCCGGGGCCGTCAGGCAGATGAAGTCCGGCAGCGTGCTCGACGCGACGCTGCTGCTCGCGTTCATCGGGTTCACTTACGGCGTGCTGCACGCGGCCGGGCCGGGGCACGGCAAGGCGGTGATCTCCTCCTATGTGCTGGCCAATCACGAAACGGTGCGGCGCGGAATTCTGCTGTCGTTTCTGGCGGCCTTCATTCAGGCGCTGTCGGCGATCGCGATCGTCGGGCTGCTCGCGATTGCGCTCAACGCGACGCGCGTCGAGATCAACGCGGCCGAAGGCTGGATCGAGACGATCAGCTGGGCGTTCGTGGCGCTGATCGGCGCATGGCTGCTCTACGGCCAGATCGCGGGCCTTGTTCGCCGGCGTCAGGAGCGGCTGGCTCAGCAGGCTCACACCCATACACATACGCACGGCTCGTCCTCGTGCGGGCACGATCACGCGCACGATCACAGTCACGCGCATGCTCACAGTCATAGCCATGCTGACGGCTGTTGCGGTCACCACCACGATCACGGGCATGAGCACGCCCCCTCCTACGGTCACGATCACAAGTCTCACGACCCTCACGCCGCCTGCGAGACCTGCGGGCATGCCCATATTCCCGATCCGTCCCAACTCAAGGGGCCGATGTCGTGGGGCAAGGCGCTGGCGATTGCGTTCTCTGTCGGCATCCGTCCGTGCACGGGCGCAATCCTCATCCTCGTCTTCGCGCTGAGCCAGGGCCTGCTGCTGGCGGGCGTGTTTGCAACCTTCGCGATGGCGTTCGGCACCGCGATCACGGTGTCGGTGCTCGCGGCGCTGGCGGTCGGCTCGCGGGAGCTCGCAAAGCGCATGGCCGGCGGCGAGGAGGGACGCCTCGCGGGTCTCGTGACGTCGGGGATCGGCATCGGGGGGGCGGCGCTCGTGTTCGTGCTCGGCGCGAGCTTCTTCGTGGGCTCCCTGGGGCCGGGCGGACCGCTTTAGGCTTTTCGACGCTTCAATTGGACTTTATGGGTTGGCGCGCCGTGTTTCCCGTCTCCGCCCGCCTCGGGGTGTTTCATGAAGCTCTACCGTGCCTTTGCCACCGTCGGCGGCCTGACCCTCGCCTCGCGCGTGCTCGGCTTCCTGCGCGACATCGCGTTTGCGTGGGGGTTCGGCGCCGGCATGGTCGCCGATGCGTTCGCCGTCGCGTTCCGGTTTCCCAACCTCTTCCGGCGGCTGTTCGGCGAGGGCGCGTTCAACTCCGCGTTCATTCCCCTGTTCGCGAAGGAGCTTGAAGGCAACGGCCGGGACAGCGCGCGCCGTTTCGCCGAGGAGGCCCTGGCGGGGCTGGCTGCGGTGCTGGTCGCGCTCACGATCGTCGCCATCGTCGCGATGCCGTGGCTGATGTACCTGCTCGCGCCGGGCTTCAGCGCCAACCCCGAAAAGTTCGATCTCGCCGTCCTGATGACGCAGATCACCTTCCCGTACCTGCTCTGCATGTCGCTCGTCGCGCTGTTCTCGGGCGTGCTCAATACGTTCGGAAAGTTCGTCGAAAGCTCGGCGGTGTCCATCGTGCTCAACGGGACGCTGCTCGCCGGCATTCTCGTCTCCTACTGGCTCGGCTATCTCGACAGCCCCGAGGGCGGCATCGTGCAGGCGATCGCGGTGTTCGTCGCCGGCGTGCTGCAGCTCTGGCTCTTGATCGACGGGCTTCGGCGCAACAACTTCTCGCTCAAGCTCCGGCGGCCGCGCATGACGCCCGGCATGCGCCGCCTCGTCACGCTCGGGATTCCCGGCGTGATCGCAGGCGGCGTGACGCAGCTCAACATCATGATCGGCACCATCATCGCCTCGATGCAGCCGGGCGCGGTGTCCCAGCTCTTCTATGCGGACCGGCTCTACGAGCTGCCGCTCGCCATCGTCGGCATCGCGGTCGGCGTCGTGCTGCTGCCGGACGTGGCCCGCCAGCTTCGGGCCGGGAACGAAGCCGGCGCGGTCGAGAGCCAGAACCGCGCGCTCGAATTCGCGATGCTGCTCACGGTGCCGGCTGCGGTGGCGCTCGCCGTGGTGCCGGGCGAGATCGTCCAGGTGCTGTTCGAGCGCGGAGCCTTCACGGCGGCCGATACGGCCAATACGTCGGCGGTGCTCGCCGTGTTCGCGCTGGGCCTGCCGGCGTTCGTGCTGATCAAGGTGCTCTCGCCTGCCTATTTCGCCCGCGAGGATACCAAGACGCCGATGCGCTACGCAGTGTTCAGCCTCACCGCCAATACGCTCGGCTCCATCGCGCTCTTCTTCCTGTTCCGGCGGCTCGGGTGGCTGCCGCATCTCGGCATCGCGGTGGCGACGGCGATCGGCGGATGGCTCAACGCGGCGCTGCTCTGGGCAACGCTGATCAAGCGCGGGCATTTCGCGCTCGACCGGGCGATGCTGCGCTCGCTTGCCAAGATCGTTCTCGCGAGCGTGGTGATGGGGATCGCGCTTTTCGTCGTCGCCGCGCTCTTCGCGAACTGGTTCGGACGCGGCCAGGGCTTCCTCGTGCACCTTGCGGCCTTGGCGAGCCTGATCGGCGCCGGTTTCGCCGTCTATGCCCTCGCGGTGCTGGCAACCGGCGCGCTCAAGATCGGGCAATTGCGGAAAGCGCTCGGGCGGCGCTGAGCGGCGGCTCAAGCGTCTTGCGCACGGGTGTCTTGCGCGACGGCGTGCCGCGGGCCATAACCCGCGCCGGAACAGGGCCGATCGCGGCGGGACGAGGGACTATGACGATCAAGGAACGCGTTTTCTCGGGCATGCAGCCGACCGGCAGCCTGCACCTCGGCAACTACCTCGGCGCCATGGTGCAGTGGATCCAGATGCAGGAGACGCACGAGTGCATCTACTGCGTCGTCGATCTGCACGCGATCACCGTGTGGCAGGAGCCTGCGGAGCTTCAGCATGCGATCCGCCAGGTGACGGCGGCCTATATCGCGTCGGGGCTCGATCCCAGGAAGAGCATTCTGTTCAACCAGAGCCAGGTGTCCGCGCACGCGGAGCTGGCGTGGATCTTCAATTGCGTCGCCCGCCTCGGCTGGCTCAACCGGATGACACAGTTCAAGGAGAAGGCGGGCAAGGACCGCGAGAACGCGTCCGTCGGCCTTTACGCCTATCCGAACCTGATGGCCGCCGACATTCTCGCCTATCGCGCGACGCACGTGCCCGTGGGCGAGGACCAGAAGCAGCACCTCGAGCTCGCACGCGACATCGCGCAGAAGTTCAACAGCGACTTCCGCGAGCAGATCGTTGCCAAGGGACATGAGGACGGCGTGTTCTTCCCGCAGCCGGAGCCGGTGATCATGGGCCCCGCGACGCGCGTCATGAGCCTGCGCGACGGCACGAAGAAGATGTCGAAGTCGGAGCCGTCCGACATGAGCCGCATCAACCTGATGGATGACACCGACAAGATCGCCGACAAGATCAAGCGCGCGAAGACGGACATGGAGCCCGCGCCGCCGGCGGATCTCGAAGCCTTGAAGGGCCGGCCGGAGATCGACAATCTGGTCGGCATCTACGCGGCGCTGGCGGGCGTCTCGAAGGAAGAGAGCCTCAAGCTGCTGCAGGAGACCGCGAGCGAGGGGCCGAGCATCTTTACGGGCTTCAAGCGGGTGCTGACCGAAGTGGCGGTCGAGAAACTCGGGCCGATCCGTGCCGAGATCGTCCGGCTGATGGATGATCCCGCAGAGATCGACCGTGTGCTGGCCGACGGCTCGGCCCGGGCGCGCGCCATCGCGGCGCCGATCATGGGCGAGGTCAAGGATATTGTCGGCCTCATCCGCTCGTGAGCGCGGGCGGGGTGCCGACCTCATGCATCCGTTGTGAACGCGCGCGTCGCGTGGCAGCATCCCAGCCATGACGATCGAATTCAAAAAGCGGCGCGCGTTCGAGCCGGGACACGCCCGCAAGTTCTTGCTCGTGATCGACGAGAGCCCCGAGGTGGAGCGCGCGCTCTACTATGCGGCGGCGCGCGTCGTGCGCTCGTCGGGCATGATCACGATGCTCTATGTGATCGAGCCGCAGGAGTTCCAGCACTGGGCCGGCGTGCGGCAGGTGCAGATCGAGGAGGAGACGCTGAAGGCGCGCGCACTCTTCCGGCTGCTCCGGCGTAAGCTGCACCAGGTGGGCTTCGAGAACATTCCCGTCGAGGAGCTGGTGCGCGAAGGCCTCAAGGGCGAGGAGATCATGAAGACCATCGCCGAGGACGAGGATGTCTCGATCCTGGTGCTGGGGGCCTCCACAGACCCGAAGGGGCCTGGGCCGTTGGTCTCGACGCTCGCCGCCGGGACGGGGGTCGGGGCCTTCCCGATCCCGATCACGGTCGTGCCGGGCAATCTGGCCTTCGACGACATCATCGCGCTCGCCTGAGCCGCGCGCGGCTGAGCCGGCCTGGATGCGGCGCCAGTTAGCATAAATCATTGTGAGATGCCCGATGTCCGCGCTAGAGCTTTTCCGATCCGATGCCATCGGATCGGAAAAGCTCTACGTCTTTGACGAGACCTATGATTCACGCTTCGGACTGATAAGGTCCGAAGCGATCATGGTCTGGACAATTTGCCAAGCGCACCCTACTTACTGGAACAATTCTAAAAACTCGACCTATGCCGCCGACGGCGCGGCTTCGAGGAGACGACGACATGTTCATCCAGACGGAAGCCACTCCGAACCCGCAGACGCTGAAGTTCATCCCCGGCAAGCCCGTGCTGGCCGACGGAACGGCCGATTTTCGCGCCAAGACCGAGGCCGGTGCCTCGCCGCTTGCGAGCCGGCTGTTCGATATCGACGGCGTCGCAGGCGTGTTCCTCGGCTCCGATTTCATCTCGGTCACGAAGGGCGAGGCCGAGTGGCAGCACCTGAAGCCCATGATCCTCGGCGCGATCATGGAGCATTACATGTCTGGCGAGGACGTCGTGGACGGCGACGGCGCGAATGATGAAGCCGACGGTGCCTATGATGCCGAGGATGCGGAGGTGGTCGCCACCATCAAGGAATTGCTGGAGACGCGCGTGCGCCCGGCCGTTGCGCAAGATGGCGGGGACATCACGTTCGCGGGCTTCCGCGACGGGACGGTCTATCTCCATATGCGCGGGGCGTGCGCGGGCTGTCCCAGCTCGACGGCGACGCTGCGTCATGGCATCGAGAACCTGCTTCGGCATTTCTGCCCGGAAGTCGAAGAGGTCCAGGCCGTCTAGACCAGCCATACGCACGAGGCTTTCAGGACCCCCGCCTTTCCGGCGGGGTTCTTTTTTTGTTTTGTATGCAAGCTGCCCGAGGCTTCGTACAAGGGACGTTGTGCTTTATGGATGGCCGCGGCAGTCCATGGGAAGCACGGCTCTGCCATGACCTGCGGGTCGCGTCCAAGCGGAGCTTGGCTTCGCCAAGATGCTCCCGGGCGCTTTCGCGCCACATTTTGCGTCCCTTTCTGAACCTTTCCGTCGGCGCACCGTAGTAAAAGGAAATCATCTCCATGTCGCATGCTCTCGACGATGCCGCGCTCGCGCAGCTTTTCCTGGACGCCCGCACGCACAACGCGTGGCAGCAGAAGGACGTGCCCGACAGCCTGCTCATCCAGCTCGTCGATACGCTCAAGATGGGACCGACGAGTGCCAACTGCTCGCCGGCGCGGTTCGTGTTCGTGAAAAGTGCCGAGGCCAAGGCGCGTCTCGAACCGTTCCTCTCGTCGGGCAATCGCGAGAAGACGATGTCGGCGCCTGTGACGGCGATCATCGGGCACGATCTCGAATTCTACGAGCATCTGCCGAAGCTCTTTCCGCATACGGATGCGAAAAGCTGGTTCACGGGGAAGCCCGAGCACGTCATCGAGACGGCGTTCCGCAACGGCACGCTGCAGGGGGCGTATCTCATTCTTGCCGCTCGCTCGCTTGGGCTCGATACGGGCGCGATGTCCGGTTTCGACAAGGCCGGCGTGACGAAAGCGTTCTTTGCCGGCACCAAGATCGAAGCGAACTTCCTCTGCAATATTGGATACGGCGATCCGTCCAAGCTTCAGCCGCGTCATCCGCGCTTCGCGTTCGACGAGATCGCGAAGATCATTTGAGAGGCGCTGTTCCGCGATCGAGTTCGGCGGCGGCCAGTTCCGCGACGGTAAGGTCGATCTTCGCAAGCGGGTCGCCGTCGCCGAGAAACCAAGCGGCCGACAATCCAGCCCAGGCGAGGATCCAGCGCAGCAGGCGTTGGCGTTCGACCTTCGCATGCCGGCCGACCTGATCGAGCCGCGCCTCGAAGCGGCCCGGCAGGGTGGCCACCGGATGTGCCGGATCGGCCAGGTCGGGATTGGTGAAGATGTTGGCGAAGTCGAAGGTGCGCTCGCCGACGACGAACTTGGGGTCGATCGCAAGCCATCCGCGCGCTCCGAAGTCGAGAACGTTGTCGTGGTGCAGATCGCCGTGCAGCACGGTTTCGTCGCGCGGGTCACCGAGCAATGCCTCGGCCGTCTGCAAAGAGCGCGAGAGGATGCCGCCGTGCGCGGCGGCCGCCGGCTCGAGATCCGCGAACATGCGCGCGAGTGGGATCAGGCCGGCGGGACGCGGCTTCGGGCGCGGCGCGTGAAGGCGGGCGGCCGTGTCGCAGAGAATTGCCGTCGCCTCGTCGTCGCGACCCGAACGGGCCATCTCGGAGAGCGAGGCCCGGCCGATGGCTCGCTCGAGGAGGATCGCATCATGATCTCGCGCGAGAACGCGCGCGGCGCCTTCCCCCTCCCACCATTCCATGAGACGTCCGCCAAGGCGCTCGTCGTCCGCGCTGGTGACCTTGAGCATTGCGGGCGTTGCGCCGCGCCGCACGGGGAGAAGCTGGGCGTGGGTGGTTGCAATGGGATCGCCGTCGCTGACGAGAGTCCATTGGTGGAGATAGCGTTCGAACATTGCTCTATCATCGCATCGGCCGGCGCGAATGTGCGGTAGATTTTGGTGGCTCCGGGACTGTTGCATGGGTGAGCATAAGGTGTAGGCTGGCTGTCCATGAATACGCTCGCTTTCGACACCTGCTTCGGCGCCTGCTCGGTGGCCGCGACCTGGTTCTCGCCGGAGGGCGTGGGCCGCGCCTCCCGCTTCGAGCGGATGGCGCGGGGCCATGCGGAGCGCTTGCTGCCGATGGTGGACGAGGTGATGGCGGAGGCGCCGTTCGGCTTTTCCGAGATCGAGCGGATCGCGGTGACGACGGGGCCTGGAACATTCACCGGCCAGCGTGTCGGGATCGCGGCGGCGCGTGCGTTCTCGCTCGCGACGGGCGCGCCGATCGCGCCGCTTTCGAGCCTTGCAGTCATGGCCTACACGGCGGCGCACGCGCTGGGAGCGGAGGCTCTCGGCAAGGTGCTCGCGGTGGCGGTCGATGCGCGACGCGATGAGATCTATGTCCAGGCCTTCGCGGGGCCGGATTGGACCGCTCTCGACGCTCCGGCACTGCTCACACCCGATGCGGCCGCGCGCACGCTCGAAGGCCGTGACGTGCTTGCGGTCGGTTCGGGCGCGGACCTGCTCGCGGAGGCGGCCCGCAGCGTCGGCATCTCCATCTCGCCCCGGCTCGCAGCGCTCGAAGCGGACATCGGTTTCGTTCCGGATGCGGTCATCGTGCCATGCGAGACGCCGCCAAAACCGCTTTATCTCCGCCCGCCCGATGCCAAGCCGCAGGACGGCAAATCGCTGGCGAGGGCGCCATGACGGACGCCGCGCCCTTCGATGCGAAGTACGTCTCGCTTCTGTGGGCCGCGCCGGAGCATGCGGCAGAGATCGCAAGCATCCATGCACAGCTGTTCTCGCCGCCCTGGAGCGAGGAGAGCGTGCGTGGCCTGCTGGATCATCCGGCTTCGACCGCGTTTCTCGCCGTGCTCGGGGGACAGCCCAAGACAACGGTCGGGTTCGTGCTGGCACAGCTTGCCGCGGACGAGGCGGAGATCCTTTCGGTCGGTGTGCTGCCCGACTGGCAACGCAAAGGGATCGGGCGTCGCCTGATCGAGGGCGTGGCGCGCGCCGTGCAGCGGGCCGAGGCCAAGACGCTGTTCCTCGAGGTGGCGGCCGACAACGACGCGGCGCTCGAGCTTTACAGGCGCGCGGGCTTTCTCGGCACCGGCCTGCGGCGGGGCTACTACGAGCGCGCGGGGCAGGCGCCCGTCGATGCCGTGACGCTGGCGCTCAAGCTTTAGGCTGCTTTGCCGCTGCCAAGAAAAGGCCGTCGCGAAAGGGTTAGATTTGCGGGCTATCGTGCGTCTCTTTTCGGCGCGGGGCCGGAATTTCGGGTCGGTTTTTCAATGGGAACGCTTAGGGCTGCGGCCATTCTCGGCGGGTTTTTCACGCTGACCGTCCCGCTCATGCCGGTGCAGGCGGCGCTGTTGCGCGTCTCGCCGCGCGGCGCGCGGCGGTTTCCCAACTGGTATCATCGCCAGGTTTGCCGGCTGCTCGGCGTGCGGCTCCATATCGAAGGCGCGATCGCGCCGGACCGGCCGGTGCTGATCGTCGCCAACCACACGTCGTGGCTCGATATCCCCGTGCTGTCGGCGGTGGCGCCGCTGTCGTTCGTCGCGAAAAAGGACGTGGCGCGCTGGCCGTTCGTCTCCACCCTCGCCAAGCTGCAGCGGACGGTGTTCGTGGATCGCGAGCGGCGGAGCGCCGTCGGCGAGACCACCAACGAAATGACGGCGCGGCTCGCGGCCGGCGATGCAGTGGTGCTGTTCGCAGAGGGCACGTCGAGCGACGGCAACCGCGTGCTGCCGTTCAAGACCTCGCTGTTCGCGGCCGCCAAGCCGCCGGCACGAGGGGGGCAGGGGGCTGCGGCCCAGCCGGGGTCCGACGTCGTGGTGCAGACGCTCTCCCTCGTCTACACGCGGCTTCACGGGGTCCCGATCAACCGCTCGGCGCGCCCCATCGTCGGCTGGTACGGCGACATGGAGATGCAGTCGCATGCCTGGGCGCTGCTCAAGGCCGGACCGCTCGACGTCACGATCCGGATCGGAGAGCCCATCCCGCTCGAGACGTTCGCCGACCGCAAGGATCTTGCGCGGCGCAGCGAGGAGGAGATCCGCCGGAACGTGGTGCAGATCCTCAGGAGCTATCCGCGCGATGCCGAGATCGCCGTGACCCGTCCGGCGGGCGGGTTTGTCGCGGCTTCCGCGGCAGGCGAGCGCTCCGTGTTCCGCTGAGTCGGGCAGCGGGCCTGGCAGCGGGAATTCGGAGCCCTTGTTAACGCTAAATCGCCAAAGGCTTTTCTCAAGCAACCTCTGAGGTTTCCGGCGCAATATACTCCCGCGGCTGGACAACGCGGCATCGCAATGCTGCAATGCGGTAACGAGAGGGTGCGGATGCGCCCAAAATGTGTTACCGCGAGGCAGGCTTCGGAAGCGTCGGGACGCAGGGACCCGTTGGAAGATCTAGACCCATCGCCTTACGCCGAGACGGCGCCTCCCACCGAGGCCGCCGAAGGTGAGCCCGCGCCTGCGAAGCGCGTGTTCATCAAGACGTTCGGCTGCCAGATGAACGTCTACGACTCCGAGCGGATGGGCGAAGCGCTGGCCGCCGAGGGGTACGTCGAGACGCAGAACCCGGCGGATGCCGACCTCGCCATTCTGAACACCTGCCATATCCGCGAGAAGGCGGCCGAGAAGGTCTATTCCGATCTCGGGCGGCTGCGCGACATCAAGCGTGCGCGCGCCGGAGAGGGCAAGGAGACGCGGATCGCGGTGACGGGGTGCGTGGCGCAGGCCGAGGGCGCGGAGATCGTCGCCCGCCAGCCGGCCGTCGATCTCGTGATCGGGCCGCAGAGCTATCACCGGCTGCCGGAGCTCCTGGCCCGCGTCCGCGGCGGCGAAGGCGGGCTCGTCGAGACGGAGTTTCCCGACGAGGACAAGTTTCAGGTGCTGCCGAACCGGCGGCCGGCGGCGGCCGTCTCGGCGTTCCTCACGGTGCAGGAAGGCTGCGACAAGTTCTGCACGTTCTGCGTCGTGCCCTACACGCGGGGCATGGAGTTTTCGCGGCCCGTCGCGGCGCTCGTGGACGAGGCAAAGCGCCTCGTGGACCGGGGCGTCCGCGACATCACGCTGCTGGGGCAGAACGTCAACGGCTACCACGGCGACGGTGTGGATGGCGGCTCGGCGACGCTTGCCGGGCTGATCCGCGAGCTTGCCGCCATCGAAGGGCTCTTGCGCATCCGCTACACGACGAGCCACCCGCGCGACATGAGCGATGACCTGATCGCAGCGCATCGCGACGTGGAAAAGCTGATGCCCTATCTGCACCTGCCGTTCCAGGCAGGGTCGGATCGCGTTCTCGCGGCCATGAACCGCAAGCATACGGTGCGGGAATATCTCGATCTCATTCAGCGCATTCGGGACGCGCGGCCCGACATCGCGCTCTCGACGGATATCATCGTCGGGTTTCCGGGAGAGACGGACGAGGAGTTCGAGCAGACGCTGGCCGTCGTGCGGGACGTGAATTTCGCCCATGCGTTCTCGTTCAAGTACAGCCCGCGCCCGGGCACGCCTGCGTCCACCATGGGCGATCAGGTGCCGGAAGCGGCGAAGCGCGAGCGGCTCGAACGGCTTCAGGCCGCGATCGACCGGTCGCATGCAGGGTTCAACAGCGCGGCCGTGGGACAGACGCTGCCGGTGCTGTTCGAGAAGCCCGGCCGGTACGAGGGCCAGCTCGTGGGCCGCTCTCCCTATCTTCAGCTGGTGCATGCCGATGCGCCCGCGGCGCTGATCGGGCAGATGGTGAACGTCGAAATTCGTGCTGCACGTGCGAACAGTCTGTCGGGTGTCATCGGTACGTCAGAATGAACCGGTTATGCGCACGAGCGTTGGCCTCAGGCGTTGATTCGACGCCCGGCGGCCTTATTCTAAGGCCCATCCCGAGGGGGCTCACGATTCGGCTTCCCTCCAGTCTCAGGAGACGCGACGCTTGACAGCAATGCGCGGCGGCCAGGCGGCCATAGGTCGAAAGCGAGTGTCCAAACCCCAAATTCCCACCAAGAGGGTTGTCGTCCCGTTCGAGGACAACCGTCATCTCACCCGGCTGCTCGGCGAGTTCGACGCCAATCTGGCGCTCGTCGAGGATCGGCTCGGGATCGAAGCGCATGCGCACGGGAATGTCGTCATTCTTTCGGGCCCCGAGGGATCGTGTGACATCGCACGCGGGGTTCTCGAACAGCTTTACGAGCGCGTGTCGCGCGGCGAGACCGTGGGGCCCGGCGATTTCGACGGGCTGATCCGCCATTCGCGGCAGGAAGGCCCGACGGTGGACGGACAGGCGCAGATCGCGACGCGCCGCCGTGTCGTGAAGGCGCGCACGCCGACGCAGAGCACGTATATCCGCGCGCTGGAAGAGACCGACCTCGTGTTCGGCATCGGGCCGGCGGGCACCGGCAAGACGTATCTCGCCGTCGCGTTCGCCGCGCAGTGCCTGGAACGCGGGCTCGTCGAACGCATCATCCTCTCGCGCCCCGCGGTGGAAGCGGGCGAGCGGCTCGGGTTCCTGCCCGGCGACATGCGCGAAAAGGTCGATCCCTATCTGCGGCCGCTTTACGATGCGCTCTACGACGTGCTCTCGCCCGAGAAGGTGGAGCGGGACCTCGAGCAGGGCGTGATCGAGATCGCGCCGCTCGCCTTCATGCGCGGGCGCACGCTTGCCAATGCCTTCGTCATTCTGGACGAGGCGCAGAACACGACCTCGATGCAGATGAAGATGTTCCTGACGCGTCTCGGCGAAAACTCGAAGATGGTCGTTACGGGCGATCCCTCGCAGATCGATCTGCCCCCCGGCATGACGTCGGGCCTTGAGGAAGCCGCGTCGTTCCTGCACGGCGTGGACGGCATCACGGCGGTGCGTTTCCAGACGCAGGATGTCGTGCGCCGCGATCTCGTCGCTCGTATCGTCGCGGCCTATGACCGCGCCGGGACGCGGAAGCCGGCCAATGCCTGACGAACCTGACAGTCGACGAAGTCCCACCGGGAGGGCCGCCAGCGTTCCTCTCTGGCTTTCGCTCGACATCGTCCAAGAAGCGGAAAGCTGGACCAGCGTCGAGGGTTTCGAGGCGCTGATCGAAGACGCGGGGCGCGCGCTGGCGGCCCTGCCGCGCTTCTCGGATCTCGCGTCTGCCGAGGCCTGTGTCGCGCTCAGCGACGACGCATCGGTGCACGACCTCAATCTCCGCTATCGCGGCAAGGACAAGCCGACCAACGTGCTGTCTTTTCCCGCGTCCGTCGCCGGGCATCCCGGAGCGGAGGTGGTGCCACGTGCGCTGGGCGACCTCGTGCTCGCGCATGAAACGCTCGTGCGCGAAGCGGCCGAGCAGGGCATTCCGCTCGCGCACCACCTGCAGCACCTCGTCGTCCACGGCCTGTTGCACCTTCTCGGTTTCGACCACGAAACGGAGAGGGACGCGGAGGAGATGGAGGCGATCGAGGTGGAGATCCTTGCCGGCCTCGGCATCCCCAATCCCTATCAAGACGAAACAACGCCAATCGCAGCATCATGACCAGCAACGACGACCAGACCGAAGACGCGACGGCTCTTTCGAGCGATCGACCTAGCATGCGCGAAAGCGCGAGCGGATGGCTGCATCAGATCTGGGCCCGGCTCGGCCTCGGAGAGCAGCTCTCGCTGCGCGAGAAGCTCGAGGTTCTGCTCAAGGAGGAGGCGAAGGTCACGGGCGAATTCTCGCCCGAAGAGCTCAACATGCTCGGGGGATTGCTGCGGTTCGGCGGGTCGCGCGTGGACGAGGTGATGGTGCCGCGCGCCGACATCGTGGCGATCGAGGAGATGCAGTCGCTGGGCGATCTCATCCTGCTGTTCGAGGAATCCGGCGTCTCGCGCATTCCGATCTACCACGAGACGCTCGACGATCCGCGCGGCATGATCCACATCAAGGACCTGTTCCGCTGGGTGTCCGCCGAAGTTGCGGGGCGCGCGTTGCGCGCGCCGACCAAGCAGCGGAGCGGGGAGCGTGAAAGCGCAAGCTCGGGCGACGCGCCTGCGGGCGACGGGAGCAAGGACGGAGCCGTGCAGGGCGAGCCGGCAAAGCCCGATTTGAGCCGTCTCGACATGTCGCGGCCTATCGCGGTGCTCAAGCTCAAGAAGCCGGTGCTCTACGTGCCGCCCTCCATGCCGGCGATGAACCTTCTCATGCGGATGCAGGCCACGCGCATTCACATGGCGCTCGTCGTGGACGAGTACGGCGGCACCGACGGCCTCGTGACCATCGAGGATCTGGTCGAGCAGATCGTGGGCGATATCGAGGACGAGCACGACGAGGAGGAAGCGGATCTGATCGTGCTCGATCCGAGGCTCGGGCTCGTCGCATCGGGGCGTGCTCCGGTGGAGGATCTTGAGGAGCGGCTCGGCTTCAAGTTCCTGACGGCGGAGGAGGAAGCGGAGATCGATACGCTCGGCGGGCTCGTGTTCTCCATCGTCGGGCGGGTGCCTGCGCGCGGGGAATTGATCCGCCATTCGTCGGGCGTCGAGTTCGAGGTGCTGGACGCCGACCCCCGGCGGGTGAAGCGACTCAAGATCCACGTTCCCCGCACGCCGCCATCCGACAACGGTCATGCGGCCGGCTGAGGCCCTCGCCCTTGCGGGCGATCGTCTCGGCGCATGGCGCGGAGCGGTGGTTCATGCGCAGGGGTGGCGGCGGGTTGCGCTCGCGTTCACGGCTGGTGCGCTATCAAATCTCGCGATGGCGCCGTTCTTTCTGGCGCCGGTGCTGTTTCTCACGCTGCCCGTGCTCGTCTGGCTGATCGACGGCACGGCGGGGTCGGAGCGCGGCACGCGTGCGGGCCTGCTCGCCGCGGCGGGGGCCGGCTGGTGGTTCGGCTTCGGCTATTTCCTGTTCGGCCTGTTCTGGATCGGCGAAGCGTTTCTGGTGGAGGCCGACACGTTCGGCTGGATGCTGCCGTTCGCCGTCACGCTGATGCCTGCGGGCCTCGCGCTGTTCTGGGCGGGCGCCGCGGCCGCAGCGCGCGCGTTCTGGCGTCCGGGCTTTGCCCGCGTGATCGTGCTCGCGCTGGCGCTCGGCGCCTGCGAATGGCTGAGGGGGCATATTCTTACAGGCTTTCCGTGGAACGTGCTCGGCTATGCGCTGACCTGGCCACTGGTCATGATGCAGAGCGCAGGGCTCGTCGGCATCTACGGTCTGACGCTGCTGGCGGTGCCGGTGTTCGCCGCGCCGCTGGTGATGGCGGCGGATGTGGGCCCGGGTGACGGCCGCCGCCGGGCAGGTTTGCGCGCTCTCCTGGTCACGGCAGGTCCGGTGGTGCTTCTTGCGGCTTACGGAGGTGTGCGTCTCGCGACGGCGCCGTCCGATCCTGTCGAGGGTGTCGCCATCCGCGTCGTGCAGCCGAGCGTGCCGCAACGGGAGAAGTGGCAGGCCGACAAGCAGGCCGCGATTTTTCAGGATCACCTCACGCTTTCGCGGACCGGTCCTGCGGGCGCGCCAGACGATCTCGCGGGTGTGACGCACGTCGTCTGGCCCGAAGCGGCGATGCCGTTTTTGCCGCTCGAACGGCCCGAGGCGCTGGCGGCGATCGGAGACATGCTGCCCGAAGGCGTGCATCTGCTCACCGGCGCGCTACGGCGCGAAGCGGCCGAAGACGGTGCGGGCGAGGCGCGCGGGCATCCCTTCCGCGCGTTCAACAGCCTGATGGTGTTCGATAGCGCGGGTGCGCTCGCGGGGCTCTACGACAAGACGCATCTGGTGCCGTTCGGGGAGTACCTTCCCTGGCAGGCGACGCTGGAGGCGATCGGTCTCGAACAGCTCACGCGGATGCGCGGCGGGTTCACCGAGGGCGTGACGCCGCGGCCCGCGCTCGATGTGCCGGGCCTGCCGCCGGTCGGCGGGCTGATCTGCTACGAGGCGATTTTTCCGGGTGTCGGGCAGAAGAGTGCGGATCGGCCCGGCCTCCTGCTCAACGTGACCAACGACGGGTGGTTCGGCAATACGACCGGCCCCCACCAGCACTTCCATCAGGCGCGGGTGCGGGCCGTCGAGGAGGGGCTGCCGCTGATCCGGGCTGCCAACAACGGCATTTCGGCGATGATCGACGCGAGCGGGCGCGTGGTGGCGCGCCTCGGCCTCAACGCGCGCGGGACGTTCGATGCCGCGCTGCCCCGCGCGCACGGCCGGCCGCCTTATGCCGCCTGGGGCGACATTATTTTTCTTGTCTTGGGACTGTTGCTGGCTGCTAAACTCGCGGCCTCGGCAAAACGGGTCCGGCGCTAAGCTCGTTTTGTGGCCGCTTCCGTGGCGAGATCCCGCAACGACTTCATGTGCGGCGTCTCTTGGCTTTGCTGTTGTTTCGATGCTTTCATCCTGTATTTTGCGGAAAATAACTTTCACGCAGGTCAAGTTGACCGTCTTGACTGAGTTAAATACGCAGTACGGGTGCGTCCGATGTGGGCGGGAAGGGACATGGGAGCGCGTAAGCAATGGCAAAGTACGATCAGGCTGGGGATGACGAGAGTGATGTCGAGCGCAGTTCTCGCAAGCCGAACCCGATCGACGCTCATGTCGGGACGCGGGTTCGGCTCAGGCGCATGCTGCTCGGCATGAGCCAGGAGAAGCTCGGCGAGCACCTGGGGCTCACGTTCCAGCAGGTTCAGAAGTACGAAAAGGGCGTCAACAGGATCGGGGCCAGCCGGCTGTTCGATCTGGCGCGCGTGCTCGGCGTGCCCGTGCAGTTCTTCTACGATCAGGCGCCGGCGGATGCGATCGATGCTTCGCCTCAGCCGGGGTTCGCCGAGCAGCCGACGGAAAGCTATGTGATCGAATTTCTTTCGACGCGCGAGGGGCTCGAGCTCAACAAGGCGTTCGTTCGGATCACGGACCCGAAGGTGCGCCGCTCCGTCGTCGATCTCGTGCGGTCGCTGGGCGGCGAGGAAGACTACAGCTGAGGCGCATGCCATCAGGGGGCGGAATCGCTACGCAATTTCGCCGTTCGCGCTGTTTCGTCTAAGCTTTGCAGCCCCGCGGCCTTGACCCGCCTTGCCAAAACTGTAACACACGGCCCGAATTTCAGGCATTAGCGCGAGATCGAAGGGGGCCAGAGTGGCACGCCAGTCGTTTCTGTTCACGAGCGAGTCCGTTTCCGAAGGGCATCCGGACAAAGTCTGCGATCGCATCTCCGACGAGATCGTCGACCTCTTTTATCGTGAAGGACCCAAGGCCGGACTCGATCCCTGGATCATTCGCGCAGCCTGCGAGACGCTCGCCACCACCAACAAGGTGGTGATCGCGGGCGAGACGCGCGGCCCGGAGACGGTGACGAAGGATTGGATTGCGCACGTCGCGCGCATGGCCATCCGCGATATCGGCTACGAGCAGGACGGCTTCCACTGGGAGACGGCCGACATCGAGGTGCTGCTCCATCCGCAGTCGGCGGATATCGCGCAGGGCGTCGACGCCAAGCAACCCGCCAACCAGGAAGAGGGCGCGGGCGACCAGGGCATCATGTTCGGCTATGCGTGCCAGGAAACGCCCGAGCTGATGCCGGCGCCGATCTACTACAGCCACAAGATCCTCGAGGACCTCGCGATCGCCCGCAAGGCGCGCAACGGGGATGCGGCGAAGCTCGGCCCCGATTCGAAGAGCCAGGTGACGGTACGCTACGAGAACGGCAAGCCCGTCGGCGTGACGCAGATCGTCGTCTCGCATCAGCATGTCGTCGAGAATCTTTCGTCGAACGACGTGCGCGGCATCGTCGAGCCGTTCGTGCGGGCCGCGCTTCCCGAGGGCTGGATCGGCAACGATACGATCTGGCACATCAACCCGACGGGCAAGTTCTTCATCGGCGGGCCGGACGGCGACACGGGCCTGACGGGCCGCAAGATCATCGTTGACACCTATGGCGGCGCGGCGCCCCACGGTGGCGGCGCTTTCTCCGGCAAGGATCCGACGAAGGTGGACCGCTCGGCTGCGTATGCCGCGCGCTATCTGGCAAAGAACGTGGTGGCCGCCGGTCTCGCCGACCGCTGCACGATCCAGCTTTCGTATGCCATCGGCGTGGCGCGTCCGCTCTCGATCTATGTGGACACGCACGGCACGGGCAAGGTGGACGAAGCGGCCATCGAGGCCGCGCTCGCCAAGTCCATGGATCTCACCCCGCGCGGCATCCGCCAGCACCTCGACCTCAACAAGCCGATCTTCGCCCGCACGTCGGCCTACGGTCACTTCGGCCGCAAGCCGGACAACGACGGCGGCTTCTCCTGGGAGAAGACGGATCTCGCGGACGCCATCAAGCAGGCGGTCTGACGAGACGGGACGGCGCGCACTCGTTTGCGTGCAGGGGACGCACCTTGGATCCGGGAGACGCAAAAGCCACTCAGCCGCCTTCGGGGGACATTCGGTCCTTCGGGCGGCGGCGGGGGCGCAAGCTCAGTCCCCGCCAGGCGTCGCTCCTTTCCGACTTGCTGCCGCGGGTTACTATCGACCTTGCCGCGCCGGCGCCTTCCGACCTGACGCGGCTGTTTTCGCCAGGGACTTCGGCGGTGTGGCTCGAGATCGGGTTCGGGGGCGCCGAGCACCTCGTCTGGCAGGCCAAGGCCAATCCAGGCGTGGGCTTTATCGGATGCGAGCCGTTCGAGGACGGCGTCGTGAAGGCGCTGACGGCCATCGACGCGGACGGCATCGGCAACCTTCGGATCTGGGACGACGACGTGCGTCCCTTGCTGCGTTGGTTGCCGGACGCCTCGCTCCGGCGGGTGTTCATGCTTTTTCCCGATCCCTGGCCCAAGGCGCGCCATCAGAAACGGCGCCTCTTCTCGCCGGCGTTGCTCGCCGAGCTTCAGCGGGTCATGGAGCCGGGAGCGGAGCTCAGGCTGGCCACCGATATCGGCGATTATGCGCGTACGGCGCTTCTGGCGGTGGCAGGGGCGCCCGCGTTCCGCTGGTCGGCAGAGGGGCCCGAGGATTGGCGCGTGCGGCCCGACGACTGGCCCGGGACGCGCTACGAGGCGAAGGCAGAGCGCGAGGGGCGCCGACGCTATTACTTCCGTTTTGTCCGCATCTAACGCGGGATTATTATCGGGACGGCTTCGTCTGCCCAGATGAGGGCCTGAAATGCGCGCAAATACCCTTGCAACGGCTGTCATCCTCACGTAGTATTCATCTGCTCATGATCATCTCAACTCATTGAGTGGGCCCCGCAAGGGTCCGCTCTTTTTGTTTTGGCAGTGCCCTCGCTCCGCTCTTCGAAGGCGGCAGGCGGTGGCCAGAAGTTTCGACATATGCAAAGCGCGCACGAGGTCGCATCGCGCGACCGCTTCATTCGGGAGACGGGTCTCGCCGCGGACCTGGCCGAGCTTGTCGAGCCCGTGCTCGACAGCCTCGGCTTTCGACTCGTGCGCGTCGAGGTGTCGGGCCGCGACGGACAGACCGTGCAGGTGATGGCGGAGCGGCCGGACGGCACGATCAGCATCGACGACTGCGAGGCGATTTCGCGGGCCGTGTCGCCGGTGCTCGACGTGGCCGACCTCGTGAGCCATGCCTACAGGCTCGAGATTTCGTCGCCCGGGATCGATCGCCCGCTCGTGCGCCCGTCCGATTTCGTGGATTGGGCCGGGTACGAAGCCAAGATCGAGCTGGCGCAGCCGATCGACGGGCGCAAGCGCTTCCGCGGGCGGCTCGAAGGCTTCGAGGACGGCGAGGTGCTGGTCGAGGCGGATCTCGGCGACGAGGGGCACAAGACCATCGGGCTTGCGGTCGGCATGATCGGGAGCGCACGGCTGGTGCTGACGGACGACCTCGTTCGCGAGGCGCTGTCGCGGGCGAAGGCCAAGGGTAACGAGCAACGGTTCGGAGACGGGATCGAAGCCGATCCGGACGAATTAAAGACCGACGACGTGGAGGATCTCTGAAGATGGCAGGTATCGCCGGAATCAGTGCGAACAGGCTGGAGCTTCTGCAG